>OGOD01001617.1_pt1 | contig 13305 bp, 8 predicted proteins | sample 1573631 | NCBI WGS metagenome assembly OGOD01 (sample SAMEA2581895, study PRJEB24529) | metagenome | biome: Human gut stool | place: China | collected 2011
GTCGTGCATCCCGATGTTTGTAAAGCAGGGTTCCATCATCCCCACCATGCCGGTGATGAACTACACGCATGAGAAACCGGTCTATCCGCTGATCTTTGAAGTATTTCCGGCACCAAAAGGAGAGGAGGCCTCGTTCACTTTGTACGAAGATGAGGGAGAAGACCTCGGCTATCAACGGGATGAGTTTGCCAAAACTCCCTTTCGCTTCCGGACGGAGGAGGGTGGTTATCTTCTTTCGGTTGGTGCCCGTGAAGGAAAAGGGTATGCAGTGCCCGCTCCCCGAAACTTTATTTTCCGTATGTATCTGAAGACGGCTCCCAAAGGAGTTACCGTGCAAGGTAAGAAAGTAAAGAAGGTGAAGCCGGAACGTCTGGAAGAGAATCCGGACGATGACACTGAAAGTATGGTGTGGAGTTGGGATAAGGCGACCGGTATTTGCAGCCTTCGTATGCCGGACCGAGGGGAAGAAAGTCGGATTTCCCTGCGTTTATGACTTGAACTCAACGCCTACATAAAGATATAAATTTGAAGAATTGCTGTCATCTGTCACTAAACCTGTGACAATAGTCTGATAATTAAATCATAAGACCGTGACAGCAACCTGTGACAGCAGCGTGACGGAAAGATTTGCCGTCACGCTGTCATTCATTTCAGCTATTAATAAGCCGAGTTTGTTTTAAGGTATGAAACTACAGTTCCCATTGCTTGAAACTTTGGTTCCCATTACTTGAAACTGTAGTTTCAAAGGTTTGAAACCAAAAGTTCCAAGCGTATGAAACTATAGTTTCTCACCGATGAAACTCTGGTTTCAAGCAGTGAAACTGTACTTCCCTAATAATGGTTGGCTTGTTTATGTCTAATAGCTGTACTGGCCGAAATCAATTGATGAACTCGTAATCCGTCAGTTGGTATCTTTTCTGCTTGTATTCTTTTGTCCTTTTAAGTTTTACCTTTCCTTTTGCAGCTTCCAGCGTTACTTCGTTGAATTGTCCTTTTTGGAAATCGTAACTTATACCGTCATCTTCGAGAAGGAGGAACGTTGCCGAAGGAGCGCCGTATACTTTGCAATGCAGATCGAATACGGTTTGAGCATCTACATAGGGGACAGGTGCGGCCAATGGCAATAACGTTCCCTGGCGAACGTAGAGTGGCAACTGATCTAATTCCGTCGTAATCTCATATTCACGGTTGCCTTCATATTTCTCATTGGTATTGAAGTTGTACCATGTTCCTTCGGGGAAATAGACCGTTCTCGTTTTCTTGTTCTGGTATAAAGGAGCAGCCATCAATCCGTCTCCCATCATATACTGGTCACTGATAGTGCGCAAACGTTCATCTTTGGGATAATCCATCAATAACGGACGGAAAGGAGGTACACCTTCTTTATAATATGTATAAAAAGCACTGTACAGATAAGGGATCAGCTGCATACGCAGATTAATCAGTGTGCGGGCATATTCTTCATACCTCTTTGCTTCCGGCAGGAACTCGCCACGTTCGTTCTTTCCACGGTCGAATTGCAGCCACGGAGCGTATTGCAGATACCATGCATTGACCATAGCCTGCGGAGAAAGAATCACCGTTTGCAGACGATGGAAGAAATCTTCGGCAGAATGTGCCTCACGCACTTCGGGACACCACAACAGTCCTCCGAATGCCGAGTTGCAAAGTGCCTGAATGTACTCTTTGGGATCGTATGTATCACTATAAAGTACGGCGTTGCGTGAAGACATGAACATACCGGACGACCGGTAATCCTGATAGGTGCGGGTATTCTTTTCACGATAGATACTGTCCATCGCATTCACATAAAGGGAACCGAATACCTGGTGCATCTTTTCTCCGTCGATGCCCGAAGGGAACTGTGCCATATCCGGGAAGCACCATGTGGCGGAAGCAAAAGATATGTTCGAGTTGTCACATTCGTCCAGTTTGAAGCCGGAGATGCCTTCTTCTATCAGTGTGCGGTGGTAATCGGTAAATATTTTGTGTGCTTCCGGCTGGATGAAGTCCGGTACCAGTCCGTTCCATACAAGGAAATCGCCTGAGTAGGGCTCCAGCGCCTTCCGGATGGGGGAAGAAGGATGAACATACGCGTGTTCCCACAGGTTTACTTTGTATCCTTTCTGCTGCAACTGGTCCAGCATTTCTTTGTGCCTTGGGAAACGGTCGTCGCTCCAGCGATAAGAACAGGAGTAAGTGGCCGTCTGCCATCCCGGTTCGAGTCCCAGTACGTCGCACGGAATCTGTTTCTCGCGGAAATAGTTGGCAAAACGCATGACGGAGTCCTGCGTCGCATCTCCTTTGACACGGTATTTGAATCCGAGTCCCCACATCGGAGGAAGACATCCGCCGCCGGAGAGGAGGTTGTATCTCTTGACTACATCCAGCACTTCCGGTCCGGTGATGATAAATACCTCAATGCCTTTGGCGCCGGGTACGTCGATATGGACTTTATTTCCGTTGCTTCTGTTCTTATACAAGTCTTCCGTGGTGGTAGCAATGTGTTTTCTTTCTTCCGTTTGTAGTTGACGACTATGCTCGGTTTTCTGATTGGAGCCGCATAGGAAAGTGGTATACCGTGCCGTGTTGACCAGAATACCGTACCCTTTGGTAGAGACGTAGAATGTCTGCGGAGCATGTGTATATCCGAGTCCGTTCAGCGGATTGTCGTTTACTATCGGGCGCTTGCGCAGGCCACGCTGACCGAAAGTTTCGAATTGAAGTCCGAAACCGTATATTTGTTCGTTGTCCTCCAGAGGGACTTCGATCAGACAGCCACGGTCGGTTATCTTTATTTGCACTTCGTCGGGGCTGAAGGGCGGCTTTGCAGCCGGAAGTTGTTTCATTGCTTCTACGGCAGGTTTCCCGCCGAATAAGGAATAAGGGGTAAAAGTGTCAATTTCTCCCGCTTGCAGCTTGATGATTCCCGGAGCAATTTCTTCTTGAGCGGATGCTTGCCCGGCAAACAGGAGACCTACTGTGGATAGAAAAAGGTTGAGTAATAGTTTTCTCATTATAGTTTATTTTATCATGGTTATATTAAAATAGACTTTTGAAATGCGATTTTCCACTAAAATGCAATAAAAGAATATTGCAAATATAGGAATAAAACAGATGCGGTATCAAGTATTAATACCTGAGAAGTCAGATAAAGTGACCTGTCATGACATATATTAATGTTTGTGACGGGAGATATTAATATCTTCTTTTTTTGACCGTGATTCTAAAAATAAGGTTTTATATTTGTCCTTGTTTAAGAATGAAAAAGAATAAAACCATGAAAAAGAATTGTTTTCTCCTTCTCTTTTTGCTTTGTGCCTGCCTCGTTCAGGCACAGGATACGTATCGTACCGACAAGGATGTACCTTACATTTCCGGCTCCGAAACAGATGCTTATCGTCTGGAACGTTGTAAACTGGATGTTTATTATCCCGAGAATAAAAAAGATTTTTCCACCATTGTATGGTTTCATGGCGGTGGTATGGAAGGAGGAAGTAAATTTGTTCCCAGGGAACTGACGGATCAAGGCTTTGCAGTAGTGGCAGTTAATTATCGTTTGAGTCCGAACGCAAAGAATCCGGCTTATATAGAAGATGCCGCCGAAGCTGTGGCATGGACATTCCGGAATATCGAAAAGTATGGCGGTCGCAAGGATCGTATCTTTGTTTCCGGTCATTCGGCAGGAGGTTACCTTACGTTGATTCTGGCAATGGATAAGAAATACATGGCTGCATACGGAGCCGATGCGGATAGTGTAGCTGCCTATCTTCCGGTCAGCGGGCAGACAGTCACTCATTTTACCATCCGCAAAGAACGTGGCCTGCCCAACGGAATCCCCATCATTGACGAATTTGCTCCGGTAAACAAGGCCCGCAAGGATACCGCCCCTGTTGTACTGATTACGGGGGATAAGAATCTGGAAATGGCTGACCGGTACGAAGAGAATGCACTGCTGGCATCGGTATTGAAGAATATCGGCAATCGGAAAGTCTCTTTATATGAACTGCAAGGATTTGACCACGGACAGGTACTCGGTCCTGCCTGCTATCTGATCGTTAATTATGTGAAGAGGTTCAAGTAATAGACCTGTGATATTCTTTCATTTGATATGGATAATGTGTATATTTGCACGAAACTCATATCAAAAATGTGTAAGTTCTCACATTTCAGATATCAAAAATGTGACTCGGTATGTTTGAAAGAGGAATTATTCAGCTGTTAGTGGCTTGGAAAACGGATGTAAACAGGAAGCCTTTGGTTATTCATGGGGCGAGACAAGTGGGTAAGACGTGGGCTTTGAAGTATTTCGGTCAGAAATACTTTGAAGATGTTGCCTATTTTAGTCTGGATAAAGATGAAAGCGGACTTTGTGATATCTTTAAAACGACTAAAGACCCCGAGCGCATTATACAGCAATTGTCCTTTTTGCATGGACGAAAAATTAATCCTCAGACTACTTTGCTGATATTGGATGAGATTCAGGAGTGCAATGAAGCGCTGAACTCTTTGAAATATTTCTGTGAAGAAGCACCCGAATATGCAGTGGCTTGCGCTGGTTCTTTACTTGGAATTTACCTGAATCACATAGGCAATTCCTTTCCGGTTGGAAAAGTAAATCATCTGTCTATGTATCCGCTGACTTTTACGGAGTTTCTGAATACGAAAGATCCGGCGATGTATCAATATATGTGCTCTGTCAAAGAAATAGCGCCTCTTCCCCAAATCTTCTTCGACAAACTGCGGGAAGCCTTCATTGCCTATTCTATTTGTGGCGGTATGCCCGAACCTGCTTCTTTGATGGTTGACTTTAATGATATGCAAAAAGTGGATTCATCGCTTCGGGATATATTGAATGACTATGCTCTGGATTTTGTGAAACATACTACACCTACGTTGGCGCCCCGTATCAATTATGTATGGAACTCTCTGCCCTCTCAATTGGCGAAAGAAAATCGTAAGTTTGTTTATCAACTGGTCCGTCCCGGAGCACGTGCGCGTGAATACGAAGATGCTATTTTATGGTTGGAACAAGCTGGTCTTGTCAACAAAGTAGTTCTGAGCAAGTCGCCTAGGCTGCCACTGAAAGCCTACGATGATTTGAGCACTTTTAAGCTCTATGCATTGGACATAGGGTTGTTGAGGCAATTGTCCGAACTGGATGCAAGTGTTTTGTTGTTGTCCACTCCCGGATATACGGAATATAAAGGGGCATTGGCAGAGAATTATGTATTGCAAAGTCTTACAGCACAATTTCAGGCTTCGTTCCGTTACTGGACTTCCGGTAATAAAGCAGAAGTGGATTTTTTACTTCAGCATGGTAATCATATTTATCCGGTAGAAGTGAAAGCAGACCAGAATATAACAGGTAAAAGTCTGATTCAGTACGAGAAACTTTATCAACCTGCTTGCCGGATTCGATATTCGATGCTGAATTTGAAACAAGACGGCAATCTGATTAATATTCCTTTATTTCTTGCGGATAAGACGAAAGAGCTGCTGAATAATAACGTGGGATAAAGAATAGAGAGAAACGGCCAAGTGATGAAAAATACAGGTCATTTAAGGAAAATATCTGTGAAATGTAACGTTTCTCATAGTCTGTGAATCATTTATTATATCAGAAATCGGTCGTATTGGCTACATTTACTCCGATTTTACAAACTAATAAATAAAATAGCTATGAAGACATTAAGCAGAACTGTACTTACTCTTTTTGTTTTATCCTTCTCCTGTTTGGCAGCGATAGCCGGAGAAGTATCTTTTAAAATAACCAAGCAATATCTGAACTTCCCCATCTCCCATAAAGAGAACAGAGGAAGGATGACTTTTGAAGTAAACGGCAAGCCGGATTTATCCGTCGTTATCCGTCTGGCGCCGGATGAAGCGGAATACTGGGTGTTTAAAGATGTGTCGGCTTTCAAAGGAAAGACGATCAAGATAACCTACGACGGCAATGAGAAGGGATTGAGTAAAATATACCAGTCCGACGAAATCGAAGGACAAGCTGAACTGTATAAGGAAAAGAACCGTCCGCAATTCCACTTCACTACCCGGAGAGGCTGGATCAATGACCCTAACGGATTAATCTATTATGAGGGCGAATACCACCTGTTCTACCAGCACAATCCTTTTGAAAGAGACTGGGAGAATATGCACTGGGGCCATGCGGTCAGCAAGGACCTGATACACTGGACAGAATTACCGGACGCTCTGTATCCCGACCATTTAGGAACGATGTTCTCCGGTTCGGCAGTCATCGACTATGATAATACCGCCGGATTCAATAAAGGCAAGACTCCAGCCATGGTTGCCGCCTTCACTGCCGCCAGCAGTGACAGACAAGTGCAGGGGATAGCCTACAGCCTTGACAAAGGACGTACCTTCACGAAGTACGACAAGAATCCGGTGATCAACTCCAAGGAGAAATGGAACTCTCAGGACACACGCGACCCGAAAGTGTTCTGGTATGCGCCCTCCAAGCATTGGGTACTGGTACTGAACGAGCGCGACGGACACTCCATTTATACCTCTTCCAATCTCAAAGACTGGAAATACGAGAGCCATGTTACAGGCTTCTGGGAATGTCCCGAATTGTTCGAACTGCCGGTTGACGGTGACAAGAACCACACGAAGTGGGTGATGTACGGTGCTACCGGTACGTATATGCTAGGCTCTTTCGACGGCAAAGTATTTACTCCCGAAGCCGGAAAATACTGCTATACCACCGGAAGTATCTATGCAGCCCAGACCTTTACGAATATTCCGGCAAGTGACGGCAGACGTATCCAGATAGGCTGGGGAAGAATCTCCCACCCCGGTATGCCTTTCAACGGAATGATGATGCTCCCCACCGAACTGACTTTGCGTACCACCAAAGACGGCATCCGCCTTGTCAACGTTCCCGTAAAGGAGGTCGAATCCTTGTGTAAGCCTCTTCGTTCCTGGAAATCTCTTTCTTCGGATGAGGCCAACCGCCACCTGAAAGAGTTTTATGATGCCGACTGTCTCCGCATTAAGACAACGATCAAACTCTCTCATGCCACGGATGCCGGATTCAACCTTTTCGGCCAGCGCATGATCGGCTACGACATGAACTCCAATACTTTGAACGGTCGTTTCTACTCTCCCCAAGACCCGACCAGCATGGAGTTGAGTGCCGATATTTACATTGACCGCACCTCTATCGAAGTCTTTATCGACGGCGGACTGTATTCTTATTCCATGGAACGCCGCCCTGACACTAACAACAAAGAAGGATTCCACTTCTGGGGAAACCGTATCGAAGTGAAAGACCTGCAAGTCTTTTCCGTAGAATCCATTTGGTAGACGGAAATCAAAAGCTATCTTTGTTTTCAGTTATTTAAATAGGAAAGAGAATATGAAAACGCGTAGTGAAGTTTTTCAGTTTGAGAAAGAGTTGAAATGGGAGCACCCCGCTCCGGGAATCCGTCGTCAGATAATGGGATACGACGGACAGTTGATGATGGTCAAGGTAGAATTTGAGAAAGGAGCGGTCGGTACGTTGCATGAACATTACCACACTCAGGCTACCTACGTGGCAAGTGGAAAGTTTGAACTGACCATCGGCGATCGGAAAGAGATACTGTCGACCGGCGACGGCTACTATGTAGCACCCGACGAACCGCATGGATGCGTCTGTCTGGAAGCGGGAGTATTGATAGACACATTCAGTCCCATGCGGGCTGATTTTCTGGAATAGTTCCTGATGAATGGTAGGTTACCGGATAATGATGGTATAAATTTACCACATATATGGTATTTCCTGTCAACAAAAACTGCACTATCTTTGTAATATCTTAAAACAAAGGAAATTAAAAACAGATATATATGGAAAAGATTGCAAGGAAATTGACGGATTTGGTAGGTAACACTCCGTTGTTGGAACTAAGTAATTATAATAAGAGTAACGGCTTGAAGGCTCGACTGATAGTGAAAATCGAATCATTCAATCCCGCGGGCAGTGTAAAAGACCGCGTGGCATTGGCAATGATTGAAGATGCCGAAGTGAAAGGAGTCTTGACTCCCGGCGCAACGATCATCGAGCCTACCAGTGGAAATACGGGAGTAGGATTGGCATTCGTTGCTGCCGCCAAGGGGTACAAACTGATTTTGACGATGCCCGATACGATGAGCGTTGAACGTCGTAACCTCTTGAAAGCTCTGGGAGCGGAACTTGTGCTCACTCCCGGTGCCGACGGAATGAAAGGGGCGATTGCCAAAGCGGAAGAGTTGAAAGCAGCCACTCCGGGCAGCGTTATCTTACAGCAATTTGAAAATCCTGCTAATCCCGCTATGCATCTACGCACTACCGGACTGGAAATATGGAGAGATACCGAGGGGAAAGTCGATATCTTCGTTGCCGGTGTAGGTACTGGCGGGACAATTAGCGGAGTAGGAGAAGCATTGAAGATGCGCGATCCCAGTGTGAAGGCGGTGGCGGTAGAACCTGCCGACTCTCCGGTACTGTCCGGCGGAAAGCCCGGACCTCACAAGATTCAGGGAATCGGCGCCGGTTTCGTACCGAAGACTTATAATGCTTCTGTCGTAGATGAAATTATTCAGGTGCAGAATGACGACGCTATCCGTACCAGTCGTGCGCTGGCGGAGAAAGAAGGGCTGTTGGTCGGCATATCTTCGGGAGCAGCCGTCTATGCGGCTACCGAACTGGCGAAACGTCCCGAAAACGAAGGGAAGATGATCGTAGCCTTATTGCCCGATACGGGAGAGCGTTATTTATCTACTATCTTGTACGCATTCGAAGAGTATCCTTTGTAAAGGAACGTTTTTTTGAAAGAAATATAGAGAATAATCCTGTGGTTACTTGGCAAAACCGTATATTTGCCAAGTAACCATTTTTATTTAATACTATGCAAAACAAGACGTTAGGGATTCTGACGATTATTCTTCTGCTGTTTTCTGCCTGTAAAGATGAAGAAACTCCTCTCTCTTCAACGAAGCAATTAATCAGCTATTCGATTCAGAAGAGTGACAATCAAGGTAAAATTAAGAATGACGTGAGAGGTTCCATTAAAGGGAATGTGATAACGCTGTCAATGGATCAATATGATGACCTGAAGTCATTGATTGCTACATTCAAGTATGAAGGAACGTCTGTAAGCGTGAATGGAGCCGAGCAGGAATCCGGCATCACTTCGAATGATTTTTCCCGGCCGCTGATGATTCTCGTAGAAGCAGAAGACGGCAGCAGGGAACAATATACAGTCGAAGTTGTCTTGAAAGATGCGCAGGTCTTATCCGAATTTCGTTTTTTGAGAAAAGATAATGCTTTGCTGACTGCTGATGTCTCATGTACGATTGAAGATGAGACTATTGTATCTTCCTACACATTTCCACAATCGAAACTGATTCCTGTCTTTACGACTGATGCCGTGAAAGTAATGGTAGATGATGTAGAACAGGTCAGCGGTGTGACGGAAATTGATTTCGCCTCCCCGGTCACTTATCAGTTTGTGATGCGGAATGGAGAAGTAGTCCGATACATCCTGACGTTGGACTTTATCCTGATTCCTCAGTTTACGATCACGACAGAAGACCCTAGTGTTACGGAGATACCAAGTAAGGATTATTATCTGTCTGCGACTCTCACCGTGGATGGCAAAGGGATTTGTGATAACTATACAGGCAAGACAGAGGTGAAAGGAAGGGGAAACTCTACATGGGGATATCCGAAGAAACCTTACCGATTAAAGCTTGATAAGAAATCTGAGATTTGTGGTTTGGGAAAAGCGAAGAATTATATATTGCTGGCTAATCATATCGATCCTACCTTGATGCTTAACTCAGTTGCCTTCAAAGTCGGGCAATTGCTGAATATTCCTTTCACCAATCATGCCATTCCGGTGGATGTGGTTCTGAATGGCAAATACAAAGGCTCCTATCTGCTGACGGAACAGATAGAAATCAAAGAAAATCGTGTGGATTTGGATGAGAATAACAGCGTGATGTGGGAGCTTGATTCCTATTTTGATGAAGATCCGAAATTCAAGTCCGAAGCATTCAATCTTCCGGTGATGGTGAAAGACCCTGATTTGACTACAGAGCAGTTTGAGTATTGGAAGAAAGATTTTAATGCATTTACCGTGCAGTTTGCAAAGGAGCCGTTAGAAGGAAATATGTATGTGGATATGATTGATATTGAATCAGTTGCAAAATATCTGATTACCTTTAATTTGGTACACAATATGGAGATTAACCATCCGAAAAGTATCTTTATTCATAAAGAGGGGAAGGGTAAGTATGTTATGGGACCGATTTGGGACTTTGACTGGGCGTATGATTACGAAGGTAAAGAGACACATTTCAGGAGTTATGAAACTCCGCTCTTTTCTGATGATATGAATGGAGTGGGAACCGCCTTTTTCCAACTCTTCCTACAAGACAGTCGGGTAAGGAAACTCTATAAAAACTTTTGGCAAGACTTTAAGTCAAATAAATTAAATGAGTTGTTGCAGTATATAGATGATCAGGCCAAGCTTATTAAACCATCTGTAACGAGAAATAGTGAGTTATGGGAAAACACCCGTTCCTTTGATGCGAAAGTGATAGAGCTGAAGAATTGGTTGAAGAATAGGGCCGATTATATAGATAGTGAAGTGAATCAATACTGATAGAGTTTCATATATTAGCATTTCACTTCTCAGTCATTAACACTTGACTTCTCAGATGTTAATACTTGTCGTATCAGGTATTAACACCTGAGAACTTGAGTATTAATGCCTGATAGACTGACTTATAACATCATGAAAACCATGATTTTGCAGGTGATTCCATGAGGTTTGTACATCTCATGGTTTTTCGTCTGCCCGCAGACCGAAAACTTTTCCTGTCATCTGATCTACAGGTACTTTCCATACTTTGACATTCCGTACGGCAGGATCGGAATAGCTGAACTGATCCTTCGTGTAATGACGCATGATAATGTCCAGTGCATGACGTTTTTCCTCCATATCTTCTATGAATTCTACTTTCCCACGGCACATGGCACTCTCCGAGCGCATGCTGTAGCTGCAAGCTACCTGCTTGTGCTGATAGACAAGTTTGTGTCCGAGGCTAAACGTGATACACACGTTGTTATTACGTTGCAGCATTTCTATCTTTCCCCCTTCGGGACCGGAATGGAGGTAAAGAGTATCGTTCTCATAACCGAAGTTCATAGGAACTACGTATGGATTGCCTTCTAAGTCTGTTATGCCTACAAAGCAGGCATCAGCTTGAAGAATAATGGATTCGATTCGTTGCTTGTCTTCGATAACGATTGTTTTCATTCTAATGTCGGTTTTTACAGGTTTGTGCCAAGCCTCTGGCACAGTTGTGCCACCGCATTGGCACTACTATGCCAAGCCCTTGGCACAAGCGTGCCAATAGGGTGGCACAGAAGAGTATACTATTAATTCGTTTTTACAGTACTTGTTTCTATTTCTCAATCAGCGCAAAGTCTAATTGCTTCTTCTCCAGATTGGCACGTGCCACACGAATGGTGATGGCATCTCCCAGGCTGTATATCTTGTTCTTACGGCGTCCGCGGAGGCAGTAATTCTTTTCGTCGAATTCATAATAGTCATCGTCCAGATCACGTATAGGAACCATGCCTTCGCATTTGTTCTCGTTGAGTTCAACGTAAAGACCCCATTCCGTAACACCGGAGATCACACCGTCATAAACTTGTCCGAGACGTTCGCTCATGAATTCTACCTGTTTGTATTTGATAGAAGCACGTTCGGCATTGGCTGCAATCTGTTCCATATTCGAACTATGGTCGCAGAGGTCCTCGTACTTGCTTTCGGATACGCTACGACCGCCGTCCATATACTTCGTAACCAAACGGTGTACCATCATATCCGGGAATCGGCGGATGGGTGAAGTGAAGTGGGTGTAATAGTCGAATGCCAGTCCATAATGGCCGATATTGTGCGTAGAATAACGCGCTTTCTGCATGGCACGGATGGATACGGTTTCAATCAGGTTTTCCTCTTTCTTGCCGTGAATATCGTCCAGCAAATGGTTGATAGACTTTGATATATCTGTTTTCGTTCCGCTTGTACGTACCTTATAGCCGAAGCGGGCGATGAACTGTGACAGGTTTTCCAGTTTTTCCGGATCGGGCAGATCGTGGATACGATAAGGAAGAACTTTGGCTTTTTTGTTCTTGGGTACACGTCCCACTTTCTCTGCTACTGTCCTGTTGGCAAGCAGCATGAATTCTTCTACCAGCTTGTTGGCATCCTTGGACTCTTTGAAGTATACGCTGATAGGTTTTCCCTTTTCGTCGATTTCAAACTTCACCTCGTAGCGGTCGAAGTTGATGGCTCCTGCTGCGAAACGTTTCTCACGAAGTGCTTTGGCGATGGTGTCCAGCATGAGAACTTCTTCTTTAAAATCGCCTGTTTTCGTTTCGATGATCTGCTGCGCCTCTTCGTAAGTGAAGCGACGGTCGGAGTTGATGACGGTATGTACGATGCGGGAGTCTTTTACTTCTCCTTTCTCGGTGATGTCGAAGATGACGGAGAATGCGAGTTTCTCTTCATTCGGACGCAAGGAACAGATGAAGTTACACAGCCGTTCGGGAAGCATCGGAATGGTGCGGTCCACCAGATAAACGGAAGTCGCCCGCTTTTCTGCTTCTTTGTCGATGATGCCGCCCTCTTTTACATAGTGAGTCACATCGGCGATATGTACGCCTACTTCCCACAATCCGTCTTTGATGGGGCGGATCGAAAGTGCGTCGTCGAAGTCCTTGGCGTCTTTCGGGTCGATGGTGAAAGTCGTTACCTTACGGAAGTCTTCGCGTTTGGCTATCTCTTCCGGAGTAATTTCTGCGGGGATCTTATCGGCTGCTGTTTCTACCGCTTTCGGATATACGTAGGGCAGGCCGAACTCAGCGAGGATGGCATGCATTTCTGTTGTATTGTCTCCTGCTACACCGAGGATGTCGATCACTTGTCCGATAGGATTCTTTGCCTTGTCGGGCCATTCGGTTACTTTCACGATTGCCTTGTCGCCGGTTTTTCCTCCTTTCAGCTTCTCTTTCGGGATGAAGATGTCGTTGGCAAGCGTACGGTTTTCCGTAACTAAGAATGCATACGACTTGGCTACTTCCAGTGTACCTACAAAGGTATCGTTGGCACGTTCCAGAATCTCGATGACTTCTCCTTCCGCGTCTTTATTCTTCCGCTTGGCGTAGAAAGTGATCTTTACTTTGTCATTGTTCATGGCATGTGCCGAATTGCGTTCGGCAACAAAGATCGGATCGCCTCCACCTTC
>OGOD01001622.1_pt1 | contig 13273 bp, 12 predicted proteins | sample 1573631 | NCBI WGS metagenome assembly OGOD01 (sample SAMEA2581895, study PRJEB24529) | metagenome | biome: Human gut stool | place: China | collected 2011
TCACCTAATACTTTTGCCAAAGCTCTTACCTCTTGAACTTTAGAGTATGAAGCAAAAATTTGATCTGATATTTTACTATGGTTATCACGAGTTACACCTTTGCCAATTCCATCTTTCATTAATCTTGAAAGCGAATCTAATATATTAATCGGTGGTGTAATACCTTGTTGATACAAATCTCTACTTAAAACAATTTGTCCTTCTGTTATATATCCAGTTGTATCTGGTATTGGATGTGATATATCATCATTAGGCATAGTCAAAATAGGTATTTGTGTAATAGACCCATCTTTTCCCTTTATTTGACCAGCTCTTTCATATATTGAAGCGAAATCACTATACAAATATCCTGGATAACCTTTTCTACTTGGTATTTCACCCTTTAAAGTAGAAATTTCTCTTAAAGCCTCTGCATAAGCAGTCATATCTGTCAAAACAACCAAAACCTGCATATCTAAATCAAAAGCCAAATATTCAGCACAAGTCAAAGCCAACTTAGGAGTCAAAATACGCTCAATAGAAGAATCATTCGACAAATTTTCAAACATAACAACTTTAGAAAGAACACCATTCTCCTTAAAACTTTTCTTAAAAAACTCCGCAGTTTCATACTCAGCTCCCATTAATCCAAAAACAATGGCAAAATCACCACCATCTGTTATATCAGATTGTCTAATAATTCTTTCAGCAAGTTCATTATGATTAATACCACTACCCGAAAAAATAGGTAACTTCTGACCTCTAATCAAAGTCATCAAACCATCAATAGTAGAAATACCAGTTTGAATAAAATTTCTAGGATACTTTCTAGAAACTGGATTAATAGAGCTAGAATTAATATCACGCTCAACACAAGCTTCAATTTCACCTAAATCATCAATAGGATTACCAGTACCATCAAAAATTCTCCCCAACATACTAGGAGACAACTTAAGCTTCAAAGGCTCTCCCATAAAAACAGAGCTAACCTCCTTAGTATCAATACCATTAGTACCCTCATACACCTGGATAGTAGTAATATCATCATCCAACCTAATAATATTACCAAGCCTACGCTCACCATTCTTTAAAATTAAAGTAACCTTCTCCTCAAACGACACATCCTTAGGAGTCCTAATAAACACCAAAGGGCCATTAATCGAATCAAGTCCAACATACTGAATCTTCATAAACAAGCACCAAGCCTTTCTCTAATTCACTAATTCACTCTTCCACCTACTAACTTCTCCTCTCAACCAGAGCCAAAAGCTCAAAGCCTGGCTAAGCGCAGGTGGGGGTTGTATATATTTTTGAAAATAAGCTAGGGTGGGGACCGACAAGCTAGAATCTGTTAATTTCGCGAGCGAACAGCGAAGCAAAATTTACAGATTCTTCGCAGTTGGGGCGTTTTTCAAAAATATATACAACCCCCACCTGCGCTTAGCCAGGCTTTGAGCTTTTGGCTCGGCCTCAACACCACACACATAAACCAAAAATGCCGAAGGCATTTTTAGATATGCTCCACATACTCATCTTCCAACCTCTTAAGCCTATTCTTAATCCTAGAATTAAGCTCACTAAACTTTCCAAGATCATCATTAGCCACATTCATCTTAAGCTTAACATACTCCTCAAAAAATCCAAGTTTCTTAATCTCAGAAAGTGGAATTCTCTTCTCAATAAGTTTAAGAGCCCTCTCATACAACAAAATAATAGTTTGCATCATTTTATATTGCTTAATAAGCGGTACCTGACTATCAATATCAGACATAGCATTTTGTTGCAAAAATCCAACCCTAATAGCCTTTGCTACTTCTAAAACTAATCGTTTACTATCAGACAAAACATCTTGCCCAACAACCCTAGCAATTTCCAATAATTCATTTTCTTCTTCCAAAATTGAAACAATTTTTTGTCTACACTCTAAAAAGTCTACATCAACATTCTCCTCATACCAGCTTTGCAAATTATCAAGATATTCACTATAACTAATATTCCAATTAACAGCTGGATAATGTCTTGAATATGCTAAATCTCTATCCAATCCCCAAAAAGTATGAACAAATCTTTTAGTATTTTGAGTTACAGGTTCTGAAAAATCTGAACCTTGTGGAGAAACAGCACCAATAATTGTAACAGATCCCATTTTTCCGCTATAACTTTTTACTAAACCAGCTCTACCATAAAACTCTGAAAGTCTAGATGGTAAATAAGATGGAAAACCTTGCTCAGCTGGCATTTCCTCAAGTCTACCAGAAATTTCCCTTAATGCTTCTGCCCATCTTGAAGTTGAATCAGCCATGATAGCGACATCAAATCCCATATCTCTATAATACTCAGCAATAGTAATACCTGTATAAATAGATGCTTCTCTGGCAGCTACAGGCATATTAGAAGTATTAGCAATAAGTACAGTTCTTTCAATCATTGGCATACCAGTTCTCTTATCTATTAAACGAGGAAACTCCTCTAAAACATCAGTCATTTCATTTCCACGCTCTCCACAACCAATATACACAATAATATCAGCATTACTCCACTTAGCAAATTGATGTTGAAGCATTGTTTTACCAGTACCAAATCCTCCTGGAATCATACCAGTACCGCCTTTTGCAATTGGAAAAATAGAATCAATTACCCTTTGCCCAGTAACAAGTGGTGTATTTGTAACTAAACGCTCTTTATATGGTCTAGGTTTTCTAACAGGCCATTTTTGCATCATTGTTAGTTCTACAACACTATTACCAATTTTTATTTTAGCAATTGTATCAGTAACTTTGTATTCTCCTTCATTTGCAATTTCAACAACAATACCATCATCATCAAAATAATTCAAAATTTTATGAATAATCAATTTTGTTTCTGGAACTTCACCAATTATTGTATTAAAACTAACTTTATCACCAATTAAAACCTTTGGTCTAAAATGCCATTTTTTTTCAGTACTAATTCCTAAAGATTTTGTACCTCTTTTTAAAAAGTCTCCATCTTTTTTTCTTAAATCCTCAAGTGGTCTTTGTATCCCATCAAAAATATTTCCCATAAGACCTGGTCCTAATGTAACAGAAAGTGGATTTTCATCACTAACTACATCTTCGCCAATTTTTAGTCCTGTAGTATTTTCATACACTTGAATTGTAACAATATCTTTATTAATTTTTATTACATCTCCCAATATTTGCTCTTTACCAATATACACAATATCATGCATAGAAAAGTCGCCATCACCTTTTGCTAAAATAACAGGTCCATTTATTGAAATAATTTTCTTAGTTTGCAAAATATTGCACCTCCATTTCTCTTACGTGCTTTTATTTTATATTTCATCTAAATTCGTTTTTAATGTATTATCTATAATAACACCTAATTTATCATTTTTTAATTTACAACCACCTATAAAATCATTATCTAATACATCAATTTTTATATTATATCTATTTAAAACTTCTTCATATTTTTGTTTATCATTATTTGTAACAAAAATTATAGAAGAGTTGTCATTATTCACAACATTTAAAGAATCATTTATTGTTTTTATCAAATATTGCAAATATTCTTCTTTTTCATTAAATATTTGTAACTTTCTTTTTACTTCTTCTTTTAGCTCTTTTTTTATAATATTCTTAACATTTTGAACATTTTTTTTACATTCAACTTCATACTCAAATAAAGCTTTATTATAATCTTTAACAATTTTTTCACACTGTTTTTTATATGAAGCCTCTTGCTTTTTTACATATTCAGTTAGCTCTACATTTATTTGCTCTTCTATTTCTGTATTTATTTTTTCATTAAGTTTTTCAGCATCAATTTGAGCAAGTCTTTCACAACTTTGCTCAAATTTTTTTATCTTATTATCTAAGTCCATAAAAGTAAAATCCTCCATTTTAAATTTTAACAATTAAAGGCAAATTTTTATTATTTTTTATATAATCCAACTTTTCATTTGCTAAATTATATATTTTTTCTGTTACAATTAAAATTCCAATTTCTTTGTCTTTTACAACCTTTTCTATTTCTAATTCAATTTCTTCTTTGTTTTTTAAAATTACAGATTTTATTCCGGTTAATTTCAATCCAACAGCTGTATCAACATCATCACTAATACAATATAATTTCATAATTTTTGCCTTTCTTACTTTAAATTTTACTTAAAATCATAATAGAAATTATAAGACCATATATCGCAATACCTTCAGCTAAACCTGCAAATATAACTGTTTTACCTAATAAACTTGGATTTTCGCTTATTGCTCCAACGGCACTTGATGCAACTACAGCAACTGCTATACCAGATCCAATTGCAGCTAGTCCAACAGCTAATGCTGCTGCTATCATTCCAATTCCTTTATCTTGTATTGTTAATGTATTTTTATCTTTGTTTGCAGTTATTTTTATGAATAAATCATCTTTATTTATATTGATATTTTTGTCTGTTAGTGATTTATAATATAGTTTATCCATTGCATCACTTGCATTTGATATTAGCTCTCTTAAAAAAATTTCTTTGTTTGTATAAATCGAATTAATCATTAAATCTAATAGTCTTTTTGACTCTGCTTTAAATTGTTTTGTTTCCATATTTAATACACCTCTTATATATTTTTTAGCTTATTTTATTGCTAGATGTATAATATACCCATTTTTTAGCAAAGTCAACATATGAGTGCTAATTCATTAAAAATTCACATTGTTGACACATATTAATTATTCATAATATTAAACCGTTCCGAAGATATTATATTATAATATCTTCTACACTGCTCTACTAGTTATGTTTTTTATCTTGTATCTTCTCATTAATACGAAATAAAAAAAGAATGATTTTTATTCATTCTTTTTTTTATTTAATATGTTCCTCTTGCATTTGCTACTCCTAAGTATGGAGCTGGGTTAACTTGGCTGTACATACTTCCTAAACATACTTCAAAATGTAAATGGGCACCTTCTGATGCTCCTGTATTACCAGAATACATTATTACTGTATTTGTTGCGACTTTTGTTCCAACAGATATTCCAGAAGCTATTGAACTTGCATGTGCATATCTAGTATACATTGCTTTTCCACTACTATCTGTTCCATGATATATTACAACATAAAGACCCCATCCGCCTCCATAGCCACTATAATTTACATATACTACAGTTCCTGCTTTTGCAGCATATACTGGTGTTCCTGCTGGTGCATATATATCTAGTCCTTTATGAGCTGTTCCTGTATAACCTGATGTATCTGATCTTCCTCTTGGTGCATATACTGAGTTTACTTTGTGAGTTATTCTTGTTGGCCAACTCATGCTTCCTGATGTTGATGGTGATACATTATTTGTGTTGTTGTTATTATTTTTTTTGTTTGAATTATTATTTGTATTATTGTTTTTATTTGAATTTGTATTATTATTGTTATTATTTGTATTGTTATTTTTAGCTGCAGCTGCTGCTTTGGCTGCTTCTAATGCTCTTTGTTTTTTCTCTGCTTCATCAATTTTCTTTTGTTCAGCTTTAACTGCTGCATTTATTTTTGCAAGTTCATTTTCTTTTTGTTCAATTTCTGCTTGAGCAGCTTGCTCTTCTGCAGATAATGATTTTACTTTTTCTTCTCTTTCTGCTTTTTCTGTTTTTAATTGAGTTTCCTTTTGTTGTACTTGCTCTTTAGAATTCTCTAAATCAGTTTTATCATTTTCTAATGATGTTTTAGTTTGTTTTACTTCACCAATTAAATTATTATCATATTCTGCTATTTGTTTAATTGTTTCATAATTTGATATGAAATTAGATATTCCTCCTGAAAATAATGCGTCCATATATGTAGTACTTCCATTCATATATGAAGCCACTAGTCTTTCTTCTAATAATTTTTGTTTTTCATCTAATTCTTTTTGTTTATTGTCTATTGAATTATCTAATTCATCTATTTTATCTTGCAAATCACTTAAATCTGCTTGAACTCCAGAAATTGATTCATTTAATGATGCTACTTGTTCTTGTACAGTATTTTTTTCTGAAGTTACAGATTGTAAGTTTTCTTTTGCTTTATCTTTTTCGTCTTGAGTTTGTTTTTGCTGTGATTGATAATCTAATATTGTTGTTGCATATGTTTTAACTCCTAATGATAATATTGTTAATATTAAAAACATTGCTAACACTTTATTTTTCATATTTCACACCTCTTATGTATATTTATATATTTTTTTAAATTATTTTAAAAATTTCTACAAATATTATAAAATATCTCTCTTTTTTTTACAAGTATTTACTTACCATAAAGTTGTTATTTTTTTGCTCCAATCTTCATTTGGATTATATCCATTTTCTTTTTCCCACTCTATATGGTTGTTTCGTGCATTTCGTACTGCACCACAATTTTCTACTTTTGTTGAACTTGCACCTTCTGTTACGAAAAAATATTCTAAATTATATTTTTTTGATATTTTTTCTACTTCTGAACAAAAAGCTCTTGCTTTTATTAAATTATTATCGGGTTTGATATTTTCATTTTTCATAAAATATCTTGTATCTGTTTCTTCTTTTATTTTAAAATTTAATCTTTCATATAATTTAACTGCAAGTTTATTGCTTTTATATATCCATAAATATATTGGTTGATAGTTATTTAAAATAATATTTTTTATTATTTTAGTTCCTATACCTTTTTTTCGACTGCTATTAATTACGTATATTGTATCTAATAGTTTTCCATCATCGTAATCAAATAGCGCAAATATTCCTATTACATTTTTGTCATTATCTTCTATTATTTTATAATCTTCTAAATTTTCTCTTATTTCTTCTTCAGAATAATTTACTATTTTTTCTAGCTCTCTTTTATCTAATTCTGCAATTTCTTCACTACTTAATATTATATCTAATTTCATATCTAATAACATGTCTACATCGTTTAGTTCAGCTTTTCTTATATTTAACATTTATTTTCCTCCTAGCAATTTCTTCTTGCTATAACTATATCATAATAATTAATAAAAATAAATAAAAAAACACACCCCCGGTTACCAGCCAGGGGTGTGAAAGTTATCGGTTTATTACGTATGTCTTATGGGTTTACAGAGCGGCGGTTTTGGTTTCAACGCCCAGATTGCAGTTATCTGCGAATGCAGATTCACCAGCCCCAACATTATAGTAAGTTTCGATTGCGTTATCCACAATTGTATTCTTAATAATGCTGATCTTTGCGGTAAAACCTTCTCCAACCCCCACAAAGGTAATTGTGTCACCGGGTCTGATCATCAGCTTTCCGGTAGGAGTCTTTTTCTCCTTATCGTCTTCAGAACAAATCTGAACATTTACGATGTCATCGACACCATAAATATTCTTTAAATATTTCTGGAGCTCAATGAGGTCACATATCATACGACCCATCTTATTGAGGGTGACAGGAATTGTTAACTTACGCAAATATTCAATGGAATCCTCCTTTTCCTCCACATCCTTCTTCTCTGAAGCTCTCGCCAGAAATTCGTCAAACGTGGTTACATCATAGGCATCTTCTAAGAAACCGTTATTCTTCGTCTCAGCGTCAGTAATAACAATTCCTTCCATGAAGGACGAATACTCACTGAGTGTCAGAACAGTTTCAATCTTTTCGATTGCCTTATCATCGAGAACCTGCTGTGCCAACATCGATGCAGTCATGCTCCAACTTTTCTTGGCCATTCGTTCCAACTTCGACTTCGAATAAATTGCGAAGTCTAAATGTTCGGATACGAGCTTTTCCATAATATCTCCGAAGAGCTTTCGGTTCTCGTATACCTGAATCAAGCACGGATCAATAATGAAAAAATCCGGAAAGTTCTTCGCCGGTTCTACCAGCGGAGTGCTAACTTCTGCAGTTTTTTCAACAGATTCCTCCAATTCAGTGGCTGTCTCAGATGCTACAACTTCAACACTTTCCTTCTGCGTTGCCTTGGCATTCTCCCTCAAAAGCCTGTTATAGCGAATGCGGGTATCCCTTCTTTTGAAATGCTTACGGAGATAGCTCCGCAAAGTTGATTCGGTAATACCGTACTTCTCGGTAATGTCTTCCACTGTCGCACCCATGCGAATCATCTTGGTAATCGTGTTGATACATGAATATGCGCTATATCTTCCCATGGTTTTTGTCTCCTTTACATTGGTTGCGGTTGCTTTCTTAGATGTAGTTGTTTTCATAAAGCTATTTCCTTTCATTTTTTTGAACTTGGTGAATTTGCGTCTGAAAAATTTCCCAATGATTTACCTCCAAACTTTTTTATTCTACCCTATTAATAGTCGCGGATAGTATTATGTCTGTTAATATTGGTCAATAAATTTATTATACTACGCCCTTTGTTTTATGTCAACTATTTTTGTGAAAAATTTAATATTTTTATTTTATTCTTTTAATTTTTGGAATAAATAAAATAAGGCACTTACACATAAGCGCCCTATTTTTCTTTATTTTTTCAGTTTATCTAGGCTTTTTATACTAGCCGAAATAAAATTTGATCCTTCAATATTATTTAAAGATGAGATCTTCTTCGTAACATTGAAGTACACTTCCTTTGTAATACCAAATTTCATGTATCTTGAAATTGATATTACATATTCGCCATCTCTCTTTAAAAAGACAATAATTATGATGTCCTCTGGAGAGAGTTTAATTTTTCTTCCAATTTTTATTGTGTTAGAAGAAATTACTTGCATTTTCATACGAGGATTTTGAATCTCTAAATATGGTTTCCGATTCTCAAACCTCATAAGTTCACTTGCAATTTTTGATTGGCGAATCATTACAATCTACACTTCCCTTCATATGGAATAAACATATTATATCTTTCATTTTGTTTTATGTCAACATTTTGTATTGTTTTTGTCAATATTTAAATAAATACTTGTACTATACCATAAAATGAAAAAATTCTGAATAGAACAATATATTATTTAATTGTCTTTACTAATTATGTAATTAATTTTACATCATTTCTGTGTTTTACGTATAAATTTACTTAAATTAATTTATGCTCTAGATATCTTTTATTACGGATTTCATATCATTTGTTGCCATTTCGGCATTTGTTATATTTTCGCTTATTTCTTTTCCAAACCATTTTGGAAACTCGAAATTGTTAGCTATTTCGACACTTTCGAATTCAATTTCAGCAAATATTATTCCTTCATACTTATCTTTAAATATATCTAATTCAATTTTATGATTTTTATATGGTATTATGTATCTATCTTTATTTATTGTTATATATTTGTCATTCTTTTCTAATGAATTATATGTTTTTTCATCAATTTCTTTTTCAATTTCGTTTACACTAATACCTGTTTTATCTGTTTTTATTGTATATGTATATTTAATTTCATTATTAGATTCTATTTTTCTTTTTCTTATACATGATAATCTATCAAAATATAAGTAATCTTGAATTATGCTTTTTTTCTTATATTTAGTTAAATCTAAATTATCTATGTTATTTATTAAAAATTTACGCTCTATTTCCATATATATTTCCTCCATTCATACTATAAAACAAAAATATTACCAAAGTATAAACCTTGATAATATTAGTAGTGCCTTAGCTGTGGTTATTCTCGAAAAAACATACTCCCACGCTTGCACGGTTTCCGATTATCGACTGTATATAAATTTTAGCATATAATTTATAAAATGTATACTCCTTAGCTAAAAATAAAAAAACTCAGGGACAATGTCCCTGAGTTTTTAAATTCCTTGTTTTTGCCATCTTAGTGTTCTTACTTCAGAACATATTCCGATTAGCTCATCTTTCTGGACTTTAACAGTATCATCTACTACAATTGCAATCCATCCAAGCTTATCATAGTATTCCAATGCTTCGTTAACTAGTTTTTCAAACTCTATGCTGGCTTCATTAGTATTAGAGAATTTCAGTTTATCCTTACCATATGATACCTCAATTTTTTCTTTTATTGAGAAATCCATTTTTAGTATCTCCTTAAAAAGATCATATAGCTTGATTACTGCATCTGCTCTTACCATAAACCGCCATATTGGTACTGCTATCTTAATGATTATAAAAGCAATCAAAAAGATAATTAAGATGATAAAACTTGCCAAGAACTGTTGTAACATAAAGTAACCTCCTCAAATGTTGATACAAATTTACTATTAGTTAAATTACTTATTATACATCATTTTACATAAATTTGTAAATCATTAAAATACTTCATTACTCAATGATTTATAAATATTATATAATATCTCAAATTATGTTTAACATAATATCACATCTTTCCGAAAATTTCAATACTTAGGCACGAAAAAAAACGACCTTTTACAGTCGGTTTAATCGTTTTTGGTGGGCAGGGATGGATTCGAACCATCGTACTCAAATGAGAACAGATTTACAGTCTGCCGCCTTTAGCCACTCGGCCACCTACCCATATTAAATTTTAGAAATATATTGTCGACGCATCGACAATTGCTATTATAAGCTTTTTATATACTTTTGTCAATACATTTCTAAAATTTTTTTCTAAAATTATCAAAAACTTTTTTATCAACATTCATTTTACCAGCTCTTTTAACAAAATTATAGCCATACTTTTCATTTAAACCATCCAAAACACTATCAAGTTTCTGTTGTTTCTTAGAATCCTCTGTATTTCCAAACAAAGATAACTGCAATTGTTCCTTTTCAACCAAACCATCCACTCTAACACCAACAAGTCTAATAAGCATACCTGTTTTATACATTTCTCTAAACAAATATTTAGCATTTTTTAATATTTCCTTTGTACTTGAAGTAGCACAATCTAACTTTGCTTGATGTGAAAAATCTTCAAAATTTTTAGTTCTTAATTGAACATTTACAACAGTAGCTAACAAATCTTCCTTTCTTAATCTATAAGAAACCTGTTCTGATAAAGCAACAATTACTTCTTCTAATTGTGATATATCAGAAACATATATTGGTAGTGTAACCGAATTTCCTATACTTTTGGGTTTTTCTGGCAAATAATTAACTTCTGCTTCATCAATTCCATTTGCATATTCCCACATAACCTTTCCGAATTTTCCAAACTTTTTAATCAGCAATTTTTCATCTGATTTAGCTAATTGTCCTATTGTTTTAATGCCCATATTATATAATTTAGGTACTGTTCTTTTCCCTATCATAAATAACTCTGATATTGGCAAATCCCACATTTTTTGTGGTATTTCTTCTTCATATAATGTATGAACTCTATCTGGTTTTGTAAAATCTGATGCCATTTTTGCTAATAATTTATTATGAGCCACACCTACATTAACCGTAAATCCTAATTCTTTCTTTATTCTTTTATTTATTTCATTTGCTTTATTTATTAATTTATCACCCATCAAGTAATTTGTCATATCTAAAAAACATTCATCTATTGAATATCTCTCTATCTTGTCTGTATATTCTAACAGTAAATTATATAATTTATTTGAATATTCTCTATATATTTTATAATCACCAGGATATACTTGTAAATTTCTACATTTTTGTCTTGCACTATATAATGTCTCTCCTGTAACTATTCCAAATTGTTTAGCTTTCGAACTTTTGGCTAAAACAATTCCAGATCTTTTTGTTTCATCTCCACCTATTACAGCAACTTGTTCTCTTATATCTACTTGTTCACCATTTTTCAACTTATACACAGCAAGCCAAGACAAAAAAGCATTATTTACATCAACATGTAATATTTGTCTTTCCATATAATATCACCAGTCTTATTGTAAAACATTTGTTTTGTTTTGTCAAGTGTTTTCTTTTTCTAAATCAAAAAATTATTACAATTCAAATCTCAATAATTCTCACCTATCCTTTACTAAGTGAGAAATAAGGATTGAAGAACTTTCCCCAATCCTTATTTTTTAGCATATTTTATTTTTAAATTGTAAATCACCTAATTTTTCTGTTGTAATATATCCTGGTTGTGCCTTAATAACATCTGGAATTCTATTAACAACTGTTGCACAAGTTAATTCAACTGTTGCAGGTTTTTCAACAGTAATAGTTGTTGTTGGTTCTCCTTCTACTGTCCAAACATTTTTATCAAATTCGTCTGGTGCATAAACTTTTCCTATACATTCAGATTCAATTGTAATTCCTTCTTTTGTTTTTGTTGTAACTACTGCACTCATTCCAGTTGCATCTCCTGCTTTTATTGTCATATCCAATGTTGATGAATAAATATCATCTTTATATGTTTGTGGTACGCATTTTTGTGTTTGACTTATAATTGTTAGTCCCAATTTTGAACATAACCATCCATTTACATTCCACATATATGATGGTGCATATTCGCCTTTATTTATTATTTCTTGTCTTTCTTCATCTGACATTCTATCTACTGATGCAACTTGTTTGTCAAAGTCTTCTAATGTAAGCCCTGCTCCATGTGCCTTTGCTAATGCTATTCCATATTCTTCTACATTATAACTTGAACTTCCTTTTATTTTTGTTATTTTTTGTGTTGATCCTGCTATTGATGAAATTAATTGTCCCCAATAAATATCTTGATATCCACTTCCTGTTATTGTACAATTATTTTTCTTTGCAAGTTCATCAATTTTCTTTGTTAATGTTGGATTTGAATTTTCTGGATAAAATGCTTCTTCACATGTTGTTATTGCATTTAATCCTAATTCTGCACATAACATTAATGGATTTTCTAAGTCTTTTATTAAACTCATTGTTGTTACTATTGCTATATCTGGTTTTACTTCTTGTAACATTTCTCTTGCATTTTCTGCACTTGTTACTGTTACACCTTTATTTTCTGTTCCTAATATTTCCCCTATATCTTTTCCTATTACATTTGGATTTACATCAATAGCTCCTACTATTTCTGCTCCTTTTTCATACACATATCTCATTGTGTATAAACTCATTTTGCCTACACCATATTGAACAACTTTAACTTTTCTTTCCATAGAAAGACCTCCTTTAAAATTATTTTTCTATTATAATTGTAACTGGTCCATCATTGATTAGTTCTACTTTCATATCTGCTCCAAATATTCCTTTTTGTACTTCTATATTGTTTAATTCACATTGATTACAAAAATATTCATATAGTGGATTTGCTTCTTCTGGTCTCGCAGCCTCAATAAATGATGGCCTATTTCCTTGAGAACAATCTCCATATAAAGTAAATTGAGATACTACTAAAAGTTCTCCACCAACATCTTTTAATGATAAATTCATCTTTTCATTTTCATCTTCAAATATTCTTAAGTTAAGTACCTTATCTATTATATAATCTACATCTTTAGATGTATCTTCATGAGTTACACCTA
>OGOD01001631.1_pt1 | contig 13208 bp, 5 predicted proteins | sample 1573631 | NCBI WGS metagenome assembly OGOD01 (sample SAMEA2581895, study PRJEB24529) | metagenome | biome: Human gut stool | place: China | collected 2011
CTCCGACAAAAGGCAAGGTAAGAGCATTTGTCTCTATGAGCCACGACAATTGGTTTGCGGCTAAAGAAGCGCCGTCTAAACAAATTGAATAAGTAACGATTGAGTCATTCTCCTTGAGGTTGTGGGTATTGGGCGCTCTTAGCAAGCGCCCTTTTTTAAAGGTACGGCTATGGCAAGCGAAGTCAGCATTTGTAATCTTGCACTTACTCGCGTCGGAGAAGCAGGATCTATTACGAGCATTAAGCCTCCGGAGGGCAGCGTGCATGCGAAAGTTTGTGCAGTACTCTATCCGGTCTCAGTCGGAATTCTCTTAGAAGCGCACGACTGGAGGTTTGCAACCAGACGAGCGGCTCTGACTGAGATTCAAACAAAGGAGCTTCATGGCTGGAGAGGGCTCTTTGCATTGCCAAGTGACTGTCAAAGAGTTATCTCGGTACGTCCAAGCGCAACCCAGCGGGCCCCGTGGCCGCAGAATCCGCCTTTTGTTGTGGAGAGGTTTGACGGGTCTCCGGCGCTTTATACCGATTGCCCGACACCGGTTATTCAATACATTATGGCGGAGCCGGGTGTCGGTTCTTTTCCTCCTCTTTTCGTGGATGCTTTAGCTTGGCACTTGGCGCAAGCTTTAGCCGGTGCTTTGATTAAAGGCAAAGAAGGCGTGCAGATCACTGCTGCAATCACAACGAAGTACGAAAGGGCGCTGGCAGAAGCCATGAAAAAGGACGCAGGTCAGCATTATGAGCCGATCTGCCATGTAGCTCCTTGGATTGCCGTGAGGTAGTTATGGCGGTAAGAACCCTTCAATCATCTTTTACGGGAGAAGTTTCTCCCTCGATGTATGGCCGAATTGACAATGACAAGTACAAATCGGGTTTGGCCGTTTGCCGCAACTTTGTATGTTTACCTCAAGGGCCGGTTCAAAACCGCAGCGGCTTTGCTTTTGTGAGACAAACAAAGTATGCCGACAAACCGGCAAGACTCATCGCCTTTGAGTTCTCTTCTACCGATACGATGATTCTTGAATTCGGACATCAGTACATTCGGTTCCACTCTCGCGGCGGAACTCTTATGAATGCCAACGGAACGCCCTACGAGATTTCCACGCCCTATAGTTCCGACGATATCTTCGTGATTCACTACGCGCAGTCGGCTGATGTCATGACGCTTGTGCACCCTCACTATCCCGTGAAGGAGCTTCGGAGGTACGGAGCTTATGACTGGCGATTGATCGACGTAACGTTTAGTGCGCCCTTGAGTCCTCCTGGAAACGTTTCTGTTGAATATGTTCCCAACGGAAATGAATCCGACAGTCGTTTTACTTATAAGTACAAGGTAACGGCCGTCCAAGATTCGGACGAAGGACAAAGGGAAAGTGCGCCAAGTGAGGCCGCCTCCGTTAGCTGTAACCTTTGGTGGGATAACGCGTTAAATCGAATCACCTGGTCGGCTGTTGCGGGCGCTGCACGCTACAGAGTATATAAGTCCACAGCCGGAGTTTTCGGTTATATCGGTGAAACAGAGGGGACGAGTTTTGAGGATAACCGCGTTGATGCTGATGACGGGATTACTCCGCCGCGGTACGACGCGATGTTTGGTGAGGGAGATTACCCGAGCGCGGTGGCGTACTTCGAGCAGCGCCGTTGCTTTGCGGGGACCGTTAAGCGTCCCCAGTTTGTGTGGATGACGCGCTCAGGCACAGAAACCGACATGGCCTATCACATCCCTGTGACAGATGATGACCGCATTAAATTTAAAATTGCCGCCCAGAAAGTTTCCCGCCTCAAGCATCTAGCCCCGTTATCTCAGCTCCTGGCCTTGTCGGAAAGCGCCATCTTTAGGTTGTCACCCGCAAATTCGGATGTCATTACTCCGGAGTCCGTTTCTGCTAAACCACAGGTCTATCAAGGTGCTTCAGAAGTACAGCCGCTTCTCATTCGATCAAATTTGATCTACGCCTCAGAGCGTGGAGGACACATTATCGAGATGGGCTACAACTGGCAGCAGGGAGGCTTTGCCGTAAACGATCTTTGCGTGTTTGCTCCGCATCTATTTGAGCGAGCGAGAGTAAAGGACATGGCACTTGCCTTGAGTCCGCATCCGATTATTTGGTGTGCTATGACGGACGGTTCTTTGCTGGGACTTACCTATATGCCCGAGCAAGCCGTAAGCGCTTGGCATCGACACGATACGATCAACGGAGCCTTTGAGTCTGTGGCTGTGGTCCCGGAAGGAGATGAGGATATTTTGTACGCTGTCGTGCGCAGAACGATTAACGGTGCGACAGTACGTTTCATAGAACGAATGCACGAGCGGCTCTATGACGGATTGGAAAACTGCTTCCACGTGGATGCGGGTTCAACCTACGAAGGAGAAGAAACTCAGACACTTTCGGGCCTCGATTATCTTGAGGGTTGTGAAGTGGCAATCCTTGCTGACGGTGCAGTGCTTCCTCGTGAAAAGGTCAAGAACGGACAAATTACGCTTGAAGTTCCGGCCAAGAAAATCCAAGTCGGGCTGCCCGTTATTTCAGAAATCCAAACACTCCCGCTTATTGTCAATCTTCAGGACGGCTCCTTCGGACGAGGTCACCAGAAAAATATCAATCGCGTTTGGATGCAGGTTTACCAGTCCAGCGGGATATTTGTTGGACCGAGTTTTGACGATCTTACCGAGGTTAAACAGAGATTGGACGAGCCTTATGGAGAACCTCCGGAGCCTTTGAGCACAGAGATTGATGTTCCTCTGCCCGGCTCATGGAACGCATCAGGACAACTTGTCCTTCGACAGAAAGACCCTTTGCCTCTCACGCTTGTAGGCATCACTTGCGATTTGGCACAGTAAAGGAATAAGTATGGCTTCTATAACGAATATGTCACCGGCACTTCGGGAACACATGGCTTCTGTCGGATGCGCTCCGGTGGGCCCTGACGGACTCGGAGTCCTCAACCCAATTCCGGAAAGCTCGTCAGCTCTGGGGAGCGGACTTAACGGCATCATGCTTGGAGCCTCCATAGGGCAAGCCATCGGAGGAATTTACTCTGCCTTTGTCGGCGCAAAGACCTCGGCCTACGTTCAGAAAAAGCAAGCACAAATCGCGCAAGACAACGCTGAGATTATGCGCATGGGAGCGGAGATAGCTTATCGCCAAGGTGAGCAGAAGGTCGCTCAGATTACTCGAAGGGCTGGGCAACTCAAAGGAGCGCAAAGGGCGCGCTATGCCGCCAACGGAGTTGCGCTTGGCGTAGGCAATGTGGCTGAAGTTGCAACTAATACTGACCTTGATAAAGAAATGGATGTTTGGACGGCTAAGTTCAACGCAATGCAGGCCGCGTGGGGTTACAACCGCAAGTCTCTTGAGTATGGAGCACAAAGTGGAGCGCTCAGAACCATGAGCGGGGCTAACAACTCTTTGGCTCCGGTCGCGGCTTTGGGAGCAGGACTCAGCGGGGCAACTCAGGTAGCAAGCAACTGGTACATGTACAACGGTAAATTCGGATTAGGCCTTGGGAGATAAGAATGGCAAAAGTTCCTACATACGGCGGCCCACAGCTTTTGATGAACAATCAACCCGTGACGATGGGTTTTACAAATTATGCAGATCAAGTCATCAAACCTAAGGTTGATCTGAATCCAGCTTTGCGCCTTGCGGCAAAGTTTAAGGCGGAGCAGGATAACGTCCGCGTTGACGATGCGCTTACGGATTTAAAGCGCTACATGATCCAAAAGGAGTTTGGTGAGGATGGTAAGAATGACGGCTGGAGAAGTCTCAAAGAAAAGGCCGCTTTGGAAAGGGATGAGAACGGGTTAGGGCTGGCGGACAGAGTTGATAAAGACGCACGTCGTTACGGAGGCGAGATAGCCAAGTCTTTAACACCCGAGCAACAACAGCTCTTCAACAGAAAGGCACTGTACCTCTACAACGGCAATTACGACCAAGTCATGGGTCATGCTTTTCAGCAGCAACAGCAGTATCAAAAAAGCTCGATCGATAACAGAATTGCTTTGGCTCAAAGAGCGGCCGGGCTCTACGCGGACAACCCTGGAATGCTGGGGGCTCAGATTGAAGACATCACGGTAGCAACGAAAGAAGCGGCCCGCATAGGAGGCTGGAGCGAACAGGAGGTTATCGTAAAAACAAACGAGGAAACTTCCAAGGCCGTAGGCAACGCTCTGGACACACTCCTTTTCCAAGCTCAAAAGAATCCGGCAGTGGCAGAGCAGGCCTCAGGGCTTCTTCGCACCTATGCGCCTCACATGACACCTGAGACTGTAAGACAGTATGGTGAGAAAATCCGAGCTGCTTCTCAGGGTTATCAAATTGATCAGGTGGTACAAAGAGATAGGGAGAGAAACAAGAATACGCCCGAGACTTTGGTTGCCTCTGCCTTAGCCGGTCCCGTAACGGAAGAAAAAATTCAAGGACTCGGAGTCAAATTCGGAACCGGTTTTATATCGGGCCAAGAGTCAGCCAATCGTCAGTTCAAGCAAGTGCCTCGCAGAGACGCCAACGGCAAGATTGAAAAAGACGATAAAGGTAACGTTATCTACGATGACGAAGTTTTGATCGGTCGGTACTCGGACGGAAAGACTCCTAAGGATCCCAGAGACTTTTGCTATGGAAAATTCCAAGTAAGTGCGGATGCGGCCTACGAAGCTTCTCAATCTCTAGGCGATAAGCTTACAAGGGCTCAGGTACAAGAGAAGATCAAATACGATCCGGCCTTTAACGAGCGTATCGGGGTCAAGATTATTACCGACCATATCCGTTTCTACGATGGTGATTTACTGAAAGCCGCAGGTGCTTATAACGCCGGTAGAGGCAATGTGAATCTTGCGGTCAGTATGGATAAAGAAAACGGCGGAGACGGCTCGGGCTGGAGGAAATACTTCGGAACGGAAGAGCACAGAGCTCGTGCAAGAAAATTAGGCTATAGAGCTTTGGCCGGAAAGGATGCCGTTGCCTACGTTAACAAAGCGGCCTCGTGGGTGCAGAAAGAATTCGGAGGTGTTGCGCACAGCAGTGACGGCAGAGAGATTGCTCCCGGCGATCCGAGATACTTTCAGGCCCTTCGGAGAACCCGTACTCGAAAAGAGTTGGAAAACGCCGCGTTAGCGGACGGTTCGCTCGTATCGGTTGAAGCTAGAGATAATCCCGAAACTCGGGAAAAGATCGTAAACGCTTTAGCGATTGCTCAGCAGAGAGACAACGAAGATTATGTCCTGATGCAAACCAATCTCTTAAATGACGGCGTAAATATTCTTGCCGAAACCCGAGGTGATTTACAGGACACACGACTGCTTCAGCTCCTGCCGCAAATGAATCCGAGAACGCAGGCTGAGCTTCGGACATGGGCCCAAAAACTTCAAGTGGGTGACACGAGCGGCGATAAGGAACTCTTTGAGCACTATAACGTGCGCCCGCAAGAACTCTTTAATCTGAGCCGCGAGCAGTTAAACGGCATGAGGATTCGGCTCTCTCCTACGCAATGGGATACGCTGGAGACTCAATGGGTGAAAATGCATGAACTGGAAGGAGCCTCACAAGATAAGTCTTCTCAGGCAAGGATGGTGTCAGCCTCCGGACAAAGTCTGCCTGAGTATCAGACCGCTAAGATCGAAAACATTAAATCGTACTTGAGGACCACTAGCGGGAAGTTTAAGGACTTAGGGGAGGAACAGGCCGGAGCCTTGCTCTCCGAGCTTCAAAAGGTTATTAACGTTGAGCAGACCAAGCTTCAGCGGGAGCTGACTGAGGAAGAGAGAAACACCTTTATTAAAAGTCTTATGGCTTGCCGCTTCGATATAGAGGGCTTCATTTTTGACAGCCAAAAGGGGCTCATGGAGCTAAAGGCCGGAGACACTCCAAACCACGGAAACTTGGATGCCTACAACCAGCTCAAGCAATACGCTACCCAGAGAATCAAGGCGATGGGGTTGGACAGAGAGGCTACCGACGGAGAGGTGCAGGAAGCGCTCTACCACATCATGATCAGCCGTAATCCCGACTGGTTTGTTTCTATGAATGGGAAGGTGCCTCAGCAGTATGCGGAAGCCATTATGCAAAACAATCCCGGCAAGCGCTTTTCCAACGCTCAGCTTTTCAAAGAATATCTGACGCTTCGGATGAAAGGGATAGCCCTTGAAAGCAGCAGACCGAACTACGCAGTACAAGGAGATTTCTAATGCCGTCGAATACATTGAAGGACTATTACGCAGATAAGAACCGCACGGAAGCCCTAGAGGGTTTGGCTATGGCAATGGCCTCTAAGGAAAGCCCTGAAGAGACGGCGGCGCGATTAAGGAAGGCCCGGGATTTTGATGTTGAGCCTCAAATGGCGGACGGTCTCACACCTGCGGAGGTTGACAATTTCTATGCCCAGGATGCTTTAAAAGAAGCGACGCCTGTGTATCTCAGAAAAGCCGGGGAGGTGGATTTTGCAAATTTAACCAAAGACGATTTGCCCACCACGTATTCCCTTGAGACTCTGTGGTGGAAGATCATGGGAGCACCTGCAAAAGCTGTCGGAGCTTTTTCGACGCTAAGAAACTCAACTGCTCGAGGCGGATATAACCTCGCAAACGCTATGCCGATTTTCGGCAACGTGGCTAAGGCAGAAAGAATTCGTTCTCAGCTTCTTGAACTCGAGAACACCGAGAAGCAATTGGCGCAAGGTGTAAGCGCAGAAGAGCTGTTCGGCTCAGAAGACGATCCGACAGGAGAAGCACATCGCGTGGCTTTTGAGCACGGTCTTCCGGCCCTTCGTAACCAACTTCAGGAGGAACTTTCTCAGGCACTAAAAGATACTGCATGGAACAATTCGCAGAGCGGATTGTATCCGCACAACGAGGCTTCTCAAAAGCTCTCGGAGGCAAAGACAGCAGGTGAAGCGATTGAACTTATTCTTTCAAACCCATCCGTTATTGCAGATATCGGCCCTGAGTCTTTGGTTCAATACGCACCCATGCTGCCTATCCTGGCGGCCTCCTCCTTTGCCGGACCCGCGGCTCCGGCTCTTATGGGAGCTCTTTCAGGTTCCTATTCATATGGGCTGGACAAGGCTTCCGGCATGTTGAGTGCAATGGGTGAGAACTCCGTTGACGTACAAAGCGGAGCCTCCATTTTTAATTGTATGACTGATCCGAAGCTAGGAGGTCTGTATGAGAACGTCGAAGGAGAGGCCGAACGCCATGCCGCCGGAGTTGCTCTTTTCGACGGACTAAGTGCAGGGTTTGCAGGAAAGCTTGCTTTGCCAGCTTTTGTTAAAAGCAGAATCTCCTCTCCTTTTGCTAAGGAGATGGCAAATATGGCAGTGCAGACTCCGATCCAAGGAGCCATGGGCTCAGCGGGAGAGGCAAGCGGACAGTTGCTCGCCAAAGGCGAAATCACGAATTGGGGTGACGTGGTGGCAGAATTTGCCGGAGAAGGTTTTACAGCTCCAATTGAAGTATTGTCTGCGGGAGCAAAACGCCTTAAAGGTGCTTCAGTAGAGCGGGCTATGGCAGAGGCCAACGCTGAAGCTTTTAAGAGGCTTGGAGAATTTGCGCAGGCTTCTAAGCTTATCGCTCGCGACCCTCAGACAGCGTCTGAATATATTGAGGCCGTGGCCGAAGATGCTGCGCCTGATAAACGAAACGTGCTCATTGACGGACAATCTTTGCATCAGGAAGGCTTAGACACTCGGTTAATTGAGTTGCTTCCCGAACGAGCGGAAGAGATTACGAAGGCTGTTCAGGAAGGCTCTGAGATTGCAATCCCTGTAGGAGAGTTCACTACCAAAGTGGCAACTTCCGAACTGAACCAATCTTTGGCAGAACTTGTCCGAGTTGAAGGGCAGATGTCTTTACATCAGGCGCGTGAGGTACAGGAGGAGATCACTGAACTTGCGGCAGCGGAAGCCGAAACCGCGCTGAAAAAAGATGACTCGGAATTCAGAGAATCCTCTAAGCGTGTCGGTAAGGACATTGCTTCCCTTATGGAGAACTCGGGAGCTACGAAGGCTGAGCAAGGAGCGATTACTACCGTGTTAAGTACGCTCGTCAACAATCTTGCACGAGATCTAGGCACATTGCCTGAGGCGGTTTGGGCAGAATACGGCTTAAAGAGAGTTCTCGACGGAAGCGCTCAAGTTCAAGGGGATTCTTTGCATATGCCGATACCCGAAGAGTTTGGTCCGGTATTTACAGGTTTTGAAAGAAAGCCTGCGAAGGCAATAGCTAAGCTCTTAAAAGAAAAGACAGGGTGTTGTCCTGGTGTTTTCTACCACAAAGAAGTTGGACCTATAGGGCTAGCCTATGGAAAAACTATTGCAGGAGACCCACAGGACCGGGGCGGGTACGGTTTGGCCCATATGGAGAAAAAGCACCCAAACGTGTGGAAAACTCTTCAGAAGGATCTGGAAGAGGGAGAAGTCTTGGGAGGACCCGAAGCCGTCAAATATTTAGAAAGAGTAAGGGTGGTTAATGGCTCACATGTAATTTCTCTTTCAACCACATGGGGAAGAGATAGAGGATCAGGAACCTGGTTGGTTACGGGGTTCGACACTCTAGAAACAATGACGGATACGGAGGCCAAGGAGTATCTTTTTAACCTGGGGAAGAGGGTAGAGAAGGAGATAAAGACAGCTAGAAAAAGAATTAGCACCGATCCCGCCACCCTTGTGGCCCCTGACGGGAATAACAGGACGGGGGTTCTGCCGTCCAACGGTGCTGAAACAAGTCTATCACAGGAGAATATGGGTGACTACTTCCCGGACTCCAAGACGATCGTTCGATGGTTCAGTGCAGACCAGTCCACACTCCTGCACGAAAGCGGCCACTTCTACCTCGACATGCTGATTGATGTCAGTAAGAAGCTTCAGGTAAAAGGCGAACTTTCCGCAGGAGAAAAACGAGTTTTAGATCGAACCCTTGCAACACTCAAATGGCTGGGAGTTGATTCACTGACCGCTTGGGAAAATCTTTCCTTTGAAGAACGTCGTCCGATGCATGAAAAATTTGCACGGCATTTTGAGGCTTATCTCTTTGAGGGTAATGCTCCGACAAAAGGACTTCGCTCAGTCTTCCGTCGGTTCGCACAGTGGCTGCGCTCAATCTATACCGTGGTGTCCAATATCCCGGGTGTTCAGATGAGTGACGATGTACGAGCACTTTTCGAGCAGTTGTTCATTTCCACTGAGCAAGTGCAAGAGGCTCGTTACCGCAGAAGCATGTTCAAGATGTTTAATAGCTTCGCAGAATCGGGTTTTACCGAAGAAGCATGGCTGAACTATGTTGAACAGTATCGTGAGACAGACGCGGAGGCGATTGAATACATGCGTGCCCGCGGCATGCGTGATATGGCCTATATCGCAAACCTTCGAGGGAAAACGCTTGATGCACTTCGTAAAAAATCCGAAGGCGAGCGTAAGCGGATTGAGTCGGAGATTCGTTCCGATTTATCTAAAAAACCCATCTATGAAGTGTGGGATTTCCTGAAGAACGGCAAGCATGAAAACGGCAAAGATATAGCCGTCAAACTTACGCCGAGCGAATTAAAGGGCGTGGGTGTAGACGACGCAGGAATCAAGCGTCTTGCAGACCAAGGCCTTGTCGGAACTGATGCGGACCAACAATTCGGAGAGCAGATTGCTCAGAGCTACGGGTACCAATGCTTGGCGGAAATGGCTGACGCTTTATTGAACGCTCCGACGCTGGAAGAGGCCGTACAAGCGGCAACTCAGGAAAGGATGTATGCAGAGCACGCCGAGCTTGCAACTGAAGAGGAAATCCAGAGAACAGCAGATGAGGCAATTTTCAATCCAAGCTTAAAGCGACTTCTAGCCACAGAGATTTCTGCCATGGAGAAAGCCGCGCCGGGGAGACTCGATCTCGACATTTTCGAGAAGATGGCAGAGCAGGAAATCCTCAGCCTAAGAGTGAAGGATATTGACCCGAAAAAGTTCAGAACGGCAGCGGGCCTTCGCGCTAAAGAGGCACGGCGCCTGCAAAAGCAGGGAGACATCAAGGGTGCTATCCGCGCTAAAAGGCAAGAGCTTTATCAAACTTGCCTGGCAATAGAAGCGAAGAAGGCGGTTGAGGCGTGGAAGAAGGACGTCAAATTCTTTAAGAAGCTCGTCGGTAAAAATCAGATTGAAGGTCTTTCTACCGATTATCTCGTTACGATCCAGCGTCTTCTTGAGAACATGGGAATTACAACCTCGCGTCAGCTCGGAGAGGGTCATCAGCTGAGTCTGCGTGAGTTCTTGGAGTCTCTCTTTAACCAAGAAAAGACAGTGCCTCCGATTGACCCAAGCCTCGAACAACGCTTGATCAACCATCGCATGCTCTTTGCCGCTAACAAAAAGCCCTTTGAAGAGATGACAAGGGCGCTCCAAAAGGAGGCCGCCCAAGCAGTCAGAGACCTTTACCGGGCAGGACGAAAAGAACAGCAGATTTTAGACGGAGAGCAGGCACGCGAACTCAGTACAGTTGTAGATGAGCTAACCGGCGCGATCGTTCAACAGGCGCAGTCTCGCGGCAGAAAGGCTTCCAGAAAAATGGAAGAGACCGGACTCTTGGTTCGCTTTAAAGAACAGCTGGAACGTATCGGATTGGCACACGCGAGAATTCCGTCCCTTCTTGCCGCCATGGAAGGAACGAGGTTCGGGAAATTTTTTGACTACGTTGTCTCCAGAGCGGATTCCTGCGGGACTAAAGAAGTACAGTTGAAAAACGAATATGCTGAAAAACTTTTTTCTGCAACACGTTCTCTTCGAACAACAAGAAAAGACAGAGTGAAACGGCACTTTAAGTCGGTAGATGCCTACCTCACACAGGAACAGGTGAGGGCAATCGCTTTAAACGCCGGTAATAAAGAAAACCTACAGAGGCTTATTGACGGCTCGCAGAGTGCTCCATGGTCAGGTGGAAAGACATGGACAAAGGAGCAGATTTTCTCTCTAATAGGGGAGGCACTAAGCGCAGAAGAACTTGCTTCTGTGCAGAAAGTTTGGGATGTCTTTAATGAACTTTGGCCGCAGATTGCTGAGAAGGAACGCAGAGTCTACGGAAGAGTTCCGGTAAGAGTAGAGCCGCAGGCTTTAACTGTTACTTTGGCAGACGGTCAGGAGGTTACGCTAAAAGGCGGTTATTATCCGATTCAGTACGATAAAAAAGCGTCTTTTCAAGCTCAGGATCAGGATGATATTCAGGCCGCCAAAGAGCTTATGGATGGCGCCCATTCAAGCCGAACCGCGAGAAGAGGGTTCTTAGAGAAACGTCTGGCACACGTCTACGATCGCCCACTCACGCTGACTATGAGAGCTGCGTTTGAAGGGCTTGATGCGGAAATTCATGAGCTCTGCTGGCAGGAGTGGTTGGCAGATACCAATAAAATCTTTAGACAAAAGAAACTCAGAGAGACTATCCGAGACTATTGGGGTGTTGAGGCAGAAGGAGCAATCCGAAAATGGATTGAAGATATTGCAACCGGTACATCAGCTCAAAAATCGAACTGGGACGAAATAGCCGCACTTCTTAGGGCGAACGTATCTCTTGTTGGTATTGGATTTAATGTCGTAACAGCGTTGATCCAGCCAATCGGAATGCTTCAAACCGTGACGATCTTGGGGCCGCAGTGGTCCGCAAAGGGGATCGGCGAATTGATGCTCAACCCCTATGGCAAGTGGAAGGAAGTCTGCGGCAAGAGTCAGGCAATGGCCGACAGAAGCAGAACTCGGTTTCGTGAGCTTACCGAAATTCAAGCCCTTGTGAATGGGACAAACGGGGCGCTCAAAGATAAGTTTATGCGAAGTGCTTATATGCCAATCGTATTTATGCAGGCCTTAGTGGATGTTCCCACTTGGTTAGGCGCATACAACAAGGCGCTCGCAGAAGGCAATACAGAAGCCAGAGCCGTTGCCATTGCTGACAGAACCGTCACGGATGCTCAGGGCGGCGGTCGTACGCAAGACTTATCCGGCATAGAGCGCGGCGGAGAATGGGCAAAACTTTTCACGGTTTTCTACACGTTCTTCAACACGGCTTTAAACATAGCTATGGTGACCGGTCACACTCAGAAAGGCATGAAGCGGGCGCTTAATCTGCTCACTCTTTTAGCCTTCCAACCAATCATCGAGACCTTTGTACGAGAAGGACTTAAAGCCGCGGTAAGCGGTGACGACGATGACGACTGGCTGAAGAAGACTTCTATCAAAGCCGGCGGCAGTGTAGTTAACTTTAACCTTGGCCTTCTTGTAGGCCTTCGCGAAGTGGCTGAGCTTGGTCAAGCACTGTCAGAGGGCGAAGCGCCTCGAAGCTACAGCGGTACGGGAGGCACTCGAAAGATTGCTGATTTAGTCCGCCTTGGCCAAGCCGTTTCAAAAGACGACTGGGACGAGAATACTTTGAAGGCTGCCATCACCGTTCTCGGGGAGTGGTCGCCGATTCCGATTCCAGTGGTTCCGATCAACCGAGCAATCAGCGGAAAGAAAGCGATGGAAGAAGGAAAAACAGAAAATCCGTTGGCTGTTTTTCTTGGATATTCAAACCATTAGAGCTGTCTACATAACGAAGAATTTCTGCCTGACAATAGCTGAAACTTCGGAGTTATAGTGTGACGATCTCAAAGGAACTGAGGGCTACAAGCATCCTGAAAGGAAATGGTGTAAGTACTGAATTTCCTTTCACTTTCAAGGTATTTAACGCCCAGACCGATATTGCCGTTTTCCGCTCGGACAGCGTGGACAGCCTTTCAGAGGAGCAGGTAAGCCGAGACGCTTACGCTGTTACTCTGAACGCTGACCAAGAGAATAATCCCGGAGGCGTGGTTGTATTTTCCGAGGCTCCTAAAAGCGGAACAGTCTTTGTCATTCAATCCTCTATTCCTATTTTGCAAGGAACGTCGATAACAAATCACGATCGTTTTCTGCCGGAAGTTTTAAACGAGATCCATGACAAACTGACAGCACTTGTGCAACAGCTCGCCTACTTGCTAGGGAGATGTCTTGTCGTACCCTCCACTTCTGAGAAAACCCCTCAAGAGGTGATGACTGACCTTTTGGATGTGGCGGAAAAAGCAGCCGATTATGCTCAACGCGCAGAGACCATCTACAACGAGGTTGTTTCTACCGGCTTATACGTCTCGTCTACCTGGCAGGAAATCCAAGAGACTAAGGCTCAAATCGATATTCATAAAGCGGCTATTGACGCTGCCGTTGCTCGAGCGGAAG
>OGOD01001635.1_pt1 | contig 13166 bp, 8 predicted proteins | sample 1573631 | NCBI WGS metagenome assembly OGOD01 (sample SAMEA2581895, study PRJEB24529) | metagenome | biome: Human gut stool | place: China | collected 2011
GATAAGCTCGCCGAGAGTGTCATTATAATAATCGTTAAAAACCTCTTTATCCGTTATGCTCATAAGGAGATTGTAAATTCCTAAGTCTTCAAAATGTAGAAAGATTTTAGATGTGGCTGTGCATTGATGATTTTTAATCGTTAGTGTACAGCCTGTTTTTAATGTATAGGAAAATGTTCGTAATGTAGTGTGACACCAGGAGCAAAACGCTGGTTTTGCTGTTTTTTCCAGTTGATTATAAACAATTTTTTGTCTTTTTTGTGAATTTCAGGGTAGATTTGGGCAGATTTCGGGGCGATTCGTGCAGGGTATCACAATAAAAGAGTGGCGGGTAGTATAATGTGATGCAATGAAGCAATCCGTGGCATTATTTTGGGGATTAAGAAAGGAGATGTGATAGATATGAAGAAGCGTATTATGTCATTGTTATTGGTTTTGGTTATGTTTTTTAGCGTTTTGCCGATTATGCCGGCACGCAGGTCTGCAGCGGAGGAAACAGAGACTTTATTTGACAGATACATTCCGGTCAATCAGGCATATTCTGCAAAGGTAAGTCCGTTCAGCGTTACGCAAGGAGTAAGTTACAGTTTTTCTATCGGTACCAGATTTAAGGATGAAACAGCAGAGACCATTATATTTGCGGATGAACTTAAGCGAAGTGAGATGCAGGGACAGTTTTTTAAGATAAATTATCTTGGTACTGTTGGAACTTTGAAAAAGGCTGATATAATGAAATATTTCGACCTCAAAGAAAATGACTATCTGCAGGTAATGGGGGATCCTAATGCAGTGATTTATGAGAATACGAGAAAGTGGCTTACAAAGGACAGCATCATTATTTCTGTTGATCTTTATGACGAAGACAAGAACTTTGTCAGAACTGTTAGTCCGGCTGCGGCTATCATGGCAGCAGGACCTGACGGACAGTTTGTTACCTGTTCCATGCCGCAGGGATATACCTGTTCCATTTTTTTCTCAACACAGGACAATCTGTTTAAAGGAACAGACGATAAGAGTTCAAGTGTTTATACGCATTTTAATGCTGAACATATATGGCTGGAAGACAAAAGTGTTGCGGATAATCTTATAAGTTCTACAGACAGTAAATTAGATTATAAATATACGCAAAATGCTGAGCTTAAGGGCACACCACAGTACATGACAAACAACATATTAAGTGTCAATGAATTTATTGCTCCTGATAAAACATATTATCAAGTCGGACACAAAAAAGGTGATGTAGATCCAAGTGTCATGAACAAAGTTGAGAATGTTACGGATTACTCGGAGAATGTTATTTCGGTGGCTGACGGAGTTACAAGGAGAACAGTTTTAGCTTCAGATGGTACACTCTATGGTATTTCAAGCAATTATGAAATGAAAGAGCTTGCAAAAGGTGTTAAACAGGCGGGTATGCTGCATTATCTGACAAATGACGGAGAAGTAAAAGAAATCAAAAGCGGAAAGACAATAGCGGCTGATTGTAAAGCATTTTCTGAACACCGCTATGGCAGAGTTATCGGTGTATTGAAAAATGACGGCGTTTTCACGATGGGTTACACATACCTCGGCGAAGAAAAATATTATAAAAAGGGACTTGTATATGGAGAGCTGAAAAATGTAAAGACTATCGTTCCGGGTGGTGTATGTACTAAAAACGGTAAATTCTATCGCTGGGTAGAAGATGTTGAAATCGGTGGATATACGATGGATCCAAGTAAGGGGTCATTTTCACAATCTTATACACTTAATCTTAAACTTGAACTTTTAACATCGAATGCAGTGCGTGTTTTTCCGTATGAGTATTACACAAGGCAGAAAGATTCAATCAACTCAGCGACAGGAACTATTGAAGTTGCAAAGACCGGTTTTGTTGAAAATGCTGACGGTCAGATGTGGGCATTTGGTTTACAGGATACTGAAAATATGGGTACTATGACGGATAGTAAAGGTACAAAGTCTCTTATAAGACATATATTCCCGGTATATCAGAGCATAAAAACTTCAGGATTTGACAATGGAAACTTTGCCGGATTTGTGCCTGAGGACAGCAATGTTGTATCTATGCTCGTAAACAATCATTGTTCTAATGAAAGACCTGTTGTACTTAAGTCAGGGGTTGATTATCTCACAGATGTACCGGGCGGTTACAGAGGACTTGATGGTTATGCATATGTGTTTGACAATGATGTAGATGATGGCACGCCTATAAGAAGTTTTAAAAAGAAATCAACTGCTTTTCATTATCTTCATGACAGAAGCGAGATATTTAGTGCAATCAATACTACAACAGGAAGAAAGACAATGCCTAATCTTGATCTTTTGCCAAATGTTGCGAGAAGTTCTTACCGGATGGATAATAAGAGCGGAAACACGATTCTGCTTGAACGCACAGATGGTTCTATGTGGATGACACAGATTTATCCTGCGGCATCGGCAGCAGCAATGGCTGCGAAACTTGGCGGATGGGAATGTTCAAATGCGATTCAGATTACTAAGGCGGTTAAAAAGAAAACATCAACGGTTGATTATGTAAATCTTGTGAGTAAGAATGTACTGGAACAAAATTTTCCGGCAATCAAAAAAGGTACACCGGTTGAAATAGATGCACCTAAGTATATGAGTTCAAAATATTATTCCCAGATTACGGTCGGTAAAGCGGATGCATATTCGCGTGAAGGAAAAAAATTTCTGCTGCTCATTACAAAGACAGACTGCGTTTATTCAAAAAAGATGAAGAAAATCATAAAATCTGCCATAGAAAAGGCGAAGGTTCCTATTTATGGATGTGTTGACAATTATTCATCCCTGGAATTTGTCTGGAATTATACAAAGTCAGATTCTCTTGATATGCCTTGTTTTGTTTTGGTAAATGGAGACAATAATGTAAAGATTTACAATGGAGTCCGCACAAAGAGCAAAGTCAACTCGATACTTAAAGCGGCAAAGAAGATAGGTGCAGCAAATGATAAGTTATCGACAGCGGCTGCCGAAGTGCAGACAAAGTATCCAAACAATGAGATTTCGGTTGATAACAATGAATGGAGTGTTTTAAAATCCATAAATAAAGAAAGATTTGCGAATAAACTTCCGCTGTTTACTATGCCTGAGGCTTTGCAGAAAGCGTGCGATACCCGTGAAGAAGAGATTGTATTGCTGTATGACCATACCCGTCCAAATGGCAAAACAGCATACTCTGCAATTTCGGAAGAATTTAAGCATCAAAATGAAGCTGAAAACATAGCAGAAGGTCAGCACAGTGCAGCTAAAGTCGTGTCTGACTGGATGAAAGTTAAGCGTGACCGTGCAAATATACTCAATGCCAAATTTGGATATATGGGTGTCGGATATATGAATACAGACCCGACTTATTGGGTACAGATGTTTACGGACTGTACCGGTTATGAATCGGTGACTACAAGTGCAGGAACAATGAAGTTTAAGAATATCAAAGCCATGCAGAAAGAGTATCTTATCTGCACGGACAAAAATGGAGTTAAATCATATATGCCTTTAGATGCAAGTGTTATGAGCAAGAAGGGAAATAAATACACACTTAAATTAACCGGAAAGAATGTCACATTGACAGTGAAAGGTAAGTAAAAAGCATTTGATGATGTGTTAGGGAGTACATCATTAGTGAATATATTATAGTAAGTCAGGCTTATGATTTAACAATATCAGGCAGGTAGCAGAGCGGATTTAGAATACCTGCTTGAAAAATGAAAAAAATGATTCAATAGATAAAAATGTGCTGTTGCCATAAAAAGACATCAGCACATTTTTTGCTATTATTGTGAGTTAAAGTTACAATAAAATTGATGTTGGGGTCAAAAGGTATTTTGCCCCTTGCATCATAAAAGTATAGCTATGAAGAAAAATTTTTATTAAGTGTTTGTATCAGTCTTTATCGGCTGCAATGGGAAAAACGATGATTACATTGAACTGGTCGCCATCAATTTTTATTTTAAATGTGCCACCGCAGGCATTTGTAAATTCTTTGGCTATCGAAAGTCCAAGTCCGTTTCCTTCTGTGTTTCTTGCCTTGTCACCGCGGCTGAATCTTTCGAGTATTTCTTCCTCCGTGAAATCCATTTCATAAGATGAAGTGTTTTTGAGTATAAGTTTCACTGTACTTTCTTCGGTGGTTTCAGTTATAAAAATCCGTGTTCCTTTTAGTGAATATTTAAGTGCATTTCCTATAATGTTCTGCATTACACGGTAAAGTCTGCTTCCATCCGAATTTATGAAAATATCTTTTTCAGGCATTTTTAATTTAATGTCAAGTCCGCTTTTTTGCACGGCATCATCCATATCGGTGAGAGTCTGGACGATGAGTTTGTTAAGGCTTAAATTTGTTTTTTTAATTACAAGTTCACCACTTGCCGTCTTTGCAAGTTCAAATACATCAAATACCATTTTCTTTAAATGAATGGCTTTTTTTGAGATTATTTCTATATAATCTACTGCTTCAGGCGGCAGGTCGTCGCGTCTTTCAAGCAGGTCAACATAGCTTATGATTGATGTGAGCGGAGTTTTAAGGTCGTGTGAGACATTTGTTATAAGCTCCGTTTTCATGCGTTCACTTTTTACCTTTTCGGCGAGACTTTTCTCAAATCCTGCACCTATATTTGAAAGTTTTAATATTGACTCATAAAATGTGCTGTCTGCTGCGTCTGCCGTATCAAATTTGTAGTTTCCATTGTAGATTTCATCAATATCTTTCTCAAGCAGGCTGCAGGAGCTTATGACTTTTGATGAAAAATAGTGGTAGATTGCAAAAATTAAAACATATATTACAAAACAGCCGCAGCACAGTCTGCAGTAACTGTCACTTGTCACATAATAAGCAAGATTATACCATTTATCCGGAACCCAGTCAGAAAGCGTATTTAATGAGTAACCGACTGGTATAAGATTTATAAAATATTCTCTTAGCATTGTAAATATAATAAGAAAAACGGCAATCAGTGCAACCAATATAGTTGAGCTTATAAAAAGGAATTTAACGCCTTTTTTGGTGCACAGCGGATAATATATATGCCCCGTAATAAATATCCGTATATTGTGAAGAAATTTTCTCAATGCCTTTGCGTAAAATGTTATATATCCCTTCATGAAAAGATGGATATACAAAAGATAAAGTGCTGATATGACGGCAAGCGTTGTTATTATCTTTATACAGGTGCAAAGGGTCTGCCATTGTGATTTTTGAGCGTTAAATATATCAGTGTTATATATCAGTAATATTACTGCTGAATCGCCTGTTTCATAGTCAAACACATCTTCATAGTCATAACCGTTTGTTTCGAGAATATCCGAATGAATAAGGTTCGTATTATTTGAAACGGCGACTACACGTGTTGTTGATGTATCAAACTTTTCAATAATACATTTTGTGAGTGCATCTTTTCGCTGGATATTGTAGGTCTGGAGCATCAATTTGTTCTGCTTTATAGTAGTTGAAAGCTGCTGCATCTTTAAATTTATCTCATTGTTGCAGGCCTCATGGTCGATGAAGATATCGACATTTTCACTTATATATATTTTTGCATACAGATAAGAAAAATCCCTGCCCATTTCCTTACTCTTTTTCGCACCGTCAACGGCATTGTTTTCGTAGCTGCATATTTTTTTAATATCCTTGCATATCTGTCTTGCATATGCAGCCGAGCGTCCATATTCAGTTTCAGATAAAGCATCACGGTAAATTCCGTTTCGTGCAAACAATATCAATAATATTCCTGTAATGATAAGAATAAATACAGAAATGTAAGTTAATATTGATATACTTTTCTTTTTTGACCTGAGTACGGGTAGTTTTTTAGTTTTAGTTATATTTTTCAATTTTATAGCCAATTCCCCACACCACCTTTAAATATTTTGGCTCGCTTGGATTTATTTCAATCTTTTCGCGAATTCGTCTTATATGTACCATAACCGTATTTTCAACACTGTAGGCAGTTTCATTCCATATATGTTCATATATTTCTTCTGCTGAAAATACCCGTCCAAGATTGTGCATAAGATAATTGACAATCTTGTATTCTTTTGCCGTAAGCTTAACTGCCCCGCCATCGACAAAAAGCTGTTTTTTTGTGACATTCAGTTCAAGACCGAGATTAGTTATGATTTCTTCGTTTGAAGAAATATTGCCGTATGAACCGAGTTTTAAGTATCTCCTTGTCTGTGACTTTACCCTTGCCAGAAGCTCTGACGGAGCATACGGTTTTGATATATAATCATCCGCACCCATTGAAAGACCGAGAACAATATCACTTTCCTGCGTTTTTGCTGACAGCAATATAATAGGAATGTTTTTTTCGTTTCGTATCTTCATGGTAGTTGTAAGTCCGTCCTGATTTGGCATCATAATGTCAAGTATTATTAGATGAACCGTATTCTGATTTAAAATATCTATAGCATCTAAACCGTCATAAGCCTTTAAGGTTTTGTAACCCTCGCTTTCTAACAGTTTGCATATAGCATTAACAATTTCTCTGTCATCATCAACGACAAGTATATTTATAGTTTCCATAGGAATCTCCTTTGCTTAAGCTTAAGTATGATTATATATTAAACTAAAAGTCTGATATTTTCCCAAGATATTTCTTACGAATTTCTTAAATGATGATGTATTGTGGAATACAGCATTAGTGAATAGCTTATACCAAAGTCAGTTTATATATTTTTTGCGATACTTATGGGGAGTAATAGATGCATATTTCTTAAAAACACGGGAAAAATGACCGGGTGAAGAAAAACCAAGGTTAAGGCTGATGTCAGTTAAAGATTTATTTGTATAGCGGAGAAGGTATTTTGCCTCGTCTGTTTTCTTTGTAAGTATAAAATCTGAGAGAGACATATTGCTTTCAGCTTTAAAAAGTTTTGAAAGATAGGATCTGCTCAGAAAAAATTCTTTTGCAATGGCTTCCACGGTAATTGTTTCTGACATATGACGATTGATGTAATTTGATACATCTGAAACGAGCTTAGATGCAGGAGCTCCTTCATGTAATTGATTTACGCGTTTTGCAAAATCTATAAGCATAAAATGCAGGAGGTTATTGATTTGACAATAATCATTTAATAATTCACATTTGAGAATGTAGTTATCACTTAGTTTAAAAGCATCGTCAGGAGTCATGCCGCCCTGGATGGCCGAACGTGAAGCGATTGTAGCGGTAATAATAAAGATGTTTTTTAATTGACGGAGCTGGTTGTCAGCTATTACACCAGTATCGAGTAATGGCGAATTTTCAAGTAGTTCCGATAAAGAGATATAATCTCCTTTTTTTATCATACTCATTAAATTTTGCTCCAGTTCATAAGTGTTGTGAATTATTATATCATTTTCAGAAAAATCATTAAAAAAGAGTTTGTCAGCCTCATTGCGGTTTATTGATTCTGCAAAGTGTTCCTGTAAGGAATTTTTGATAAAAATATCATGAAGGGAATATTTTTCATCGTTTAGTATGTAATTTAAAAAGCATAAAAGCTGCATAAGATGTTCTAATGATATATGATTGATTTCCTGCATAGCAATTATAAAAGCTTCAGTATCATTTTTTGATATATTCAATTGACAAGCCAGTTCTGATAGTTCTGGTATAGAATCAGAAACCTGTCTTGTCGGACCAATTACAATCTTATATTCATTGAAATTGATAATTCCATAGTAACTAAAATGTACTGTGAAAAAATAACCGATATGCTCAGAAATATTTAAAATATCTGACTGATATAATGCAATGGGATCTTTAATAAGATTAACTGAGGAATAATAAAAAGTTAGTTTATTATCTTTATAAATACGCACGGGAACTCCGGAAAAACTGTTTATCATAATGGCAATATAATTGTAATCGATAGCTTTCATGGCATGAACCTCCTTGCTTTTTTTGATACAATTATATCATTTATGGATACAAATATGCAAGAAATATTAACGAAGCGATGATATAATTTGTCGAAAATGTTTATGAAAAGTAAAAATAAAAAAAGAAAGGAACCTATGAATTATGTACACCAAATTTGTTAAAAAGAAAATTGAAAGTATGCAGTTACGAGAAAGGATAAATTACGGATATAAAAAAGTAATTATTCTGATGATTATTTCAGGGTTGCTTTCTATTATTGCAATAGGTATGTTATTTGCAAGTGTTGTAAATTATGTTGGAAAATTAATGCTTCAGATATAGCAGTCAAAATGTGCAGAGTAGATGTAAATGCTGCGGCAAGAAATGTAAGAGAGATGGCGTTAAATGACGATGCATCTTCTTATGATAGTTATGAAAAAACAATAGCAAAATTACTGGATGATGTTGATTCCCAATTGGAAATAATAAAAAATAAAGGTGTTGTTTCTGATGAAAAATATACAGAATATGCAACAGCATTATCTGATTGGAGCAAAATTAGTTCATCCATATTAGAAGAAATCAAATCAGGAAATCAACAGCAGGGTGTGGATGATATTCTTAATAAATGTACACCGGCATTGAACAAATTGGTAAATATTGCTAAGGAATTAGATGAGATTACAGATGCAGTCAGTGCTAAGGCGGTGCAAAATACTGTAGTATATGCTATCTTAGGTGTTGGTTTTATCGTATTCTTTTTAGTTATGGCATGTATGATTTCAGGAAAAACCAGTAAAAGGGTTCTTGGCAGTATTTTGGAGCCATTGCATGCTATTGAGGATGTTGCAAAGGAATTGACAGAAGGAAATTTACATAGTACATTAGATTATCGTTCAGAAGATGAAATTGGGCGATTGGCGCATAGTATGCGTAAATCTATTCGTATTTTAGGGTCATATGTAGACGATATAGACCGTGCAATGAAGCTGTTTTCAGAAGGAAATTTTGATGTTCAGCCTAATGTGGAGTGGAAAGGTGATTTTGTCGGAATTTTACATTCCTTTATGGATTTTGAAGCAAGCATGGCGAAAATGGTAAAGGGAATACAACGGTCTTCAAATCAGGTATCAGGTGGTGCAGAGCAGGTATCATCAGGTGCAACAGAATTGGCAGATGGTGCCACAAACCAGGCCGCTGCAGTAGAGGAATTGACTGCTACAGTTGAGAATGTCGCAGAACAGGTAAGACATAATTCACAGTCAGCAAGTGAAATAAGTACAAAAGTTGTGGTACTTGGAGATGATATATTAGAAAATGATACAAAGATGCATGAGATGGTTAAGTCAATGCTTGAAATTAAAAATGCTTCAATGCAGATTGACAAGATTATTGAGACAATCAACGATATTGCGTCACAGACAAATCTTCTAGCATTAAATGCTTCTATTGAGGCCGCAAGAGCAGGGGAAGCCGGAAAAGGATTTGCAGTTGTAGCAAATCAGGTCAACCAGTTGGCAGAGCAAAGTTCACAGGCGGTGAAGGAATCAGCAGCCTTAATTAAAACATCTGTTAATGCGGTAGGAAAGGGAATGTTACTTGCAGAAGAGACAGCAGAACAGCTTGAGGAAATTGCAAAAAATTCTAAGGTGATTACTGAAGAAGTATCCGGTATTGCGGAAACGCTTGCAGACCAGACAGTAGAAATACAGCAGATTAATGAAGGAATAGAACAGATTAATGATGTTGTACAAAGTAATTCGGCAACTTCAGAAGAGTGTGCTGCAGCGAGTCAGGAAATGAACAGTGAAGCAGAACATTTACGCAATATGATAAGTGAGATTAAAGTAGCTAAAATTAAATAACAAAATAAAGTATAACATAACATTATTATATATTGTTATGTTATACTTAACAAAACTTTGAGCAGTGTTCTGACGATAGATTATCTGAGTGCCATGAAATATTATTTTAAGCCTGTAAGACAATTTAATCAATGATTATGATAGTTGTTTAACAATTACCTATATAAAATAAACAGCGGCAGGAGTAACACAGTACTCCTGCCGTTGTTTTGTGCATTTTAAGCTCAGTTATTCCTACATCCCGATATGTGTTCTGAGTTTGCCCTTAATCTCAGTGTCAAGTTTCTCAACAAACTCATCGAGTGGAAGAACAGTAGTCTTTTTCTCACCGTGGAGACGGAATGAAACTGTTCTTTCGTCTTTCTCATTAAATCCGACAACGAGGAGATAAGGTACTTTCTGAATCTGTCCTTCACGCATACGGTAACCGAGTTTTTCTGAACGGTCATCGAGGTCTACACGGACTTTGTTTGCTTTGAGTGCGTCACATATTTCTTTTGCGTAAGCGTTAAGTGAGTCATCATCTGTCTTAACAGGCATTACACGAACCTGCACAGGAGCAAGCCATGTAGGAAGATTTCCTTTTGTCTCCTCAAGAATGTATGCCATAAAGCGGTCGAGTGAACCAAGTATTGCACGGTGAAGTACAACAGGTGTTTTCTTTTCGCCGTCTCTGTCAATGTATGAGAGGTTGAATTTTGCAGGGAGACAAAAGTCAAGCTGGCATGTAGAAAGTGTAATCTCATTTCCGACAGCAGGCTGAACATTAACATCAAGTTTAGGTCCGTAGAAAGCAGCCTCTCCGATTTCCTCAGTATATTCAATGCCGAGTCCGTTCATTACATCACGAAGTGCAGATTCTGCCTTGTTCCACATCTCATCATCATCGTGGTATTTTTCTTTGTTCTCAGGGTCGCGAAGTGAGAGTACACAGCGGTAATTTTCAATACCAAAGTCTTTGTATGTGCTGAAAATGAGGTCTACAACCTTTGTAAACTCATCTTTTATCTGTTCAGGTGTTACAAAGAGATGGGCGTCGTTCTGGCAGAAATGTCTTCCACGCTCAATTCCCTTTAATGTTCCGCTTGATTCATAACGGAAGTCATGTGCAATTTCACCGATGCGGATAGGGAGGTCTTTATATGAATGTCTTTTGTTTGCATATATCATCATGTGGTGAGGACAGTTCATCGGACGAAGTACAAATGATTCACCTTCCATTTCCATAGGAGGGAACATATTTTCTTTGTAGTGATCCCAATGACCTGATGTTTTGTAGAGGTTTACTGTACCTACACATGGAGTCATAACATGGAGATAACCGAGGTCTCTTTCTTTATCTTTAATGTAGTTTTCAAGTTCCTGCCAGATTGTATATCCCTTTGGTAAGAACATAGGAAGTCCGCGGCCTACAAGGTCATCGACCATGAAAAGGTTCATGTCTTTACCAATTTTTCTGTGGTCTCTCTCTTTTGCTTCTTCGAGAAGTGTGAGGTGATTTTCAAGTTCCTCTGGAGTTGGGAAACATACACCATAAATTCTCTGGAGAACTTTATTGTTGCTGTCACCTTTCCAGTAAGCACCTGAATGGCGGATAAGCTTAAAGTTGCGGCAGAGCTTTACATTGTCTACATGAGGTCCGCGGCAGAGATCTGTGAAATCGCCCTGGTCGTAAACCGTAATATTTCCGTCTTCAAGGTCAGAGATGAGGTCAAGTTTATATTCATCGTCCTTAAACATCTCTAAGGCTTCTGCTTTAGAAACTTCTCGGCGGAAAATCTTCTTTCCTGATTTTGCGATTTTTTTCATTTCTTTTTCAATCTTAGCGATGTCATCATCATGGATAACATCCTCGCCGAGATCTACATCATAGTAAAATCCCTCAGCGACTACAGGACCAACCCAGAATTTTGCCTGTGGGTAAATATGTTTGATAGCCTGTGCCATAAGATGAGCACATGAATGGTTTAATGTGTTTAACTGTTCGTCATTTTTAAAGTTTACCATTGATTTTATCTCCTTTTTTGATTTTTGGGAAAACAAAAAACACCTTTAGATATAATATAATCATATCTAAGGGTGCTTACGCACGTTTCCACCTTAATTTTTAACTCAGAAAAGTACATCCGTTTAAATTATGCTAATAACATCAATTAAATAATTGGAATGTCTTTTACAGCTTATAACGCAGCTACACGGTCACGCTTCAAAATATTTTGAGATAAATATTTCTTCTACGCACGGCTTGGGAGTGGTTTTCATGAAATCTGCCCATAAACGGCTTACAGCAAAATGCCGTTCTCTCTGGATGGCAGGATAACATTACTCGTTCCGTCATCGCCTTTAAAAATATATAAATATTTGTCTGCTACATATTTAGCAATGTTCTTTGAAAAACTTCATTTATTTTAACATAAAGTTTTTGCAAATTCAATAGGTTAATTTGCCTGTTACTGTTTTTATGGCTGAACTGTTACTTTTTATGTGCATAATAAAACAGAAATTTCCACATAATAACTTCAAAGCATATTCATAGAAAAAAAGAAATGGAGGAAATAACCGGGATATGAAAGCAACGGGAATTGTACGAAGAATAGATGATTTAGGAAGAGTTGTTATTCCAAAGGAGATAAGGCGTACTTTGCGTATCAGAGAGGGAGATCCGCTGGAGATATATACTGACAGAGAAGGAGAGGTTATTCTTAAAAAATATTCGATGATAGGTGATATAGGACAGTTTGCCAAACAATATGCTGATGCACTGTCACAGACAACAGGTTATCTTGTAATGGTGACGGACAGGGATATGGTTATTGCGGCTTCGAGCGGAGTGAAAAAAGATATGGTGGGAAAGCATATAAGCAGGGAACTTGAAAAGGCAGCTCTTGACAGAAAGATAATCCTGACAGACAGCAGTAAAAAGGAGTTTTGCAGGGTGGCAGATGACATGGAGGGAGATTATATTGAAGCAATAGCTCCTATTATATGTAATGGTGATGTGGCAGGTTCTATTGTTTTTCTTAATAAAAATACAGAACGAAAATTTGGGGAAACAGAGCAAAAAATGATAGCTGTTGCGGCAAGTTTTTTAGGCAAACAAATGGAGGGCTAACATTAAATATGAAAAAAGGCTAAAAAACCTTGATTTTATGGGATTTTTAGCATAAAAAACCTTGACAAAAGGGGATAATGAGGGTATAAATAGATTTGTAAGTTTTTACGGAAATACAAATATCGAGGAGGATTTATCCATGAACAAAACAGAGTTAGTAGCAGCTATAGCTGAAAAAGCAGAACTTTCAAAGAAAGATTCAGAAAAAGCTTTAAAGGCATTTATTGATGTGGTTACAGATGAATTAAAGGCTGGAGAGAAGATTCAGTTAGTAGGTTTCGGTACATTTGAAGTTGCTGAGAGAGCAGCAAGAGAAGGAAGAAACCCTAC
>OGOD01001638.1_pt1 | contig 13148 bp, 10 predicted proteins | sample 1573631 | NCBI WGS metagenome assembly OGOD01 (sample SAMEA2581895, study PRJEB24529) | metagenome | biome: Human gut stool | place: China | collected 2011
TTTATAATCCTGCTCGTGCAGATGTTTAGGGAACGGTAGATGGCAGTTAGTTATATTTCAACTTCTATACTGAGGTAGCGTATGTCGGAAGTTTCAGTATGGGTGGTATTTTCTACGGAAATCTGTCCGTTATATTTTTTGACGATACCCTTAACAATGGAAAGTCCCAGTCCGTGTCCGTCTTTATCAGTCTTAGAAGTATATTTTTTAGTAAAGATATTGTGTATAAATTCACTTGTAGCGGCAGGTCCCGGATTTTCAACTTTGATACGGAAACTGTCGCTTTGTATATTGTCTGTACGCTGACCGATGCTTATAAAAATGGTGTCGTCAGGGCTGCAGGCTTCTATAGCATTATCTATAAGTACACCTGCAAGGTCGATTATCTCCATATCTGAGCAGTTGCTTGTGTAATCATAATTAAAAATAGTCACTATTATCTGTATATCTTTTTTTAGAGCGGCATTTACCTTGCTGAATAAAAGTCCTGCAAGAAGTTTGTTATTAAGGTGGAGAAAATCATAAGAATATCTGTGTCTGTCATCCATTTGTGTTATATCTTTTATTGCCTTGCACAAGTCTTCATAATTATCATAGGAGTCGGTAAGCTGTGATAATGAGAGGAGCTGGTTATTGTATAAATGCTGTCTTTTTTGTATATTCTCAATCATTTCATCGACAATAGGCATATATGTACTGTAATCTTTTAAGGATTGTTTTCTTTTCATATCATCGAAACTCTGAAGTATTATAAGTATGGTGATAACTGCGGCAAAAAGGATATTAGCAGTAGTGGAAATAAGAGTTCCGAGTGATAAGCTGCTTTTTATGGATGTAAATATTGCAACCAAAATGAAGCTTCCCAAAAAGAAAAGGGAAGAAAAATAAGAAAAATTCTTAAATCTGTCGGTAAACTTTGTTATAGGAAATAGTTTATTTAAAATGATTAAAACAAAAAGTGATAAAATTAAGAGTGCTGCCGAAATAGGGTCGGCTGCATTATTTTCATCAAAATTCAAATTTAAGAGAGCTAGAGCAAGCATGACAACAGCCTGACAGCAGGAAACTATAAAATATCCGGCAATAGATATATTTATCGCCTGGCTTATAGTACATCTTGTGTTTATAAAAATCATAAGGCTGTAAAAGGCAAACATAAGTAAAAAGGCGAACATAAGCTGATTATTATCATGTTTCTGCAGATAATTTAACACAACACTATATATACAGAAAGAAATTAAAAATTTGGGAGATGTAAGTTTCTTTAAGGAATGTTCAGAAAGATATATCATAAAACCTATGTATGTAAGATTTTGTATCGTTAAAGTAAGTATAATTATAAGATTATGTAAAATGTTCATCTGTGTTCTCCTTATTTTATGTATCTATAATTTCTGTTACATGGAACTTTGTCCTTTGTTTTTTTCAATGAGATCAGGTGGGCATATGATAAGTCCGTTATACCTGTGATTTACAATATATGATTTATGGCACTGCTCAAAATATGCAGGAAACAGTTCGAGAATCTGTTTCAAGCGGTACTGTCTTGTCATAAATTCACCATGTAAAGTGTGGGCTATTATATACCTGCCGTGTGATTCAAAATAAAATACATCATCAAAATTTAATTTTATCCGAATATTGTCAATGGTTTTAATAGTAAAATCCCGTTCAGTACCTAATATATTGTCAAGCTGTCTGAAAAGCTGTTCTTTTGTATAGGGTTTTAAGAGATATGCCGTACAGTGTATATCATTGACTGCATGGTATATGTGTTTTGGAAATGCGGTAGTAAAGATTATAGGAGCATTGTTCTTTGTCTTGTGCCTGATATATTCAGCAATCTTAAGACCATCCGTATTTTCAGCATCCGGGTCTGTGGAAATATCTAAAAAATATGCACGAAAGTAAGGCTCTTTAGAAAGTATGCTTATTGCTTCTTTTGTGCTGGCCGTGATAACAGGGTGCATATCCTGTGAATATTCATTGATATAGTTTTTTAAAGCCGTGGCTTGTATCTTATCATCTTCAAATATAAAGATTGAAAAATTCTTAATGTTTTCCATGACATATTTCTCCTTTAAAAAGAAATCATATTATAAAATAATCGTATCTGTGTATATTTATAAGGCGTTTTTGTATGTATCAAGTAAATACTAGTAGAGTATATTATAGAATTTTAAGAATGTAAAGAGATAATTTTAGTGCAGTTCGTAACCAAAAAACTACCAGTTGTGACCGATTGCCGCAGAAAGCTGGAATTGGGAGCTGTGACATGATAATATTTATATAAAAAATAAATAAAAATTATAAAAATAAATTTAAGATAAGACTTGACAAGGTGCAAAGGAGAAATACATAATGGCAGAGCAGAGCAGTAATATTTTCGTCTATAATAATACAGTTAAAAACAAGGCAAGGGAAGCTATAACTTTATGTTTATAACCTCCCTTGCCTTGTTTTATTTTCTATGTATAGGAAAATGCTCATAATGTAGTGTGATGCCAAGGAGAATTGCAAAGCAATTTTATAAGGGCAAAATGTCAGCAGTGTAATGTTGCGAAAGCATGATACTGGTGTTGCTTTTTATTTTACATTAGTTACAAAAATATTGCTAAAAATTACAAAATTAAAAAAAATATTTTATATACGACATAATAACAAAAAAGAGGTGACAGGATTATGGCTGAAAAAAAATATGAAATAACTTATGCAGCAATAACAGACAAAGGTGAACGCACAAACAATGAAGATTATCTTGGAGTAGGGAAAGATAATACAGGAGTATTGTGTGTACTGTGCGATGGACTTGGAGGACACGGAAAAGGTGAGGTGGCTTCGAGGTTTGTCGTTGAAGAAATGATAGAGTCGGTGTGTAACAAGGGTGTTAATGTTGAGCACGCCATTGTGAGTACACAGGAAAATCTATTGAAAAAACAGGAAAGGGAAAATGCTCAATCATCAATGAAGACTACGCTAACCTGCCTTTATATAGAGCAGGAGGATGCATCATATTATCATGTCGGGGATTCAAGGGTATATCACTTTGAGAGCGGAAAAGTTAAGGACAGAACCCTTGACCACAGTATTCCTCAGTTATTAGCAGCAAGGGGAGATATAAAGGAAAGTGAGATAAGACACCATCCTGACAGGAGCAGGCTTTTGAGAGTTGTGGGAACACCGTGGGACAGCCCTAAATACAGCGTCAGCAAAAAGATAAAGATAGGAAAAAAGACAACTTTTCTTATGTGCAGTGACGGTTTTTGGGAGCTGATAGATGAAAAGACAATGTGCAAACTGTTGAAAAAATCAGCAACACCAGCAGAATGGCTTGAAGAAATGAGAAAGATAGTACTAGAAAACGGCAGAGGAACGAATATGGATAATTATTCGGCGATAGCTGTTTTTATCAGATAAACAAAGATAAGTAGGAGTAGATGTATGGCAGTAAAGTGTAGTAACGGACATTGGTATGATCCAAAGATGTATAAGAGTTGTCCTCATTGCAAGAGGGCAGGAGAGCAGCTGAGTATATCTTTAGACGATGTGGAAGAAGATGACAAGACCGTATCTATTGCGGAAGTAGATATATCTCTTGGTGAACAGCTCGGTGAGATAATAGGCGGAAACTTTGAAAGTGCAGGAAATCTCATGCAGCCGGATATGGGCGAAATGCAGGAGAGTTCGTCAGAGGATGGTGATAAAACAGTATCTTTTGGATTTTTTGGAGTTACCAAAAAGCCGCCGGTAACGGGATGGCTCGTATGTATAAACGGCGATGAAAAGGGCAATGACTATAGGCTTCATGCAGGCAAGAATTTTGTAGGCAGAAGTCAGGCGATGGATGTTGTGCTTATTGATGACAAGAGTATTTCAAGGGAGAAACATTGCTCGGTCTTATATGACCCTAAGGGAAATGAGTTTTATGTGACGGCGGAAAATTCCAATATCGTTTATCTGAACGGGGATTTAGTGACAGAGCCGCACTCTTTGAAATTGGGTGATGTGATAAAAGTGGGAGAGACAGAGCTTAAATTTATACCATATTGTCAGGAGGATATAACATGGGAAAAAGAATAAGAAAGATAACATATGCGTTTCTAATCGTAGCACTGTTTACGACATTAAATACAAAGGTGTCATATGCGGAGAGAAAGCAGTTAAATATTGAGCAGGCAGTAGGAAATCCTCCGGAGATAACAGCTTATGTAAATGGCGAAAAAGTTTCAAAAGATGCAGAGTACACAGCTTCTTTTAAGGGAAAAGACATTGAGTTTGAAACAAAAAGCGTGACTAACTTTGCAAAGGCAGATAAGCCTGTAAGATATGTTATATTTTTGGATAACTCAAAATCAGTTGACGAAAAACAGTTTAATGAAGTTAAGAAAAGTCTTGTAAACCTGAGAAAGAAAATAAGAAAGATTGACAAGATGGAACTTTACACGGTAGGTGCTGACAGTAAACACGGAAATAAGGTTGAAGTCTTTAAGTCTGACGGAAAGTCGGACAAAAAAAGCCGTGACAAAGATATTAAAAAGATAAATAAGCTCAAGAGAAATAAAAATTATACGGTGCTGTACCGTTCGATAACAAAAAAACTTACGACAGTTGATAATTCATCAGAGCGAACAGTTATGTTTCTTATTACGGACGGAGAGGATGACAGTGCCGGAAAAGATAAGGAAGATTATAATGTAAATCCGGCAGTAAAGAAGTCTAAAGTACCGGTCTATGCGGTATTGCTGAAAAATGTAAGTTCAAAACCCAATCTTAGCAAGATAAAAAATACAAAGAAAAATATTCTTAATGAGAACTATAGCAGAGGTTATTATAAGGACTGCAGCAGCACAAAGGATGTAAAAAAAGGATTTAAAGAAATCAACAGGATATTGTTTGATGAGACATATGTATTAAAATTGAGAGCCGTTGACGGAAGTAACAAAACATTATCGCTGTCAGAGTCAAAGTTAAACATTGTTATGAAATCCGGCGGAAAGACAAAAGAAGCAGCTTTAGACAAAGAGGGACAGTTTGAATATACAAACAGCCAGAAAGATACCGACCGACCGAAAGTAAAGAGTATAGAACAGTCAGGGGACAATTCAATAAAAGTAAAGATTGAAGATGGAACTACAAAAAAACTTACCGGTGCACAGGATAAGAGTAATTACCTTGTAAGGTTCAAAGGAAAAGACGCAAAAGTATGGGAAATATCAAACATAACCGTAAATGAACAGGAACATACATACACATTGTTCTTTAAAGATAAATTTTATACAGGCTCATATACATTGGAATGTAAGAATATTAAAGATGATTCCGTGGAGAAAAATACGATAAAGACCAACAAGGTGAAATTTGAAGTTAAGGACGGGCTTAATCCTACAGCAGAGGGAATCAAGCAGACGGTAAGGGGTTACTGGTGGATACTGGTTGTTCTCATAGTTATTGTCATAGGTGTGATAACTATCATAGTGATAAAGAAAAAGCCTGCAAATGTAGTGGAGGTGCCTGCCGATGACCTTATGAAAGCAGATTCAAAGCTGATAAGACTCATAATTACTGACAGGGCAGGAAAGATAAGAGAGGTAGAGTGGAATGTCGAGGGAAGTATCTTTGTAGGCAGGTCGAACATATGCAACATATATTTTGACGATGACAGGCTTTCAAGACAGCATTTTGCCATAGAAGTTACTAAAATGGCTTGCTATATAGAAGATCTGGAAACTACAAATTCAACTTTTGTAAACGGTGTGAAGATAACCGGAAAAAGGATGCTCTTAGATGGGGATGTTATCACGGCGGGCAGAGAGAAATTTGAGTTTCACAGTGTAGAGAACGGAGGCGATGAGCAAGTTGGATAATTCAGATAGTTCGCTTAGGAAAGGTCATATCCTTGATCAGAAATACAGTATTAAAAAAGTTCTTGGCATAGGTGGATTTGGAAGAACATATCTGGCGGAGAGTATCTGGACACAGGAAAATTTCGCAATAAAGGAATACTTTCCGAATGACTGGGCAGTAAGAAGTGAGGACGGGATTTCACTTAGGGCTTTCGATGAAACAAAAAGAAGTTTTTATGAACATGGATTATCTGTTTTCGTAAATGAAGCAAAGATACTGAAAAATCTGAGAGAAGATGATGTCGTTGTAGATGTAAAGGACTTTTTCTATGAAAACAACACAGGATATATAGTCATGGAATATATACAGGGCTGCACACTTGCTCAATATATGCAAAAACAAAACAGCATCATTCCGCTTGATATGGCAGAAGTGATAATCATAAGTGTTGCAAAGTCAATGTCAAAAATTCACCGGCTCGGACTGCTGCACAGAGATATAAGTCCGGACAACATAATGCTTTTAGAGGACGGCAGCATAAAATTGATAGATTTTGGAGCAACAAGGCAATATGCATTAAACGAAACAACGGATATGTCCGTTATGATAAAACCGGGATTTGCACCGATGGAGCAGTATTCCAGAACAGGAAAGCAGGGACCGTGGACGGATGTATATGCACTTGCTGCAACTTATTATTTTATCGTATCCGGTAAAAGACCACTTACTGCAGTGGACAGATGTGCCGGAGAGCAGCAGTTGTCCCTTAGCAGCGTAAATGGTAATGTGCCGGAAGAATTGAGCGAGGTTATAGATTGTGCACTGGAACTTGACTACTCCGTAAGAATACAGAACATGGAGGAATTTGTAAGGGAATTTGAAACTGCATACAGAGGCAGTGCAGATATTCCTGTTGATGTTTATCCGCATATCACTATGAAAATGCATGGAAAAATAAGAAAATGGAAGTTTATGCCTGATAAATGCGTCACCATAGGAAGGAGCATAAATGATTGTGATATATGTGTTGAGGAAGGTGATGTGAGCAGGATTCACTGTAAAGTGATGTATGATGCAATATCAAATCAGTTTAAGATATTGGATTTGTCTAAAAACGGAACATATACCAAAAATGGTCTTATCGGAAGAGACAGGAGTGCCATTTTAAATACCGGAGATGTGTTCTGGCTGGTGGACGAGCAGATTAAGTTTTATTTGGAGGTGAGATAGTTTTGTTTGGAAAAAGGAAAAAAGAACCACAACCTGAAATTAATATTCAGAGAAATGTTTCCCATACTGTAGTGAGGACAGTGCCGGAGATAATTACTTGCAAATACTCGGCAACCGGAAACAGAAAATACCAGCAGGATGCGGTATATGTTTCGGGGAGTAAAAAAATAGCAGCCAACCGGAAAACAAGAGTGATGGCGGCTGTGTGTGACGGAATGGGTGGAATGGCAGACGGAGAGAAAGCGAGCCGCACAGCCATAACAATGTTAAAAGACGGATTTGAAAAGATAGAAAAAGACCCTAATGTCAATATACCGTTATTTTTTCAGAGCGGGATAAAAGCGATAGACAAAGTTATACATGATTTCCATGAAGAAGGAGAAAAAGGTTCAGGAACGACGATGGTTGCAGTAATAACTGAGGAAAACAGGCTTTACTGGGCATCAGTCGGTGACAGCAGGATATATCTTTTAAGAGGAGATGAGATAAAGCTTGTCACAAGAGATCACAACTATTATCTCCGTCTTATGCAGATGGTTGAAAATGGGAGCATGACAAAAGAAGAAGCAATGAGACACCGTCAGAAAGAGGCACTTATAAGTTTCCTCGGAATAGGCAATGTAAAACTTATGGATGTTATCGACAAGCCTTTTGAGATGCAGACGGGGGACATGGTTCTTTTGTGCAGTGATGGTGTCACAAAGACACTTTCAAAAGACAGGATAAAAATGATATTAAAGAATGATGCCGTATCAATGCAGAAAAAAGCAGAGATACTGGTTGAGGCAGCAGTGAGGGAAAATACATATTCCCAGGACAACACATCAGTTGCACTGCTTCAATATATAGAAACTAAAATAACAAAGGAGAGATAAATTATGAACTTAAGCAGATGTAGTAACGGACATTTTTATGATAAGGAGAAATTCCCAACCTGCCCATATTGTGCACAGGGAGCAGAAAATGATATTGGACCGGGGAATGAAGGACTTACTGTAGTGTTTCCTGAAAGTCAGGAAAATGATATAGGGGCAACACAGCCATTGACTTACAACAATCCTCCTAAGCAGCCGCAGGCAGGAGATTATGTTCAAAATAACATACAGACAGAACAAAATATGATGAATAATTTTGGCAGAGGCGGACATGAAGATGTGGCTGATGCGACAGAGACTTTAGGCGGCAATCAGGATAGTTTTATTGGAAGAACTGAGCCAAGAAAGCCATCTGTTCAGGAGGTACAAAAGATAACGCCGGGCGGTGTCATGGAAGAGGATGATGACCATACGGTAGCATTTTATGATGATATTTTTTCATCACCGACCACGAGCAAGGCTAATACGGCTCCTGTTAAGGAAACCGTGGCAAAAGAGCCGGTAAAAAGGTCAGTATCGACACCTTGCACAGGCTGGGTCATTGCACTTGACGGAAATCATCTGGGCGAGGATTTCAGACTTAAGGTTGGAAAGAACTTTGTCGGCAGGGATGCATCAATGGATATAGCACTTGTGGGGGACAAGAGTGTTTCAAGAAATAAGCACGCAATACTTGTATATGAACCAAAACAGCATTTATATCTTGTTCAGCCGGGAGAGTCAAGCGAACTTGTCTATCTGAACGATGAAGTAGTATTAAGTCCTATGAAGCTTCAGGCATACGATGTTATCACGGTCGGTGAAGTAAAACTTTTATTTATGCCGTTGTGTGGTGCGAAGTTTAACTGGACGGACTATTTAACACAAAACAGACAGTAAGTCAGATATGTGAGGTTGTATATGAACAAATTGGCTAAGTTTTTCAGGATAGCAGTTGTTTTTCTGCTATTGGCAGACATAGGATTTTTATTTATGCCTGTGATAAAGACTGTTCAGGAGAATTATCCGACTGACACTTACAGTCAGGCAGATTTTGTCAAAGATACCTTTTCAAAATTTGTCATGGGAAAGTCGGGACTAAAGATTTCGGGCAGTCAGGTACTTGAGATAATTGTATTTGTAGTTCTCCCTGCACTTCTTTCGGTTATTTTTATGATAGTAAGCATTGTTGCAGGAAGCAGGCAGATAATATCAGGATTTGCGGCGATAGCTACGGCGGTATTAAATATAGTCTTTACAACAAAAGCAACCGGTATAGGTCAGATTTATAAAAAACAGTATCAGGATATAGTAAGATTGCGTGGACTAAATATGATAATGGTATTAGCAGTGATACTGATAATCTGCGGAATACTTATAATCATAACCAAACCTGCAAAGGCGAAAAAGAACAAGGATAAAGACAATATGATACCTGATGTTGAGCAGATACATCAGGAGCAGATAAAACCAAAATATGAATTTATCGACGAAGCAAGACCTGAGCAGGCTGGTACTTCGGCAGCAGAGCAGGTTCAAAATGCACAGCAGGTACAAAGCGGTGAAGTCACACACGATGCGGGGACGGCACAAAATATTGAAAATTTACAGAAAGCACAGCCGGATGATTCAGGTCAGGCGGACGGTGTGGGAGGACCGAGAGGAGTTATGGTCGGCATTACGGGAATGTATGCCGGAGCTGAGATACCTTTTAAACCGGGCGAAGAATTAAAGTTTGGCAGAGACAATGTAAATGATGTTGTATTCCCGGAGGCACGCAAGATAAGCCGTACTCACTGTACCATAACATGGGATGCACAAAAAGAGGAATTTTATATTGTTGACAATTCTTCAAACGGATGCTTCATAAATGAGATGGATGAATGTATTCCGCAAAATCTGCCTATCAGACTGGAAGTCGGAACTATCCTTGACATAGGCGATGATACTAATCGTTTTAGATTAGAGTAAAAAAGAAATGAGGACAGGTTATGGCAAATGAATTATGTATGAACTGCTTTAGTGTCAAAGGACCGTATGAGGTGTGCCGTTATTGCGGTTATGTGGAGGGAACACCTCCGGAGCAGCCGCACTATCTCAGACCGGGAACAGTTTTAAAAGGACATTTTATTGTTGGAACGGCAAGGTGTCGGTGGTTTCGGAATAACTTACAAATGTTATGATGCGACACTTGGTGTCATCGTTGCGATAAAAGAGTTTTTCCCGGTAGGTCTTGTAAACAGGTCACCGGGAGAGATGAAAGTAGGTCTTTTGTCCGGTGAGAAGGAGAAGCAGTATAAAAATCAGATAAAGCGTTTCCTTATGGAGGCTCAGAGTATCGCACAGTTTGGAAAAGCAAATGACATAGTAAACGTGTTTGATTATTTTGAGGAGAACAATACGGCATACATAGTCATGGAATATATAGATGGTGTACTTCTCAAAGATTATCTTGAAAAACAGGGTGCACTGTCGCCGGATATAGCGATGACTATCATAGAACCGGTAGTTGAAGCCTTAAAAAAGATACACGCAAGTGGGATTATACACAGGGATATAAGCCCGGACAATATATTTATTGCAGGTGAGGACTCGGTAAAAGTATTTGATTTTGGTGCGGCGATATTAAATGACGAAAGCGGAGCAAAAGAGGGCGAAAAAGTCATAAAGGTAGGATATTCCGCACCGGAACAGTACAGAGACAGTGCCGGGCAGGGATATTTCACTGACATATATTCGATAGGTGCGATACTGTACCAGATGATAACGGGACAAAAGCCTATTGAGTCTACCGAGAGGGAATACAAGGACGAACTCAAATCACCGTTAGAACTTGGTTTTGACATAGAGCCAAATCTTGACAGGGCGATAATGGAGGCATTGGCGGTGCAGCCGGCACTCAGATTTCAGGGAATACAGCAGTTTGATGATGCGATAAACGGCAAGAGAAAAGCGGAATATCCAAAAGTAAAACTGCGTATAAGGAAAAGAAAGAGGATAATGGTTGCCTGTATGTCGCTGCTGGCACTTGCGGCAATAGGGGTTGGCGGCTTATTTTTCAATAATAAAATAAAGCATAGTGACAAACTGTATAACGAGAATGCAAAGATAGAAAAGGCAACTGACATAGTTGTATGGGTAGATAACGATAAAATGAAAGATACGGTTGAAAAGACTGTATCCCGTGCAAATATGAAAGTTAAATCTGCCGTAAAAAGTACAAAAACTTCAGACGGAGGTCAGTTTACAAAAGAGCAGAAAGCTGAAAATCCTAAGATTACCGTGGAAGTAAAGAACATAAGTGATAAAAACAGCGGTTACAAAGATATGGATGCTGCACTTAAGGCTGCAAAAGATGGCAAAGAAAAATATCCTGACATGATACAGACGGATGATATTACGGATATAACATCAGGTGAAAAGAAAATGGTGTCACTTAAGGATAATGTCTATGCGATGCTCAACCTCAGAGATTACAGCTATATGTCAGCTTATTCAAAATATTATCCTGATATGAAGCAGATGCCGACATCGTTTGATATTGTCCTAATGTATGCATTAAAGGATATTCAGACCAGCCGGGACAAAAAGTCTCTTATGGAGAGCAGATGGTATGGCAAAGATGGAGATTATGACAACTGTAAGACTGTGGAGCTTGATGAGATACTGAAAAATGCAGGAAGTGGCAGTGAGTCGGTATATATTGACAGGAAATACCGCACATTACTCTCACTTTATCAAAACAGCACTGATGTAAATAGTGACGGAACATGGGATTCATCGGATGAGGATATAAAAAGCAGCATAAAGCAGTTTGATGATGTATCAGCGGATACAGTTTCATGGCTCAAAGATAAAAATAATTACGGAAAAAAGCAGTTTGAAAGTAATAGTGAGAATTATCTAAAAGGAATAAATATCATTTCAGGAATAGAGTACCGCAAGGAACTTTATAAGACACAGGCGGCAGAAAGTGATGGCTACAGACTGCTTATACCTGTTATTGACGGAAAGATGCTTGTAAGATATACGGGAACTTTCTCAATCTTTGACAATGATGACAAAGACAAAAAGCTTGCATCTGAAAGATTATTGTACTACATGGTAGCACAGGATGATTTTGAAGATGGTGAGATACAGAACTATCCGCTAGTTTTAAGTTCAAACGGACTTGAAGCGGCAACAGCCATCTCAGGACAGAGAAGTCTTGAGAAAATGATAAAAGAAATTCAGACACCTTGCATTATGTTAAATACAAATGATGGGAAGATAAATGAAAAGTAATATTTGAAAAGGACAAAAGGCTTATGCAGAACAGTGACAGATTACAATCAACGGTTTATGTGGATAACACAAAGTATTACGGTTCTTCTAATAAACTTATCGTTTTGAGCAACGGACAGATAACAGAGTCTGACCTTGCCGGGATGAAAAAAGACAGACTGTTTTTTGGAAGTTCGATGCAGTGTGACATAGTTATAAATGACCCGGTGATTTCAGAAATACAGGGAAAAATAAAACTTGTAAATGATATGGTCTATGTCGGGGATCTGGATGACAGTGGAAAAATGTATCTGTATCGTGACAGAAGTTACCATCCGATGTTTGCCAAAAAGTATTATGTAAAACAGCCGGGTGATATGTTTATCAGGATAGCAGGGAGCAGCAGTTACAGCAGTAAAAATGTAATACTCGTATTTTCAAGTATTTCAAGAAATTCAGTCTGGAGCACAAAAAAACTTACAAAACCTCAGACAACGATAGGGCGTGACAGCCGCAATGACATAGTGCTTGAAAATCCGGGTGTGTCAAGGAAACACGCACTTCTTGTAAATAGTGCAAACGGCTATGTGATATATGACAACAACAGTGTGAACAGTATTTATGTAAACGGCGAAATCGTGCAGAGGGCAGGCAGTATGGAAGTACATGACGGCGATATAATACAGATTGCCGGCATAACTATGTTCCTCTCGGAAAACAGTGTCATATACCAGCAGGCGGCAGGCGGAGCATCATTGGAGCTGCACAATGTAAACAAGATTGTCGGCAAGGCTGATGACAGAAAAAAAATATTAAATCATGTTTTCTGTGACATAGGAAACAACGAGTTCGTAGCCATTATAGGTGGTTCGGGAGCAGGCAAGACCACGGTTATGAATGCGATGAGTGGATTTGACTATGACATTTCCGGAAAAGTTTATTGCAATGGAATAGACC
>OGOD01001648.1_pt1 | contig 13068 bp, 16 predicted proteins | sample 1573631 | NCBI WGS metagenome assembly OGOD01 (sample SAMEA2581895, study PRJEB24529) | metagenome | biome: Human gut stool | place: China | collected 2011
AACTTTTAAATAAACTTAATATTTTATACAATATAACAAAGTTTCATTAGAAACTTTTAAATAAACTTAATATTTTATACAATATAACAAAGTTTCATTAGAAACTTTTAAATAAACTTAATATTTTATACAATATAACAAAGTTTCATTAGAAACTTTTAAATAAACTTAATATTTTATACAATATAACAAAGTTTCATTAGAAACTCTTAATATGAGCACTTTTGTGCTCATTATATCATAAATTTGCAAGGCAAGAGAACTTGTTCTCTTGTACCGAATTTATGAACGACAAAATCATATAGCACGAAGTGCGACAGATGCATTGCATCTGGATTTTGGAGTTCATTGTATCATAAATTTGGGGGATATTATGGATAACAATTATACAAAGATTAATGCCGACAAAATATCTTGCTTTATTATTAATGATGAAGATGGTTCTGATCAGGCAATCTCATTTTTAAAAAATAAAGACTCATTTAGACCTTTTAAGGATGGTCTTAAAGAACTATTTAGGATGAAAAATATTGATATTGACTTATCAGATAATGAAGTGATGGCTGATTTTCTTTATTCAAAATTAAAAGACATTAAAGCCAATGTAGAAAAAGAAACCGTAATTTCATGGTTTTCAGGCACACATCGTCCAAAAGTAGAAGCCGGCAGCCGCCTGAAAATGTATGAGATATGTTTTGCCCTTAATTTAAACGAAACTGAAACCACATGGTTCTTTCAGCATATTTATTATGACAGGGCATTCAACTGTCATACTATCGATGAAGCAGTATTTTATTTTGCCTTTTCTAACGGACTGACATACCAAAAATCACTTAATATCATAAAAAAGATAAATGAGGCGGATGCTCCTGCTGCTACAAATTATGAGGGCAATTATACGCTGTTTGTCAAAAATCAGATAAACTCAATGAAAACAGCCGGGGAACTTACCACATTTTTAATTTCCAATAAAGAAAATTTTAAATCATGGAATAAAAGTGCAGGCAATATGCTTAAAAGTCTTGCTGCCGAGATAACAATCCCCGAATCAGCAAAGAAAAAAACAGATGAACTCAAAAGAAATATAAGCCGTTTTCTATCCGCTCCATCTGACAAAACAAGCTGTAAAAAAAATAATTTCTCAGGTAAAATTCACCCTGAAGATTATACTGATTGCGGTCTTATTGTCAGAGAGATTATTTATGATTCCATGCATAACAGTTATGATACTATATCTCAGTGTGAATATATAAAAGATGTCATGAACAATAGAAATTTTATGAAAAATGCTTCTATACTGAGATACCTTATCACAACTTCTGTAGGAGCCGGGAAAGATACATCCATTCCATACATTGTCAGAAATAATTTTCCTTCAAAAAAAACAATGTCGGATATTTTGTCGGAAGATAAACTTTCAACTTCTAAATCATATGACTCGATACGAAAACTTATCATTCTTCTTGATTTTTATCGTTTTTGGGTAAATGCAAAATTAAATTCTGAAACTGAATATTATAAAACTTTGGATGAAGATAAACTTACGGAGATTTATATTGAAGAAGCCAATAATTGCCTTTATGACTGCGGCTATGAAGATTTATATGCCGGTAATCCTTATGACTGGATTTTTCTTTGTTCCGCACACGCAAATGATCCGCTTGATTTTTTTAGATCCTGTTTTTCTGAACTTTTACCGGAAGAATAGTATATATAATGAGGTTTCATCATATGGTAAAATCTCAATAATAAAATTTTACCGGAAGTTTTTAATACGAGCATCTATATGATTATTTTATTAAAAAATCCGGATACCACATCATTGATGATATCCGGATTTTTATTATTTCAGGAATGTTTAATAATCTTCCTATAATGTTCCATTATCAAAATAATCTATCTGCATTGCTTTCTTTACATCACTAAGTGTTTCCGCAGCCTTTTTCTCTGCAATTTCACTGCCTTTTCTTAAGATGTCATACACATCAGGAAGTCGCTTTTCCCATGATTTTCTTCTCTCTCTTATAGGCTCAAGCTCTGCCTGCATTACATTATTGAGGAATTTCTTGACTTTTACATCTCCCAAGCCACCTCTCTTATAATTGTCTTTTAATTCATCAAGATTATTGTAATCAGGTAAGAACTCCTCAAAATACTCAGGCTTGCAAAATGCATCAAGATAAATAAATACAGGATTTCCGTCTACCTGTCCCGGATCTTCAACTCTGATATGATTTGGATCTGTGTACATTGACATTACTTTTGTCTTAATGTCTTTTGCCTCATCTGAAAGATAAATACAGTTTCCGAGAGATTTACTCATTTTTGCTTTTCCGTCTATTCCCGGAAGTCTGAGGCAGGCTTCATTGTCAGGAAGCACTATCTTTGGATCTGTAAGTGTCTCTCCATAAACTGAATTGAATTTATGTACGATTTCCTTACACTGCTCTATCATAGGCATCTGATCTTCTCCAACCGGAACAGTTGTCGCTCTGAATGCCGTTATATCTGCTGCCTGGCTTATAGGATAACAGAAAAATCCAACAGGTATGCTGGCTTCAAAATTGCGCATTTTTATTTCTGCTTTTACGGTAGGATTTCTCTGAACTCTTGATACTGTTACAAGATTCATATAATAAAATGTAAGTTCGGTAAGTTCAGGCACCATAGACTGAATAAATATTGTTGATTTATCAGGGTCAAGACCGCAGGCAAGATAGTCAAGCGCTACCTGAATGATGTTCTGTCTTACTTTTTCAGGATGCTCAGCATTATCTGTAAGTGCCTGTGCATCAGCTATCATAATATATATCTCATCAAATTTTCCTGAATTCTGTAATTTTACTCTCTCTTTTAATGAACCTACATAATGTCCCACATGAAGTTTACCGGTAGGACGGTCACCTGTTAATATTATCTGCTTTTGTTCCATTTTATATAATTCTCCTTAATTTATATTTTCTATTCACACGCCGGCAAATATACCCGGCAAAAACATAACAATTCAGTCAAAAAACTTTTCTGTGTCATTATCTGCTTTTGACCCTTGCATCATTTTATTATACTATAGATTTTCATTTAACGCAATTCCGAAATGTTCATAGCCTGCTTTTGTTACGCTTCTTCCCCTCGGTGTCCTTGCGACAAGTCCATTCTGCACAAGATACGGCTCATACACATCTTCTATCGTCCCCGCATCTTCGCCTATTGATACGGCAAGTGCTTCAAGTCCTACAGGTCCGCCGCCAAAGTTGTTTATCATCGTGAGTATTATCTGTCTGTCCGTATTGTCTAGTCCAAGTTTATCTACTTCCAGCAGGTCGAGTGCAAAATCAGCGACCTCTTTTGTTATCCTTCCGTCATATTTTATCTGTGCAAAGTCTCGGACACGCTTTAACATCCTGTTTGCAAGTCTCGGAGTTCCCCTTGACCGTCTTGCAAGTTCGACTGCACCGTCTTTTTCTATCTCGACACCGAGCACTTTCGCCGAGTTTGTTATAATCTTATATAGTTCGTCTGTCGTGTAAAACTCCATCCTGTTTACGACACCAAATCTGTCACGCAGCGGTGCGGATAACATTCCGGCTCTCGTTGTTGCCCCGACAAGCGTAAATTTGGGAAGATCCATTCTTATCGACCTTGCCGTAGGTCCTTTTCCTATGACTATATCAACCGCATAATCTTCCATTGCCGAATAAAGCACTTCCTCTGCCTGCCTGTTTAGACGGTGAATTTCATCTATAAACAGCAAGTCACCTTCCGCAAGTCCGTTTAATATTGCAACAAGGTCACCTGTCTTTTCTATAACGGGTCCTGATGTCACTTTAAAATTAACTCCCATCTCATTTGCGATAATGCCTGCAAGCGTTGTTTTTCCAAGTCCCGGAGGTCCATACAGGAGCACATGGTCCAAAGCTTCGCCTCTCTGCTTTGCGGCTTCTATGTATATCTTAAGATTGCCCTTTACCTTTTCCTGCCCTATGAAATCTTTTAAAAACTTGGGCCTTAAGGAAGTTTCTCTGCCCGCATCTTCCTCCGTAAATTCTGTTGTTATACTCCTTTTTGCCATCTTTTTTCTCCATGCAGATTTCTATTTAATTCAGTCAGGCGGATATTGACAACCCGCTCTGCCACTTATTCATAATACTACGAATACAGATATTTAAGACTTTGTTTAAGCAGTTCCTCAACTGTTGTATCTTCACCTGTATCTGCTTTTCTGACTGCTTTTGTGGCTTCTGTCGCAGAATAACCGAGTGCAGCCAGTGCCTCTATAGCATCCGAAACAGCCTGTTTTGAATTATCTTCAAATATGCTTTGCTGCCCGTCAATTTCTGATTTAATATCGGGAGCAACATCACGCATCTTGAGTTTATCCTTAAGCTCGATAACGACCTTGCTCGCTGTTTTTGCACCTATTCCCGGAGCTTTTGCTATCGTTTTTGCATCTTCTGCCATAACCGCATACCTTATATCATCCGCCGACAATGTTCCAAGTACACCTATCGCACCTTTAGGACCTATGCCGCTGACTGTAATAAGCAGTTTAAATACTTCCAGCGTATCTCTGTCAAGAAATCCAAACAACTGAAGTGCATCTTCCCTCACATTCATATATGTATATATCATGACTTCACTGCCAATCTGCGGCATATTTCCTATTACAGACATTGGAACAAATATCTCATAACCTATTCCATTATTTTCTACTATAATTGTATTTTCATATATATATACCAGTTTTCCTTTTACAAAACTAATCATCGTTAATCCTCCAGACGGCTGAATTTACCGTTTACGGTATTTAACCAGCCCTCATCCATAAATTTTATTATCTCATAAGGATGTATTCCAAGCTCCTCCGATATTTGGAGTGCATTGCTGTTTGGGTACAGTTTCAGATATGCAACAATATCATCAAGCTGTGAATCATCAACACTTCGGCAATCCCTGCAGCACAATGTCCTTATCTTTGACTTAAAAACCTTATGGCAATGCTTACATAAATTTGTATATATCATATTTTCCCCCTTTACATCGCTTTCTAAAAAAGAGCAAAACCAGCGTTTTGCTCCTGGTGTCACACTACTTTGCGGGCATTTTCCTATAACATAAAAAAGTAATACTATACTTACATCAATGTTGAAAATACATTTAATATCGGCTGAACCATCTTCCATGTTCTTGGTCTGTTAAGCCAGTCCTGATAAGTTATTTCCTTACTCTCCTCAAATGTCTTTTCAAAATCTTTCTTTACTTCATTTTGTATCTGTCTGCCTGACATCCACACACCATTTTCATAATGCAGATAAAAACTCCTGTAATCCATATTTATCGTTCCGACGATAACGGCATCCTCCGTAAGTATCTGTTTTGCATGAATAAATCCCGGTGTATATTCATAAATCCTTACACCTTCTCTAAGTAAAACTCCATAATTGTAATTCGTAAGCATTTTCACCTGCTTTTTATCCGGTATATTTGGTGTAATTATCCTTACATCGACACCTCTCTTTACTGCTTCTATAAGAGACTGCTTCATATAATCTTCTATTATAAGGTATGGCGTCGTTATATAAAGATATTTGTTTGAGTACATTATCATCTGATTGTAAATACTCTCTATAGGATTTCTCGGGTTATTTGCCGGTCCGTCTGATATAACCTGACAATATGTGTTTCCAACTCTAGGATATATTGCTTTATACTTAAGATAATCTATATGTTTTTCGTCTCTGCCACAGACCTCCCACATCTGCAAAAATACAACTGTAAGTCCCCATACACCCTCACCGCATATCCTAACACCAGTATCTTTCCACACTCCAAATCGTTCGATAAGATTTGCATATTCATCCGCAAGGTTAAACCCTCCCGTATATCCTACCTCTCCATCTATTATAAGTATCTTCTGATGGGAACGGAAATTCATGTAAAGCTCACCGGTATATTTGTGAATAGGGTTAAATACCCTTACCTCAAATCCCTCATCCTCTAAAACACGCTTGAAATACTTGCCTGTTCTTATAGCTGCACCGAAATCATCATACATAAACTTGACCTCGACACCCTCGTCTATCTTTCTAAGCAGTATCTCATGCAGTTTATCCCAGATTGCTCCCTCAGCAACAATAAAGAAATCAATAAGTATAAACTTTTCCGCTTTTTCAAGATCCGCAAAAATGTCCTCAAACACATCTTCACCCATAGGATAATACGAGACTTCATTTCCACCGGTAAACATATATTTTTCGGCAGACATATATTTCACCATACGCCCTGCAACTGGATTTTTAGCAATATATTCAGCCGTAACCTTTTTGTCTTCCAGCAAAAACTGATTTCCATATGAAATCTGTCTTAATATATGGCGGTCAAGATATTTTCTTTTTTTACTTGATCTTCCCCAAAGATAATACATAAAAAAACCGCTTATCGGCAAAAGAAGTACAATGGATATCCACGCAAGCCTGTATGACGGACTCTGGTTGCGGTTTACCAGTGTTACAATAGCTATAACAGAAATAATTTCTACTATAAAATAGAAAAATACCGTAAACTGTCTGAGTAAAAATGGCAGGAAAATAATAAGCAATACCTGTAAAAAAACTATCAATGCAGTGATACCAGCCATTTAAGCCACATACAGTTAAACAAGCTCCTTCATTTATCCAAACAATGCAGTGACAAGCACTCTTAAAAATCCACTGAGATTATTCTGTACCCGACCCTTAAGTCCCTTTAAATATCTCTTTTTTTCACTTTCATTGTGCTGTGAATTTTTCTTTTTTTTATTTTTCCTTACCCATTTTTCATAGGCAGAATCTGAATTAAAAAACTTTTCCAATTAGACTACCTCCTGAAACGCTTTACTTAATATTCTAACACAAATGGGATGGGTTTGGCAAATAAATGTTCTCTATAATACTATGGGAAACAAACGATTTTGCCTTTTGATAAATTTTATTTTTTTGTCCGTCTTTTTATGTGATATTATTATATATGTGGTATTATTATAAGAAGTTATTATTTTTGTTTTTTGAATCGAGGTTTTTATGAAAGTTTTTGATTATATATGCAAGTCGCCTAAGTTTAAGTATTTTTTTAAACATCCGACAGATAATATCCTTTTTTTTGATATTGAGACTACCGGTTTGTCTCCTAATGCTTCTTCACTCTATATGATTGGTGTTATGTTTTTTGACAACAGTGACGGCAGCTGGCATTTGAAACAGTTTTTTGCTGATAATTATAAGAGTGAAGCTGATATGATAAATTCTTTTCTTGATATTTTGGAAGATTATGATTATTTATATCATTTTAACGGTAAGACCTTTGATATTCCTTATGTTTTAAATAAGTGTTCTAAGCACAGCATTTCTCTTTCTGAGCACTGCGATAATATCTTAAATGATAAGGAGAACTCTTTTTCAATTGATATTCTTGCCGGCATCCGCCCCGTCAAGAAAATGCTTGGTCTTACTAAGGCAAACCAGACGGCTCTTGAAAGATGGCTTGGTATCATAAGGGATGATAAATTTGATGGAGGAAAGCTTATTCCTGTTTATACAGATTTTATGCAGAAAAAAATTCTTGCTCCTGAAAAGGCTGAAGAACTTGAAAAAATACTGCTTCTCCACAATTATGAAGATATTGAAAATATGTTAAATGTTGCAAGCATCATGTCATACAATGATATTTCGACACTCTCACCGTTTTCGGACGATGAGACTGTTTTCAGCGGATATTCAAAGCATTTTGATATTACAGAAATTACTATTGATGACGATGGTATGCTTAATATATCCTGCTCTTTTCCGGAACTTATCTTTCCTAAAAGTCTTGAAACCAGTATCACTTTTCCTGAGAGCAATTCCGAAGAGTATAAATATACAGATGATATGCAGATTGTTTTTGAAAATGATACCATTTTACTTAAAGTTCCTATCTTATCGGGTATCTTATATAATTACATAAAAAACTACAAAGACTATTATTATTTTTCTGATAAAGATACGGCACTACATAAAAGCGTTGCTAATTACATGGATAAAAAGTACAGAAAAAAGGCTACTGCCACAACCTGTTACACTAAAAAACAGGGATATTTTATACCTACCTTAAAAACTTGTAAAAAAAACAAAGCTGACACTGACAATATTTTTACCGAATATAAACTGTCATTGCGTGATAAAATTTCCTTTTATAATATAGATACTATTCCCACTCTAGAAACAGCCAATAAAAGCAATGGCTTCTGGAAAAATTATGTCTGTATGCAGCTACGCTTCTGATACTAACAAAGAGTCGCAAGTGACTCTTTCGCACTTGAGCGGAATACATAGCATTTATTTCTTTTTTTCAAAATGTGCATCCTCACGAAGTGTTTTTTATGTTATAAGAAACGAGAAGTTTCCCATAACATAAAAAACAAAAGCCTTTACGGGTATATAAAAAATATCCGTAAAGACTTTTATCTAATATATAAATGATGTTGGGGCAAAATAGCTTTTGACCCCATTATCATAATATGTAAAATCATTGTATGCGAAAAGTATTAATTTACATAGTTCGTGCAAAATTTATCAATCATACAGAGAAATACCATATCTTATTTTGCGGCATATCTTGTAAATTATAACACCTACCATACCGGCTACCGTACCGAGAGTTACTGCAATTCCTAAAATTCCGCCTAAGATAATAACAATCCACATGATTATATTCATAATAATACCTCTATTCTGCACTGTCCGATTAATTTTCGTTTCTAAAGACCGCATACCAACTTATGCCAGACAGTGCCATGACATAAGTATATATGATACACTGTCTTATCAAAGCTTTTGTCTGTTTCTTTAAAACCCGAAATGCAGGTTATAAGGTATTATTTTGTTTTTCGCCGTCCTTTGCGTGTATATACATTATCACCGTAATACTGAAAAATATTATGCCTGATAACAATACTATAAGTGATACATAAGTCATGTAAGCAAAATTATAAGTTAAATCCTGAACATATCCCGTCAAAAAACGTGTTCTGTAATTTTGCCTTGCATTTAATCTTATAGACTGAATAATCTCCTGAACTATATAACTTTCATTTTCGCCAATCCTAAGAAGCTCATCCGTGCATATATCCCGGCATTGGCTTATTGTATCAGATATATTGATTATCTCATGTTTTCCTTTATCTGTGTACTCAAAAAAGGACTCTGCCTTTGGAATATCAAGGCACATTCCTGCTATTAAAAATATTATTATCAGAAAACTGATAGACCTTTTTTTAGTTACACATTTCACTAGAACTCACCTCATGGTGTATTTTAACAAATTTATATTTTTATTGCAACAACCGCATACAACATAGCCAGAAGGTTGTATATAGAAATGCCTCTATACCCTAGGGCTAAAAATGTATATTATTCTTTAAATATCTGCGATACTTTTTGCACATTCTTTCAATGTATAATATAACCTGTGCACCGGAAGACCGACTACATTATTGTAGTCTCCTCTGATACCGGATACAAATTTGCCAAATATACCCTGTATTCCATAACCGCCCGCTTTATCATACGGTTCATCACTGTTTATATAGTCTTCTATCTCCTGATTGCTCATTTCACAAACTTCAACATCTGTTTTTTCAGCAAAAAGTTCTATGCAGGCAGCCTTGGCACCTTTAACAAGTACAAGTGCTACCCCTGTATATACCTGATGACTTGTTCCCGATATTTTATTTATCATTCTCCTTGCATCATCCTTATCCTTTGGCTTTCCAAGTATCTCCCCATCTGCTGCAACTACCGTATCTGCACCGATTATGATAATATTTTCTTCATTTTTTGTATCTGATGCAGCTCTCACATCTGCAATTTCCGTCTCAAAAGCCTTTTGTTTTACAAGTTCATTTGCAACTGCCAAAGCCTTTTGTTTTGCAAGTTCCATCGTAACCTGAGCCGGTTCACTGCTCGTAATTATCTCCTCGCAGTTTGAAACCTTAATATCAAATTCAATCCCAAGCATTTTTAAAAGTTCTCTTCTTCTCGGTGACTGTGACGCAAGTATGAATTTATACATCTTTTTCTCCTTTTTAGCCAATAATCTTATATCTGGCATCTTTTAAAACACTTAATGCCTTTTTTAATCTTTTTTATTTCCATAAGTCATACCACCATTTCCAATTTGTATTTCCGTCAGGCAGACTGATTCAACAGCACTTAATTCCTGCCCTCTTACACGCATCATAAAAAACAAACAATTCCGTATCTTCAAAATCCAGATGTTTTTCATATTCCTGTGCTGTCGTTTCAAATTCAAGACTGCTCCTGCCATGACATTTTATCTTCATTCTATAACAGCCCTTTTCATCATGTATGCGGTCGATAACCATCATTTTGTCAACCTCCGCAATCTCGTCATATTTTACTGCGTATTCCCTGCCGTTTATCAAAATCTTAATAGCATCACTTAAGAAACTGACTTCTAAACACATAACTCCATTTGTCCGCTTTTCCCTGATATAATAATATACACAAACTATGATAACCGAAATCACAAGTGCGATTTCAGGAAGATTATCCCTGATATGCTCATTACCGACAATTTTAAATTGTTCAAGAATACAACTTATGATAAACTGTGCAGCAAAACATATAATAAACAGAAGCACAGCATGAAATCCTACATTCTTCGTTCTAAAAACATTGTCATTTACTGTTATGTGATATTCTTTTTTTATATTTTCCTCCATACCTGCACCTCTTGCATTTTCGTTCTCGGCAACAATTTTCCACGCGCAATTTCTTTATCCAAGCATCCCGAACCACCAAAAACAACATATTTATCCTTGTTAATAATTGACATGGTATCTTCTATATCTGCCACACACGCAGGTGCTCCGACATACGACATATATACAGCAAAATACCTATTCTCGTACTCAAATCCATAAACAAGGGTTCGCACCATTAGATGAGTATAAATCTCCATTTTTTTTACACTGAAAATTCTCTAAAACATATTTTAAAATCACATGAGAAAAAGTGAGAATACAGGCATCTGCCTTAACCGCATTGTCGTTGCAGCTAACCTTAATTATTTCTTCCGATAAATTATCAAATGTGTCTGTTATCATTTATCATACCTCCAAATCAACATATTTTAATTTTCTTAATTCCACAAACATGAAGTTATTAAGTTAAACAATAAACCATAACTGCCTGCTGAACATTAAGTAAATGCCGTTTAAACTTGTAGCCAACAAAATAATCCGAATCAATTACATCAGCAGAAACTTCTTCACCACGATAGAATGGTGGGCATGGATTTAACACGGCTCCTTTATTGGCTTTTTTCATAGCATCTAATGTAACCACACACTCTTTAAAGTCATTTAGAATAGCAGCCGATAACGAATCGGTACATACAATGTCTTTTCCTATAATTGCTTTATAAATATTGTTATGCGATACCAAACCCTCAATTTCATAACCCTTTCCACAACACTGCTCCAGACTAAAGCCCATAACTGTTGCTGCTTCTTTCCATGCCAAACCAATATTGCCATTACTACCACAAAATAAAAACTTGTCATTTACAAAATTCTTTCGGATTTTTGAAAGTGCATACATATCTGTAAGTACCTCGCAGGGATGGTTTATATCTGTCATCGCATTAATTATAGGCACAGATAAATATTGTGACATTTTCTCAATTATATTTATATCCTTATGTCTAACAATCACCATATCCGCCCAGTTATTCAAATAGCCACAAACATCTTTTAAATCTTCCTTTTTATCAAGCGTTTCCGTTGGAAATAAAATAGGCTGTCCACCTAACAAATATATTCCTTTCTCAAAAGTAACCCGTGTTCTAATACTTGAATTAGGAAAAAACAAAACAAAACTTTTACCTTTTAAAATATCCTTGTAATTTTCCAGCACTACTTCATCTGCTATGTTAAAAATATCGTAAATATCCTTTGCATGATAATCTGTCAATCTTATAAGATTTTTCAATTTTGTTCTCCTCCACAAATTCAAATCTTTGCATGCTTTCAGACTCACTAGAAGCCTTAAAGTTTACTAATGCCTAATCTTGCTCCACTAATTAAATGTAGAATATGCGTTTACTTTAGTTACACTAGCGGCATGCACATAAATATCCATGTAATGCACACCTTCTTTTTCGTATTCATGTTCAAAACATCCAATAATATTATCGCTCACTTTATCTTTAAAATTATTAGCTTGTAAAAATTCCATAATATGTTTATAACCTGTGGGTATTCTCTCAAACGGTCTAACCATTGGTTCTGTTACAGTAATTACTGCGTACTCCGCTTCTTTGTTTTGAGCATATTCTACCCCCAGACAATTAGTCTGAAATCCTTCCGGAAGTATATAAGCTGCAACATATCCATGAAGTCCAAATCTACTCTGCAATTCTTGAGACACAAAAGGGAAATCCCATCCAATCAATTTTGCATTAGGATCTGCTGCTACTAAACCACTTACCTTTCCCCAATTCATCATATAATTTTGCACATCTGACTCTGGATTGGGCGAAATCATTACATATCTTGCCATTTTGAACGCAGGCACTTTTCTAACTTTAACTTCTGAATAAATTTCATTCTTAGAAGACATATTCTCTCTTACTAATTCATCCAATTTACATGAAAATGCAGAACAAATTTCAACAAGTTTACTAAGTTCTGGAATAACTTCATCTGCTTCCCATCTTGAAACAGTTTGTCGCGTAATGTTCATTTTTTCAGCGAATTGTTCCTGTGTTAATTTGTTTAGTTTGCGTAAATATTGTATATTAGTTCCTAAACTCATCAATTCATCTCCGTTCGTTTTTTCATTTTAAATATCAGCCAATAGATACTTATAATACAGATTCTTTTCAGTAATCTGTACTAATCATAACATACAAAGCTTTACATACGAACCAACTAAGTTGTGCATTTTTACAAAGTTTTGTAACACAGACTTTACATCTACACTTTTTCACCCCTTGTCATAAATCTCTGCGTAAAATTCCAATTTACTGCTA
>OGOD01001649.1_pt1 | contig 13064 bp, 11 predicted proteins | sample 1573631 | NCBI WGS metagenome assembly OGOD01 (sample SAMEA2581895, study PRJEB24529) | metagenome | biome: Human gut stool | place: China | collected 2011
GCAATCTTTGAATGATTTTTCACTGGGAAAATCCTGAATGTCATAATCCACATCCATCAATCTCTACTGTAAATGAGCAGTCGTCCAATGTCCCCATAGTTGTTGATGCAAGAGCGGATATATTCGCAGTCGGGGCAACACTCTACCACCTGTTAGTCGGAAGGAAGCCTGAATCCGAATGTGAAAAGACAATTCCTGTAGCTAAGACAGGCATACAGGTGTCAGAAGGGCTTGCCTACGTTATAGATAAGGCGATGCGTCCACTGCCTGAAAAAAGGTTCCAGACTGCTGCCGAGATGCGAAAGGCTCTCGCAGCTGTGGCAAAGAAGGACAAAAGATACAGACAGCTTTTGTTCGTGCAGGATTTCATAAGCATCATCTGTGTTATCGCCGCTGCCGCATGTGTGCTCATCGCAGTTATGGGTTACAGGCTTACACTTACCGAAAAGACGGACGGATTATATAACACTGCACTTACATATTATGAGAGCGGTGACTATGAAAATGGCTATGATTACATTGTAAATACAGCTTTAAGTGACAAGGAGCAATACAGTTTTTCAGAGCTTGCCAATCTGTATTATATGGCTGCCGAATGCTGTTTCGGTCTTGAACAGTATGATACAGCAGCAAAGCTTTACGCTTCATCACTTGACATACAGGACGGTAACAGCAGTATTTACTGCAATTATGCCATAGCACTTGCATATAGCGGCAACAGTTCCGAGGCTGAAACAATCCTTCAAAAAGCTGTAGATGCAGGAGCAGGAGATGAATATATCTATCTTGTATATGGAGAACTTGCCCTCACGGCAGGCGCATACAATGACGCTGAGAACTATTTCAGACAGGTTATCGAACAGTCCAATGATTCATACTGTCTCTCAAGAGCATACATAAAATACAGTGAATGTTACATAAATCAGGATAACTATGCTGAGGACGAGACACTTATAAGAGATAATTTGGCTGTTTTAAAACAGGCTGACGCAAGAGTATCAGACAATTACCTCGTAATAATATATCAGCGGATAGCGGAGGCTGACAGCCTGCTCGCATCACTCACATCGGACAGTGCTTATTACGATGACGCAGCCGCTTATCTTAACAAAATTATAGACTTAGGCTGGGGAACTTACAGCGTATATATGAATCTCGCCCTCATGTACGGCGCAGAGGAATGCTACGAAGAGAGCTTTGCCGTCTACAGTGAAGTGATAAAGCAGTATGGAGAAAGCTATCAGCCATATAAGAACATGGCACTGCTCGAGGCTCAGCGCCAATCCGGAATTGAAAACGATTTAAGAGATTACAGTACATTTGATGAGTACTATACCAAAGCAAAAGAGCTTTTTGCTGCATCGGGTGTAGCAGGCGACATGGATATGGATATGCAGAGATTAGATCAGATATATATATCACTCATGGATTTAGGCTGGATTGATTAGAGCTAAAGCTTATCCAGGAAAGGAGCGTGACAACATGAGCTTATCACAAGGACAACAGATGATGTATTTTGGAGCCGGTGGAGGAGCATTATTTATCCTTATTTTCATCATTCTGCGTATCAGCTTTAATATCAGCAGAAAAAAGCTGATAGATAAAATCATGAACACATTGTAAATGTATGCAAAACCAATTTAATCCAAGGAGAAAACAAAATGAAAGAACAGAATTTAACAGCAGGAAAGAGAAAAAAGTGGCTCCTGCCAACAATTGTTGCAGTCATTGTTGTTATAGCTGCACTTGTGAGTATAGCGATATACAACCTGCCGGCAAACCGCCGTGACCGCCAGCTTGCACTCGCTGAGAAATATATGTCAGAGCTTAACTATGAGGCGGCTGTTCTTGCGTACAAGGCAGCGATAGAGATTGACCCGAAGTGCGAAGATGCTTATATAAAATTACTTGATTTATACATTGCGATGGAAGCTTACGATGAAGCAAAAGAACTTATTACACAAGCGGAAAACAATTTTGATGATGAAGTTATATTGGCAATGAGAGAAAAGACTAATACATTATTAGCCTTAAATGACACTGAAGCGGATAGTAAAAGTGAAAACACGAAGCAGGAAGAAAATGAAACCCATCCCGAAGAAACAACACAATCAGAACCTTATTTAAGATATATGCAGGCAACGAGTTATGATTCGGAAGGGAATGTAACCTCAATAAAAAAGGAGGAGTATGATGCAGACGGAAATGTTATCAATACCACATTTTACGATGCAGAGGGAACAGCATATCGTTCTGTGGAATGTCAGTATGATGAAAATGACAATCTTATTATGTCTGCAAGTTACAAAGAAGACAAGAAATTAACATCTAAAACAGAATACGATTCCAATGGCAATGTATTAACTAATATCAGCTACAATGAGAATGATGACATAGAACAACATACAGAAGATATTTATGATGAAAATGGCAACAAAATAAAGCATATTTCATATTTTAGCAATGGAAATATTGAATCGCAAACTGAATATAATGCAGATGGCATCATCATTGAAAGTATATCTTATGACGAATATAAAAACGTAACTTCGCAAAGAACGTGTGAATATGAAAACGATGGACGTATCCATATATCGGAATTGGCAAAAGATTATGAAACAAATTCTCTTTATGTTGCGAACGAATATTTTTATGATTCTAATTGGAAAATCTTAATGGAAATTAATTATGATACGTCAGGAGAAATCTATAATCAGACTGAATATTCATATGCAGGAGAGAAGTTAATAACAGAATTCTTTACACAGTTTCCACAATATTCAAGTGATAAATACAAAACAGAATATGAATATTATGAAGATGGAACCCTAAAATCTCGGACACATTATTGGTCCTACGATGGTGAGCCATTCATTCAAGATGGTATGACTTTATATTCATACGATGAATCAGGCAACAAAACGGAAAGTCAATATTTTTCTGATATGCTATCATGGGTAACTGTATATGATAAAAATAACAATATAATAAAATATGAATCCTACATAAATGGTGAATTAGACGATAGTTATGAAACACAATATGATGAATATGGAAACATCGTATATTATATACGAAATTCACCCAATTACTTTGTTGAGGATTCATGGTCTTATGAATATGACAGTGATGGCAATATAATTAGTATGCAGGAGTATATCAATACGGGTGACGGCACACATCTAAACCAAGAATACAGACATGAATATGATGAGAAAGGTAACGAAATCAAATATACAAGCTACTATAATAATCCTGAATTAGATAAATATGCTGACCATTCAAGAAGTGCTGAATATGAGTATGATGTGAGTGGAAATCTAGTAAGAGAAACATGGTATTATAGAGATAATGCCATCTGCGACTGGACTGAATATGAATATATATATGAATGATTCTGTTTATGTAATGTAAAACGTAAAAAACTATACAAACATAAGGAGAATTCCCTATGGAAGAACAAAATTTGACAGCCCGAAAGAAAAAGAAGTGGCTCCTGCCAATAATCGTTGCAGTCATTGTTGTGATAGCTGCACTTGTGAGTATAGCAATATACAATCTTCCCGCCAATCGCCGTGACCGCCAGCTTGCACTCGCTGAGAAATATATGTCAGAGCTTAACTATGAGGCGGCTGTTCTTGCGTACAAGGCAGCGATAGAGATTGACCCGAAGAATGTCGAGGCTTACCACGGCGCAGTAGAGGCTTATTCACTTGCCGACAACAAGGACGGTTTCGAGGACTTATATACTGATGCGCTCAGCGTAGTAGATGAATTAAGCGATGATGAGCTTAATGCAACAATCGAGCTTGTAAAGGATATATATTTGTCTGCTCCTAATGTCTATGACGACAATGAAAAGACAGCCGAGGTTCTCGAAAAAGGCTATGAAGTCACAGATAACGATGAAGATGTGAAGAACAGCCTTGTAGATACATACGAAGATATTATTGATGAATGCCAGAATGATGATAATCCGGATTCAGAGAAAATACTTGATGTCTGCGACAGGGTAATTGAGATTGATAAAAACAACACTAAAATTACAGACAAGAGAAGAGATGTACTTGAAGAGTATCTCAAAACAGTTTTAAAGAACGGTGACTCCGATACTACCAAAAAACTCGTTGAAAAGTACAAGGATATAGTTCCTGATGTTGATTATGAGGAGGTGGTTGAGTGTTGCATCAATGACTTATTTGACAATGAAGATTATGAGACAATCAGGAAACTTGCTGATGAACTCAAAGAATCTTTCCCTGACATAAACTTTGATTACGTACTCTCAAATATTGAAATTTTAGAGCAGCAAGCAGCCCAGAGGCAGGCTCTCCTTGCCACCGTATTTGACTACATGAGTGTCGAGGACTATGATTCAATGCTTGATATATATGGTTCAAGTTTTCTTGCAGAGCAGGAAAAGAAAAATTTCATCTACATACCAGATGACGATGGTTCACACACCGGAACTGGTGTAGGAATCTATTTGTTTGATAACGAATTTAATGATGTAAATTATTATTTTTATTATGGTGATTTTGTAAATGGAATAAGAGATGGTAATGGCTCCATATTTAAGAAAATAGATTACACCTATAAATACATATTTACAGGCAAGTGGCAGAATGATGCTCCTAATGGCACAGGATATGTTTATTTCGATACGGATTATGATTCGATAATGGTTAATGGTGAACTTGTAGACGGATTATGGAACGGCTACACAAGTTATAAATGGAATGTCTATGATACGAATGAATATGACCTTTCATTCAATGCAGTCAATGGTATTCCCGATGAAGTATCCGACAAAGAAGGCTATTATGAGGTATCACGCAATGGCACAGAATATAATTTTTTAATTAACCAGGACTTGCTTATGGCTATATCAAAGACTGCATGGGATTTTGATGTTGTATTTGTTGTGGATATAGATACGGATAGCTATATTTTTGCTTTTGATATTGTTTACTCTGGAGGTTTATATAAAAAAAACGCAAATATACATTATGGTGAAACATACGGTATAGTAGGATTCGCAGATACATACAGACCTTAACGCATTTTCGGCACATAATTAATAATTCAAAGGAGGCATTACACATATGGAAGAGCAGAATCTTACTACAAATAAAAAGAAGAAATGGCTGCTGCCTGTTATTATTGCAGCTATATTAATAATTGCCGCCATTATAATTGCGATTATATATAATCTGCCGGCAAACCGCCGTGACAGACAGCTCGCACTCGCCGAGAAGTATATGTCCGAGCTCAACTACGAGGCGGCAATTCTCGCATACAAGGCAGCAATCGAGATTGATCCAAAGTGTGAGGATGCTTATATTGAGTTGGTTAATTTATATATTGCAATGGAGGCTTATGATGAAGCTGAAAATGTTATCGCTAAAGCTGAACAAAATATTAAAACTGATGTTGTACTAACTTTAAATAACAGCCTTTATGATAATACGTTAAGTGACGTTTCTGAAAATAAAAACCAACTTTTTGAGAATGATACTATTCAATCTGATAATGAATCTACAGAAATTGTTGAAGAATCATCTGCAATGATTACAAGACATTTAATATTAAAAAAATCAACTACCTATATGGCAAATAGTGATTACATTCATATCTGTGAAGAAAATTATGATTATAACGGAAATGTCATAAAAATTGCAGACCGATATGGTTATGATTCTGGAGAATATATTGAAGAATATTTATATGATGAAAATAACAATTTAACTGATTATGTATCATATAACGAAAATGGCATTATATCTTCAAAAAAACATTATGACAATGAAGGAAATGTATTGGAATATACTGATTATGATTCCAATGGAAATATTATAAATCAACGAGTACACGAAATTAATCAAGACGGCAGTATACATATATATGACTTGACCTTAAATACTTCATCTAATGAATTATTCATAGAATATGAAGAATTTTATAATTCGTCAGGTGTTATTTTAAGTTCTATATCATACAGAACAGATGGAACTTTACGAAAAACCGTCTCATATCAATATGAAAATTCCAACCTTATTGCAGAATCGTCCACTGAGGATAATGGTCAATATAATTATTTGATAGAATACGACTATGATACAGATAATCGTTTAATCTCAAAAATATATTCTGACACATTTGGTTATAGTCTTAGTAAAGTATATTCTGTTAAATACACTTATGATAACAATGGCAATCGAGTAGAATCAACGTATGACTCTTCTGATAACCTGAAAAGTATAAGTATGTATGACAATAATAATAATTTGTTGAAATCAGAAAGTTACAGTCACGATAAGTTGTTGTCAGAACATATATATGAATACGATGACTATGGAAATATTATTTTGGATAAAACATCTTTTACAGTATATACATATAACTATGAGTATGATCATGTTGGAAATATTATTGCAATGCAAGAATATATTAATGAAGGAGATACTACTTCTATTTATCAAGAATATAAACATGAATACGATACAAACGGCAAAGAAGTTAAATACTCTTTTAATGATAATAGCATACCATCCAATATATTTCATTCTGGCTATATATTATATGAATATAATTCTATCGGCGATTTAATAAGAGAAACTCTGTATTCCAGCAATGATGCTGTCGAAGAATGGACTGAATATGAATATATATATGATTAAATGAGAATGTAATATGCTCTTTTTTCAAATTACAAATGTATTTAATCACGGAGGAAAATATCTAATGAAAGAACAGCAAAATCTACCAACAAAAAACAAGAAGAAATGGCTCCTGCCATCAATCATTGCAACATTCATTGTTATTGTAACAGTTTCAAGTATAGTAATATATAATCTACCCTCTAACCTCCGTGACAGACAACTCGCGCTCGCCGAGAAATACATGTCAGAACTCAACTACGAAGCGGCAATTCTCGCATACAAGGCAGCGATAGAAATTGATCCAAAGTGTGAGGATGCTTATATTGATTTAGTTGATTTATATATTGCAATGGAGGCCTATGACGAAGCCGCAAAGCTTATTAATGATGCTGAAAATATATTAGAATCTGACATCTTAATTGATAAAAACGAACAGCTTCAAGTTCTTTTGTCGCCAAACAATTATGTCGAAGAAACAACTGGTTATAATGGGTGGAGTGTAACGGATAATGGTACTTATTATTATATTGATGGCGTAATGCAAAAGGGACTTATATCTATAGATGGTGATGATTATTATTTTGATGATTCAACAGGTGTATTACAGATAGACACAACCATAGAAATTGATAATGTAAAATATACATGTGGCAACGATGGAAAATTGCAAATTATCAAAGAGAAACATGTTGTATGGTATATTTGGTATGGAAATGATATATATGGTAATTTAACTTCATGGGTAGAATTAAGGAATAAATACGACTCATTCGGTCATGTTGTATCTACAACATATTATGAGCAAGATGGCACTCAAAAGGAAACAATAAATTACGAATATGATGATGAAGGAAAGACAACAACAGAAATAGCCTATGATGTAAATGGTAATGTGATAAGAGCATACGAATATGATAGAAATAATAATTTTGTTACTGTAAGAAATTCTATAACCGGAAACATAAAGAATGAAATAAAATATGATGATAATGGACAAATGGTAGAATATATATCATATTCATACGACAGTACACAACAGGCACTATTGTTTGAAGAGCACACATACTATTCCCATGAAGCGGACAAAGATATTTCAAATTTTGTACAATATGATTCCAACGGAACATTATTAGATTCAAGAGTTTATGAAACATATTATAACAGTAATAAAGTTAAAATCAAGGAAATTAGTTATCATAATGATAATCTCAGCTTTTGGCGCGAATTTATATATGATGAAAACAATAACCTTATAAAAACCAATGAATATAATGAAAACAATGTATTAAACTCAAGCTCAGAAAATTTTTATGACGATAATGGCAATATAATTAAGACAATCACCAATTCTGGGGATGGAAATAAAAGAGCTGAAGGCATATCTACTTATGATAGTGATAACAATAAAACAAGTGAAACTGGTTATCGTGAAGATGGTTCCTTATCCTATTATAAAGAATGGCATTATGAATAATTGTGTATTTAATTCACTGCTGACATGAGCTTCTAAAAATATAGAATTAAACATAGTTTTGTGATTTTCAAAATGAAAATACTATATATGTGACTTGGAATGTTCAACAAACACATATAACTCAAAAGGGGCATATCTTATATGGAAGAATATAATCTTACAACGAATAAAAAGAAGAAATGGTTGCTACCTGTTATTATTGCGGCTATATTAATAATTGCCGCCATTATAATTGCGATTATATATAATCTGCCGGCAAACCGCCGTAACAGACAGCTCGCACTCGCTGAGAAATATATGTCAGAACTTAACTATGAGGCGGCTGTTTTAGCATATAGGGCTGCGATAGAGATTGACCCGATGTGTGAGGATGCTTATATAAAATTATTTGATTTGTACATTGCCACGGAAGCTTACGATGAAGCAGTGAATGTTCTTAACTCTGCCACATTATATCTCAACCCTGATATCTTGTCATCCAAATATAATGAGTTGACATTATTAAAAGCTAATGGTAATTCAGATACAGAGGATAAAGATACTAATGATATAAAACAAAATCAAACCATTAACAAAGATGATGTTCAAAATAGTGCTTTGACGCTTGTCAAAAAAGTATTTAGTTATAATGGAGCTGATGAGCTAACATCTTGGAATGAATATGTGTATGACATAAATGATAATTTAATTATTGATACCCTGTATGACAACGAAAATAATATAGTACATCAATATAATTATGACAGTTTAGGAAATATTACTGCTGATTCTATTGGGCGACCTTGGGAGGAAAGAGTATATGATGAAAATGGCAGGATTGCTCAATTTCTAATACATAAAACAGGAATTGATGCCACATTGCAATATAGGAAAGAATATTCATATGATGAATATGATAATGTTGTAAGTATAACAGCCTACAATCCCGATAATACTATTCGTGATTATAATGAATATGTATATGATGGAAACCACAACCTTTTTCAATATGTGGAATATTATTCTAATGGTATTGTACGGGCATATCACAATTACGATGATTCAGGAAATGAAATAAGCAGTACATATTACAATCAAGATGGAACAATAAGCGGCATCAATTATATTTTTGAATATAATAATAATCAACTTATTAAAAAAAATGGCTATTATGCTGATGGTTCCATATATGATTGGACGGATTATACTTATGATTCCAAGGGAAATCTATTGAGTAATATTACATATAATAGTGATAATTCAATAGCATCTTATTATCGATATGAATATGACTCAAATGGAAACTGTATCATAGAAGAACATTATACTAATTATAATCAAGAGTATGATGACTATTATATAAGAAAAAACAGTTACGATGAAAAAGACAATATGTTAAAATCCGAAAGCTTTGACCGTGAAGGCAACATTCTTTCCAAAACTGAATATAATTACGAATATAAATAACATATAAAGTTTTTTTGGTTCAACTATTGCTATTTTGGATTTTGATGACGCATATCAATGATTTTAAATTTTTCCAGATAAATTTATCCTGCAATAAAGAAATATCAGCTCTTAAGTAAATAAAATAGATACACTATGAATATAATAATTCATAATGGTAACTATAATGTTGACTAATTGAAAGCCATGGCATATAATAATCATTAAGATAGAAAAATTATATTGAATGGAGGAGCTTAATATGCTTGATGTAAATTCAATGATTGCCGCAAATATTGTAACAATTCTTAAACAGCAGAATAAAAAACAGATAGATTTGGCGGATGCACTACAGACTAATAAGCAGACAATAAGTAAGATGCTTAATGGTTCAAGGATGATTAATGCAGTAGAACTTAAGCACATAGCGGAATTTCTGGGTGTTAAGATGGAAGAACTTACCAAGGTTCATGAGGCTTCTGTTGATACGGATATTGTTCATGCATTTATGGGAAAGGTAGAATCAGAAGAAGCCAAGGAGGCACTGCATATTGCAGATAGACTTTCAGACATGATTTTGTTTCATAGCCGTATTAGAAAAAATGGAATGAAAATGATGGAATCATGGGAGGCATAATGGGAGATATTTTTTTTGAGAGCTTATTTTATAAGCAAAAAAAGCAATTTGAAAAAATAAATGATTTATCAAAGGCGTTTTCTGTAAATTACTGCGGAAACACTATTATAAGAGAATCTATATTTGGCATAGTTTCAAATTACGCACGAAAAAGAGAAATAGCTCTTGAAATACTTCGTTATCCTTTTAAAGATGATGAACTTTGGGCATTTACCTTTGTAAAAAAGGGGACTATTTTCTTATGTGTGAACACCGAACTTCCTATATGCAAACAGATATTTGTAACAGCGCATGAATTATACCATATTTACTGCTACACAGAGGATATTAATACCAGCACAATTACTTCCGGTTCGTTATTATATTCAAAAACCTTTGATGAGGCTGCAGCCTCACAGGAAGACCTTGAAGCAAATGCTTTTGCAGGGTTACTTTTGATGCCGGATGCCAGTGTGATAGAACAGTTTAAAATGTTTGGAATATCCAAGGATAATATGGGAATTGATGATGTTCTTATTCTTATGGATTTATTTGCGCTCCCTTACAAGGCAGTTGTGCTGCGTTTAGCGGAAATTGGAATTATCACAGAGGAGAAAGCCAGATGTCTTTATTATAAAGATAATGAAAGTATTGCAGACAGAATTAAATTAACCGGAAAAGCAGAGCAGTGGCAGTTAAGCAGCAGTAATTTACTTCGCTATGGAACCTTATTAGACAATATGACTTTTAATTCTGAGCATGAATTGCTTGTTGATAGTCGAGAAGAAGCCGATAAAGCGTACTTGGAAAAACTTGGAAAGGAATTTCAAAAGCAGAAATAAGGTGAGTATATGTCAAAAATGAAATATGCCTTACTGGATACTGACTTTATATCCAAGATGCATTTAATACGCAAGGACGAGCAAAAAAAATCTATTTTTTTTGCTCTGATGACAAAAATGCCAGAAATGGTGTGGTTAATATAGACGGTGCCAGATGTATTAGTGTTTTGTCTTCATTTGTAAGATTAAAAAAAGAAATTAACTTTACCAAAGAAGATGCTAAGCCATACTTCAATTCTTATATGATGAAGTGTTTAGGAAAGGAGCAAAAAACTTTTAAGGTTCAGGATATTTCGAAAGAAAAACGATTATGCAGAATACCATGCGAGCAAGTATTTGATGAAATCTTTGACGGAAAAATAGATGAATTGATGACCGGAAATTTAAAATACATATAAAATATCCCCTTGACAACCGTCCGAAATCAGACTATACTGAAAAAGTCTGATTTCGGACTTTTTATTTTATACTGAATCAATTTATTAATATTTGCCTGCTTACACGCACAACAAGGAGGATTTTTATGGATAATGACAAGTATCTATGGCTTCTAAACCACAGATTGAAGGAAAATGATGACTGGTATCAACAGGCCGGCAAGCTCCTCGGATTATCTGACAGCACTTTTTGGACATTATATATGTTATACGATTACCCGGAAGGCATAACCCAGAGTGAAATCTGTTCCATGTCCTGCTTTCCAAAACAGACTATCAATTCTTCATTAAAAAAGCTGGAAACAGAGGGATATATAAGCCTTGTTCCGGGAAATGACGGACGCAGTAAGAAGATAATTCTATCATCATCAGGGGAGGAACTCATAAATAATACTATTGTTAAGGTAAGGCGGGCAGAGCATACCGCACTAAACAGTATGACAGAGCAGGAGAAGGATGCTCTCATATCATCACTTGACAAACTTACACAGCTCTTACACGGAGCAACACACATAATCAAAGAATAATCAATATAGTTACCATTTAATAAGGAGTGTAAATCATGAAAATTCAGTTATCTGACCATTTCACATACAGAAGGCTTCTGCGTTTTGTATTTCCATCCGTGGTAATGATGGTTTTCACATCGATATATGGAGTAGTGGATGGTTTGTTTGTTTCTAATTTTGTAGGGAAGGATGCATTTGCCGCCATCAACCTGATAATGCCGTTTCTTATGATATTCGGCGGTGTTGGTTTCATGTTCGGAACAGGTGGAAGCGCACTTGTAGCAATGACGCTCGGAGAGAAAAAGCATGAGCGGGCTAATCAGTACTTTACAATGATAATAGCTGGAACGGCGATTGTCGGAACGATAATATCAATAATAGGCTGTATCGCTATGCGTCCTGTTGCGATATGGCTCGGTGCTGAGGGTGAAATAATTGATGACTGTGTGCTCTACGGAAGAATAATGATGATATTCAATATTGCATTCATGCTTCAGAATGCTTTTCAGGGCTTTTTTATAACCGCTGAGAAGCCGCATCTTGGCCTTATAACAACAGTGGCAGCAGGACTTACCAATATGGTTCTCGATGCATTGCTTGTCGGTGTGTTAAAATGTGGCGTAGCGGGAGCCGCTATTGCTACAGGACTCTGTGAAACTGTCGGCGGAATAATCCCATTGATATATTTCTCACGCCATAACAGCAGTCTTCTCAAGCTGGTACGAACAAAGCTTGAGATAAAGAGTATCGCACGCGCATGCTGGAACGGCGCTTCTGAGTTTGTGTCTAATACAGCTTCCTCAATAGTAGGTATAGTATATAATTTCCAGCTTCTAAATTATGCCGGCTCTGATGGTGTTGCGGCAAACGGCGTGCTTATGTATGTGCAGTTTATATTTATTGCCATGTTCGTTGGCTATGCAATGGGTGGAGCTCCGATTATCAGCTATCACTATGGTGCAGGAAATACAGACGAGCTTAAAAATATGTTCAAAAAGACATATACCATGATCGATACGCACCACCGTAAGGGAAAAAGCGAGGAAGAGCCAAACATCCCGGAGGGACTCTGGAAAAAGTGTAACAAGTGCGGCCAGCC
>OGOD01001653.1_pt1 | contig 13049 bp, 11 predicted proteins | sample 1573631 | NCBI WGS metagenome assembly OGOD01 (sample SAMEA2581895, study PRJEB24529) | metagenome | biome: Human gut stool | place: China | collected 2011
TCTATGTGATCAGCCGGATCTCTGGAGAGGGCGCGGACCGGGGCAATGAGCCTGGTGATTTCTTATTTTCAGAGTCTGAAAAAGAGAATTTAAAGAAGTTAGATGAGACAGGCAAAGACCTGATCGTGATCTTAAATACCGGTGGTCTGATGGATCTGACGTATTTAGATGGTTTACATCATGTGAAAGCTGTGATCTACGCTTCCCAGGGCGGTATGGAAGGCGGCACAGCGTTGGGTGAGATCTTAAGCGGAGATGTGACTCCAAGTGGTAAGTTGACTGATTCCTGGGGCAGTTCCTATGAGATGTGGCCTGGCGATGACCAGTTTGGAAGAAACAATGGGGATGTGCAGACGGAGTATTATAATGAGGGAATCTTCGTTGGATACCGCTGGTTTGACGCCACTGGCAAATCCCTTCGTTATCCATTTGGTTTTGGTCTGTCTTATACTGATTTTGAGATCAAGACAGAAAAAGTGTCCGTGTCAGGAAAACAGGTACAGGTAGAAGTATCTGTGAAGAATACAGGAAATACTTACGCTGGCAAGGAGACTGTCCAGGTATATGTGGAATTTTCCGGCAAAGAGGGAATCAGCCACGAGAAGAAACGTCTGGCCGGTTTTGGAAAGACCGATGTGCTGGAGCCTGGAGAGAGCCAGAAGCTGACGATTTCCTTTGACGGAACAGCATTGGAGCGTTTTGATCAGGATGAGAGCGCATGGGTAGTTGACCAGGGTGATTATGGTGTGCTGGTTGGTGATTCTTCTGCGGATCTGGTTACCGCTGCCGTGCTTCGCGTGGAAGAAGATGTGGTGAGAATGGCTGTGGACCACATTTCCCCACTTCAGAAGGAACTGAAAGAAATGGAGTGGACGCCGCAGGCAGTTGTTTATGAAGAAAAATTGCCGGTGGTTGTGTTAAAGCCGGAGAATCTGGCGAAAGAGAAGAAAGCGCCGAAGGAGAATCCATATGAGGCTAAGGCGAAAGAATTGACAGAGAAATTGACTGCGGAGCAGATGATCAAACTGGTATGTGGCAAGACCGGCGGTGCCCAGGCTCAGGCTGGTGCAGCTTCTGTGAATGTACCAGGCGCGGCTGGCGAGACCGTGGAGTACCTGGCTTCTGAGATTGGAGCAGATCAGGGGGTTCCGGGTATGGCTTTAGCAGATGGTCCGGCGGGTGTCCGTCTGGCACAGAAATATTATACGGACGCCAATGGCCAGGTAGAGCCGGTAGATATCGTAGATGGTATTGAACACGGCTTGTTTGCACCAGAGAAAGTGCTGACAGAGGGAGAAGAGATTTACTATCAGTATTGTTCTGCATTCCCGATCGGTGCGATGGTGGCGATGACCTGGAATACAGAGCTGGCTTATGAGATGGGACTGGCGGCCGGAGAAGAGATGGAAGAGTTCCAGGTGGCCCTGTGGCTGGCACCTGGCATGAATATCCACAGGAACCCGCTGTGTGGCCGTAACTTTGAGTATTTTTCAGAGGATCCACTGGTAAGCGGACGGATGGCAGGAGCCATCACCAGAGGCGTGCAGACCATTCCAGGAAAAGGAACTACGATTAAGCATTTTGCGTGCAACAACCAGGAAGATAACCGTATGGGCGTAGACAGCGTGGTAGGCGAGAGGGCACTCCGTGAAATATATCTGAGGGGCTTCCAGTATGCCATTGAGGAGAGCCAGCCAAAGGCCCTGATGACCTCCTACAACCTGATCAATGGTGTGCATTCCGCGAATTCTTATGATCTGTGCACCGTATCTGCCAGAAAGGAATGGGGCTATGAAGGTATGATCATGACAGACTGGATGACCACGACTGACGGCGGTTCTTTAAGTTATGTGTGCATGAAAGCGGGCAATGATATGATCATGCCAGGATGCGCAGCCGATCATGAAAATATCCGTCAGGCGTTGAATGATGGAAAACTCACGATGGATGAGTTGAAAGCCTGTGTGGTACGGATTATCCGTCTGGCGTTAGAATGTGAAGTGAAGGAACAGAATTGACCAATGTTTTGTTTTCCGGATGAAGAGCAGATAGGAGAGGGAATCATGGAAAGTGCAGCAGAAGTAATCAGGGATGGCAAGGCGGTTCTGGGGATTGAGTTTGGTTCTACCAGAATCAAGGCAGTGCTGGTAGATGGGAAATGTAAGCCCATTGCTTCCGGCAGTCATGAATGGGAGAACCGGCTGGAACATGGATATTGGACATATAGCCTGGAGGACATCTGGGCGGGTTTGCAGGATGCTTATAAGAATTTAAAAGAAGATGTGCAGGAGAAATACCAGCAGCCTCTGAAGCGATTGGGGGCTCTGGGCTTTTCCGGTATGATGCATGGATATATGGCATTTGATGCGGAGGGGAAGCTGCTGGTTCCGTTCCGCACCTGGCGGAATACGACTACAGGAGAGGCAGCAGCAGCCCTGACGAAAGCCTTTGATTTTAATATTCCCCAACGCTGGAGTATTGCCCACCTGTATCAGGCCATGTTAAATGGGGAAGACCATGTGGGGCAGATCACCTATCTGACCACACTGGCCGGCTATATCCACTGGAAAATGACCGGCCAGAAGGTACTGGGGGTTGGTGAAGCCTCTGGCATGTTCCCAATCGATAGTCAGACCGTGGATTATGATGAAAAACGTGTGGAAATCTTTGATGATCTGATCGAAACAAGAGGATATCCATGGAAATTGCGCCAGATTCTTCCGAAAGTCCGAAAGGCTGGGGAAAAAGCAGGGGTTCTGACGGAAGAAGGGGCAAAACTGCTGGATCCAACGGGAGAACTGGAGGCTGGTATTCCGCTCTGTCCACCGGAAGGTGACGCGGGAACCGGTATGACTGCGACTAATTCTGTAAGAGAAGGGACAGGCAATGTGTCTGCCGGAACTTCCGTTTTTGCCATGGTGGTATTAAAAGAGGCGTTAAAGGAAGTTCATGAAGAACTGGATCTTGTGACCACTCCATCTGGAGAGGCAGTTGCCATGGTGCACTGCAACAACTGTACGTCCGATCTGAATGCCTGGGTTGGTCTGTTTAAAGAGATTGCGGAGAACTTGGGGATCTCTGTGGATAGGAATGAACTGTACGGCATGCTGTACCGGAAAGCCTTGGAAGGCAAAAAGGACTGTGGCGGAATGGTTTCCTACAACTACGTGTCCGGTGAACCTGTGACCGGAATGATGGAAGGACGGCCATTATTCATGAGGATGCCGGATACGAAGCTTAATCTGGCGGATTTTATGAGAACGCATCTGTACGGTTCTTTGGCGGCACTGAAGGTTGGGCTGGATATCCTGTTGAAGGAAGAGCAGGTGACAGTGGATAAGATCTATGGACACGGCGGCCTGTTCAAGACACCGCTTGTGGGTCAGAAGATTCTGGCAGCAGCTATGAACGCTCCGGTGACAGTGATGAAAACTGCAGGTGAGGGCGGTCCCTGGGGCATGGCGGTGCTGGCTTCCTATATGCTCAAGAATCATGGTGAAGATCTGGCTGATTATTTGGACCAGCAGGTGTTTGCAGATGAAACAGGTGAGACGGTGAAGCAGGATCCAGAGGATGTCAGGGGATTTGACGCCTATATGGAGGTCTATAAAAAGGGACTGCAGGTGGAAGCAGCAGCCGTGGAGAGTCTTCTATTTTAACGCTATTGCCGCAATGGCAGTTGGACAGAGCAGGTAGATTTTGGAAGAAAAACATTGCCAGTATAAAAAATGTGACATGGATAGCCGCAAAATTGTGCAAAGTAACGAAAATAAAAAAAGTGCTTACGAAGATGTCCGATCTATACTATAATTGCTCCTGTTAAAAATGATAGAGGTAACTATGAAGGTACTGAATAGTTACGATAGAGATTAAAAACGCAGTGAGATATACACAAAAAAGTGGAAGTCGCAACGAGTTTTATGTGACTTCCACTTTTTTATGTCTGCATCTGTATCCTGTATACAAAAATAAAAGAAAAAATCGATGACAGGATGCGGAAAGTAATTTTTGGAAGCTGCGACAAACAGGAGGACAAAAAATATGCCACAAAACAAGAGAGAAAGCTTTATTTATTCCGTGATGATGTGTTTTACCATGGTGCTCTGGATGAGTATCTATAATGTTGCCCTTCATATGGGTGTACTGAATTTTGATACTATCTGTGCAGCATGGCTGGGATTTCCAATCGCATATGTCTTTGCATTCTGCTGCGACTGGTTCCTGGTCTCCGGAATTGCAAAAGGATTTGCGTTTCGCTTCCTTGTGAAACCAGACAGCAGTGTGATGAGAAAGGTCATCTGCATTTCCAGCTGTATGGTAGTTCCGATGGTGATCATCATGTCCATGTATGGAGCGTTAGAGGGATGCGTAAAATCAGGTAACTGGAGTCTGCTTTTCATCATCTGGCTGACCAACATTCCGAAAAACTTCATCATGGCACTGCCATTTCAGCTTCTGATCGCAGGCCCTCTGGTCAGAAAGGTATTTCGCAGCCTGTTTCCGGTAGGAAAGGTGCTGGCATAAATTAAAGATGAAATAAAGATTCCTGATGACAAAGCGCGATAAATTTTTTTGCGGTTTTAGTCAGGAATTTTTGTTTGTGCCAGATCAGGTAGTTTTTTCTTAGAAAAGGTTCATCGACTACCGGTCGGGAGATCACTTTTCGAGAAGCAATATCGGCTGAAACCAGTTGTTCAGGAAGGAGCGAGATTCCGAGTCCACAGGCTACAGCATTTACTAATGCCTGAGTGCTGGCACTTTCCCACGCAGGATTAATTGAAAGAAAGTGCATAGCAAAAATCTGATCCAACAATGTGCGGCCTGCGCTTCCTTTATCACGCATTAAAATTGGGTATTGCACCAGATCTTCCATATATATTTCAGGTTTACTGCATAAAGGATGTTCATGCGGAAGAATTAGTTTTAAATGGTCTTCCAAGATGACTTCTTTGTGAATGTGTTCATCCGGTATATCTCCTTCTACAATGGCGATATCGATTTTATCATCTAAAAGGAGTTCATAGATGGTATTGCTCTTGGAAACGGCAGCCTGCACCCGTAGATTCGGGTATAGATTTTGCAGCTGTCTGACCATTACAGGTAAAATAAAATTTCCAAGTGTGATACTGGCTCCAATTCTGAAAATTCCAAATTCATCCCAGTTTTTAATTTCCAATTCCATATCGTGAAAAGAGTTTACGATATGAAGTGCTCTTACATAGATTTCTTCGCTTTCTTTTGTCCGGTAAAGTCTGCGATTGATACGTTCAAACAATCGGATTCCATAATAATTCTCTAATTCCTGAATCGAGCGAGAAACTGCAGGCTGAGTCATATGCAGTAGGTCAGCAGCTTTTGTGATGTTCATTTCTCGATACACAGTAACAAATATTCGCAAATGTTTTAAAGTCATATGGATCATCTCCTTATACCAATAATGCTATTATAACAATAAAATAATAGCATTTTAAATATGATAGCGCAAGTGGTAGTATGGGGAAGAAAGGAGATGAAGGGTATGAAAGAAACCAAGGGAACGATCTTAAAAAAACTATTTTTCAGCACGCTGTATATCAGTGCATTCACCTTCGGAGGAGGATTTGTCATCATTACCTTTATGAAGCGCAAATTTGTGGATGAGCTTCACTGGATTGATATGACAGAAATGCTGGATCTTACTGCGTTAGCGCAATCTTCCCCAGGAGCAATCGCGGTAAATGCCGCAATTTTAGTGGGATGGAGAGTGGCTGGATTGATGGGAATGCTGATAGCGGTCCTGGGGACCATACTTCCGCCAATGTTGATCTTATCTGTAATTTCGTTATGTTATCAGGCATTTGCATCAAATCTTTATGTCGCATTGATCTTAAAGGGAATGCAGGCGGGGGGAGCTGCAGTAATTCTGGATGTCGTATGTGGTCTTGGAAGCAATGTGATCAAACAGAAAAAACCGATATTTCTGGTGATCATGGCAGTGGCTTTTTTGGCAAATGTGGTTTGGAAGGTGAATGTGATCTATATTATTCTGGCATCGGCCCTGATGGGGATTCTGTTAGAATTGATGGGAAGAAAACGAGGTGAGGCATGATGATCTATCTGCAGTTGTTTCTAAGTTTTTTACAGGTTGGCATGTTTAGTATTGGTGGTGGCTATGCGGCGATGCCATTGATCCAGAGTCAGGTGGTAGAGAAATATGCCTGGCTGACGATGAGTGAGTTCACAGATCTGATCACCATAGCAGAGATGACACCAGGACCGATTGCAGTTAATTCGGCTACATTTGTCGGAATCCGGATAGCTGGATTACCTGGTGCGGTGATCGCAACGTTCGGATGTATTTTTCCATCATGTATCATCGTGTCTTTGCTTGCTTATATTTATTATCGATATAAAAATGTGTCAACGTTACAGAGCGTGCTTTCAAGTTTACGTCCAACGGTGGTTGCATTAATTGCAGCAGCTGGCTTATCGATTTTAAGAACCGTGGTATTTGGTGAACATGAAATGGTTTTGACACATATCAATTGGATAGGTGCTATGATTTTTGCAATTGCGTTATTTGTATTAAGAAAATGGAAAATTAATCCAATTCTGGTTATGAGCTTATGTGGAGTCAGCCGCATGATGATTCATCTGATTGCAGGAGTTTAAAGCAAGGAGAGTGAAAAATATGAAAATGTACAGAATAAAAAAAGAAATCGGAAGAGAAAGCATTACAGGAGAGCCGGATCAGGAAATAAGGTACGTGAGTGATCGTGGGAATATGTGGCAGCTTTTCGATGAACAAAAACGGGAATGTGTTAAGGTTAAACATTCCATGGACCATGTAGTCGCTACAGGCATGATCAATGGAGAGGGAAAGATGTTTTTTGCAAAAGAACATTCCTTTTTTCAGCCTGCCCGTGTGTGTTCACTGCATTTTTTGAAAGGCAAGGAAAAGTATACCATTGTTCAATCCCCAAAAAGGGATTATACTATTTATCAGAATGACCGGATCATTGGAACCATCCAAAGAATAGATAGTTTAAAACCAGAAATCCAGATAGAAGAAACCATAGATGAAAATATGGTGGGGCTGGTTTATATATTGGCGAAAATCATGTATCATCAGGATGATGTGTTTATGGTGTAGCTGATATGAAAAGGTGATGGTAGTTCTGATTTTCCGATCTCTGGATGATTGGAGGAAATTTTCATGAATGATTATCAAAGAGCTTGTGAATTGAAAGAAGAAACCATCGCAAACCGCCGGTATATCCATGAGCACGCGGAAGTGGGGCTGGAGCTTCCTCAGACCAGAGCATATGTGATGGAAAAATTAAAGGAATATGGGCTGGAACCGAAGGTATGCGGTGCTGGTGTGACAGCGACTCTGGGAAAAGCAGGAAAGGTCCTGTTACTCAGGGCGGACATGGATGCGCTTCCGATGCCGGAGGAGAGCGGTGAGAGCTTTGCATGCAAAGACGGGATTCACAACCATGCCTGTGGCCATGATTTTCATGCAGCGATGCTTTTGACGGCAGCGAAGATCTTAAAAGAGAAGGAAAATTAGTTAGAGGGAACGGTAAAATTCATGTTCCAGCCGGCCGAGGAGACCTTCGAGGGAAGCCGGAATATGATCGAGCATGGGATTCTGGAGAATCCCAAGGTAGATGCGGCGCTGGCATTTCATGTGGCAGCAGGAAAGGTACCTGCGGGACTGGTGATGTACAATGACAGTGGCGTGATGATGTCTTCTGTTGATGGTTTTCAGATCACTATCCATGGAAAAGGGGCTCACGGTGCATCTCCTCACACAGCCATTGATCCGATCAATGTGGGGGCTCATATCTATCTGGCGCTTCAGGAACTGATTGCCAGGGAGAGCAATCCAAGCCATGCCTGCGTGCTGACGATCGGACAGTTTGCAGCAGGCTCTGCACCCAATATCATACCGGAGATCGCAGTGCTGCAAGGAACGATCCGCACCAATGATAAGGATGCGAGAGCGTTGCTGGTGCGCCGGATGAAGCAGGTGGCAGAAGGTGAGGCAGCTGTTTTTGGAGCGAGTGTAGAGATCGAGATGCTCTCAGAGGTCTGTCCGCTGATCTGTGATCCAACGCTGACAGATGAGATGGTTGGTTACATCAAGGAACTTCCGGTTCCTGGATTGAGTCTGTATCCGGGCGCATCTGCCAATGCATCAGAGGATTTTGCGCTGATCGCAGAGCGAGTACCGTCTGTCTTTATGTATCTGGGCTCAGGATACTTAGATGAGCGGGGCGATTATGGAGCACACAATCCAAAGGTTGTTTTTGATGAAGCTGTTTGCCCGATCGGTGTGGCAGGACTGGTTCACTGCGCAGTGCAGTGGCTGAAGAAGCATTGACCGAAAAAGTATTGATGGATCAGCCGGATACCTCTTCGAATTCGAGGTATCCGGTTGTTTCAAATAGATTCTCTCCACCGACGATCCCTGCGCGCAGTGTGCCATATCTGGCAAGTATATGCTTCATACAAATGCCGTATCTGACAGTAATTTTGCAGGCAATATAACAGGGATTTAACAGAAACTTAACCATAGTGTGATGTTATAAAAAACATATGAATGTCTATTGAAAGTCCAATTTTGACACGAAACCGACCCAATTATTACAATTAGCCCCCAAAACTAAAATTTTTATGCTAAGATGGCGGAGCAGTTCCAATCAAACATGCAGCTGGCAATCAGCCCGCCATCGCAAAGAAACCGATCGGTGTGGAACTGCAAAAATGGGGATTAAAACAGGACTGGTCCTTTGAGGAACCAGTCCTGTTTTATATCTTAGAAAGAATCTAAAACCACAGATACGGCATCCGGATCGCCGCATTTCTCCTGGCCTCTTCATCTGCTGTCTCAAATGGCAGAGATTCATAAAGCTGCACTAGTTCCGGTCGTTTTAAGAGGTTTCCTGCAAAAAGCATAAAGGACATCCGCACAGGAAATGCGTCGAAATGCGTCACATCTTTCGCATACGGCCAGGTGGATTTATCTAACAGGTATGGGGTCAGGAAATCAACGCCTTTCTGGATGTCAGCGCCGTTTGGCAGGGCGTAATTCCACAGATTGTCATCTGGAGTGGAGAGCAGATAACAGAGGGCTTCTGACAGAGGATGAACTGGAAATTGCTTACGGATACAGTGTAAAAGTGATGGAGCATTTGGTAGATTTCTGGTATGATAAAGATATGGAATCGATCAATATGTGGGAACACGGACGGAAAACTGACAATTACCGGAATAAGTACCGGATTCTTGGGGAAAATTTAAGTCTTTCCATGCAGATGGTGAATTCTTATGAACATTGGGTCAAGGCTGGTTATAAGGAAAAATCCATTTGCGGGGACTATGTGGAGAAATTGCAGAAACTGCCATCCCATATGTATGTGCCATTTGCCAAAGGGGAATACGACCGTGGACTGGTCATTGTCCGGGACGGGGATCATGTCTGGTCTTTGCCGTTTATCAATGGCGGACAGAGAATGTATGACAAAGATCCTTATCTGCCAGTGCCATTCCAGTACCAGGTTCTGCAAGGCGTACCGGAATATTGTCATGGACAGCTGATTCCGCAGCTTTGGATGGAAGACGGCGAGGTGCTGATGCCGGTTTCTTATATGTCAGGGATCTGGACCAAAGAGGAGGATGGAGCTTTTACCGTGGGATGTCATTTTGATGTACTATGTCGCATGGGAGAGGGAATCTCTGTTGGTGGAGGAAAAACGGCAGACAATCTGGTAGATAATTCTGTTGCCGGAAACAGTGAAGAAAATCAGCGCCCGAAGCGGGTAGAAGGAATTACCGACGAGGTTTCGTATGAGTTTTACCATGGCCAGATCAAGAGAACCGATCATTTTCAGGTGACGGAGGCGTTGGGAGACCGGAAGATCAAAAAGATCCGTCTAGTGCTTTTAAGCTTTTCTGAGAAGCCGGAAGTTTCTGGAGATCAGGTAACCTTTGCAAATGGTATTCTTACGGGTATGACCGCAGAGGGAGTGGGAGACTGTCATGCATTTGCCGCCCTGGATGATGGAAGCTTTGGTACGCCTATGGGCCGTTTGAACACGGAGGTAGTCTGGAGCCGGGAAGTGGCCCCACAGGAAACAGAGATCGAAACCACCTGGACCATCCGGTATCAGGTTTAAGAAAAAAGGAGAATCGAATCATGACAGAGAGAAATGGAGCAAACTGGTGTTTCTGGAAGGACACAGAAGCGGAAAAAGCCGGTGAAGGCGTGGAGCGCCGTGTCCTGGCATTCTGCGACGAATTAATGTGTGTGGAAAATACCTTCGAAAAGGGCGGAATCGGAGCAATGCATCATCATCCTCATACCCAGATCACATACGTGGCCAGCGGACGTTTCCGCTTTACCATCGGCGATGAGGTAAAAGAAGTCGGCCCTGGCGACACCCTGTGCAAACAGAATGATATTGTACATGGATGCGAGTGCCTGGAAGCAGGCGTACTGGTGGATTTCTTTACACCGATGCGGAAGGATTTTTTGAAAGACTAAAAGAGATTGGCTGTAAGATGGGTAAAAAAGCAAGAGAGCTGGATGGAAACAGGCTTTCTTGCTTTTTTTATCACTTCCTTAATTTGCTGTTAACAAGTAAACGATTGATGAGAAAAACAAGAAATAAACACAGAACAAAAGTTCGATTCCTCTATACATTTCCACTTAGATTTGCTACAATAGAACATAATAACTTTTAGAAATAACGATCATAATTCCACTAGATACAAAGTAATGCAAATGGAGGAAACACGAATATGGACCATTTTGAATTAGTATCAGAATATCAACCCACTGGCGACCAGCCCCAGGCGATCGCGGATCTGGTAAAGGGGTTTCAGGAAGGAAATCAGTTTGAGACGCTGCTTGGAGTCACAGGCTCCGGTAAGACCTTTACCATGGCCAACGTGATCCAGCAGTTAAATAAACCGACCCTGATCATTGCCCATAATAAGACTCTGGCGGCTCAGCTTTATGGGGAGATGAAGGAGTTTTTTCCTAATAATGCAGTGGAATATTTTGTCTCCTATTACGATTACTATCAGCCGGAGGCGTATGTGCCGTCGACGGATACCTATATTGAGAAGGATTCTGCGATCAATGACGAGATCGACAAGCTGCGCCATTCTGCCACAGCAGCCCTTTCCGAGCGGAAGGATGTGATCATCGTGTCCTCGGTATCCTGTATCTACGGTTTAGGAAGCCCGATCGATTACCAGGAGATGGTGATCTCCCTGCGGCCTGGCATGATCAAGGACCGGGATGAGGTGATCCACAAATTGATCGATATCCAGTACGACCGCAACGACATGGACTTTAAGCGGGGAACTTTCCGCGTCCGTGGGGATGTGCTGGAAGTGTATCCGGCGTATTCGGGTAATGAAGCATTCCGGATCGAGTTTTTCGGTGATGAGGTGGACCGGATCCAGGAGATCGATTCTGTGACAGGAGAGGTGCGGGCGCAGCTTGGCCACGTGGCTATTTTTCCGGCATCTCATTATGTTGTGCCCAAGGAGAAGATGGAAGAAGCGGCGAAAAATATCCTGATCGAGCTGGAAGAGCGGGTGAAATATTTTAAGAGCGAGGACAAGCTTCTGGAGGCCCAGCGGATCTCCGAGCGGACGAATTTTGATGTGGAAATGATGCGGGAGACGGGATTTTGTTCCGGTATCGAGAATTACTCCCGCCATCTGACCGGATCAAAGCCAGGAGAGCCGCCATATACGCTGATTGACTATTTCCCGGATGATTTTCTCATCATCATCGACGAGTCCCACATCACTCTTCCGCAGGTGCGGGGGATGTATGCAGGGGACCGTTCCAGAAAGCAGACTCTGGTAGACTATGGATTTCGTCTGCCGTCTGCCCTTGATAACCGTCCGTTAAATTTTGAGGAATTTGAGAGTAAGATCGACCAGATGTTGTTTGTGTCAGCAACGCCGTCAGTCTATGAGCAGGAGCACGAATTACTCCGAACGGAGCAGATCATCCGGCCGACAGGTCTGTTAGATCCGGAGATTTTTGTCCGTCCGGTAGAAGGGCAGATTGATGATTTGATCGGAGAGGTGAACAAAGAGGTAGCCAGGGGCAATAAGATCCTGGTAACGACTCTGACCAAGCGGATGGCTGAGGATCTGACGGACTATATGCGGGAGGTAGGAATCCGTGTGAAATACCTGCATTCGGATATCGACACTCTGGAGCGGGCGGAGATCATCCGGGATATGCGTCTGAATGTCTTTGATGTACTGGTGGGAATCAACCTTCTGCGGGAGGGACTGGATATTCCGGAGATTTCCCTGGTGGCGATCCTGGATGCGGACAAGGAGGGCTTCCTGCGATCAGAGACATCCCTGATCCAGACCATTGGCCGTGCTGCCCGTAATGCCGAAGGCCATGTGATCATGTATGCCGATACAATCACGGATTCGATGCGGCATGCAATCGACGAGACGAACCGCAGGCGGAAGATTCAGGACGCCTACAACAAGGAACATGGCATTACACCGCAGAGTATCAAGAAGGATATCCGCGATCTGATCAGTCTGGATACGGGTGAGAGCGTGACAGCGAAGAAGGAACGCGAGAAAGATCCGGAATCCATGACGAAGAAGGAATTGAACGCCGAGATTGCACGTCTGACGAAGAAGATGAACAAGGCGGCGATGGAGCTTAACTTCGAGGAGGCAGCCGTGCTTCGCGATGAGTTGAAAGAATTAAAGATTGCCTTGCGGGATTATGATGATTAGTTTACAATTATTTTTGATATACTATAGGTAATTGTATGTGATTTGGGTGTAAATGTCTGTATCAGATTCTAATGATATAAGATGTATTGAAACTAAGAAGTACTAGATGTTCTGATGCACGTAATGATAACGGACGCAACCGCCGCCAATTCGCCGTCCATGGCTCAGTGGCGGCTTGTTTGAACATCGTGTTCAAACATGGCTGGGTAAATGAGTTGAACACCAAGAACTTCTAAGCCACAAACATATTCTATATCATGGATATTAGA
>OGOD01001662.1_pt1 | contig 13008 bp, 10 predicted proteins | sample 1573631 | NCBI WGS metagenome assembly OGOD01 (sample SAMEA2581895, study PRJEB24529) | metagenome | biome: Human gut stool | place: China | collected 2011
AATCTCATCACCGTGTTCAAATATCTGCTGCTGCAGTTTCTGCCCAAGGCATTCGCAAGCCTGCCGGTGGTGGATTTCGGCTGGCCGGGCATTGACATCACCCTCTTCGGCGAGACCTTCAAGTGGAACATTCTGGGCTACGATGCCGCTCACGGAGGTCTGCCCTACTTCTGTGCTTACATGATCGCCATGGTCATCGGTGAGTGCATCAACTTCCCTATCCAGCGCAATTTCGTGTTCCGCAGCAAAGGCAACATTGCAAATCAGGTGGGCTGGTATCTGCTGGCGTTCTGCATCATTACCTGCATCGTCAACTCCATCAACTGCATCTGGGTGGCGGTGGCTGGGCTGCTGGTGCCAGACTTCATCTACAACATTGGCACCACCGTGCTCAACAGCGGCATCTCCATGGTCATCTTCTTCTTTGTGAATAAGGTCATCTTCCCGGAAGGCGAGCAGGCAAAACAAAGCTCGACAGGAGCACGGGTGGTTTTTCCGGTATTCGCCCGGCGCAAGGTGCACATGGGCTCTGAACAACCCGGAAAAGCGGCTGGGAGGAGAAAATCCAAAACAAGAGCGGATGGGCTTATCGGAAGAGCGGAGAAGGTGTTTTGATTCCTCCGCTTTTCCGGCTTTGCATAAAAATCGAGCTCTGTTTTAAGGGGCTGATTTTGGCGCTGCACCCGGGACCGTTTGTCAAACTGCTTGCGGCAGAGCAGGTGCGGAAAACCACAAAGCAGGGAGGATTTTCCGCAGAAAAGGAGGAAAAAACCGCATGAGACGGATAGTTAGTATGGACTAATGTACAATAAGCACAAAAGTAATCCGTAAACATTGGAAGATAATGTGGTTAAAGTTGATGTTAAGGTATTGACAATCTCCTTTGGACGGCGGTATAATGCAGGTACAACAATTGATTAACGCTATTAATCAATTGAAGGGATTTGACCGGACGAAAAATCAAGAACCAAAAAAGAAACGTACCGCTGATGAAAATAAAAAATCAATTGCGGGACGCAATTAATAAACACTTTTAATCAAAGAAGGAGAAACGACTATGAAGTACTTTCTGGACAGCGCAAAACTCGACGAGATCAAGCTTGCTTACAACACCTTCGGTATTGACGGCGTTACCACCAATCCCCGCCACATCATGCTGAGCGGCAAGCCTTTCCTGACTGCCATCACCGACATTGCCAACTGGATCAAAGAAGAGGGTCTGGAAGGCTACGATAAATTCCCGGTCTCTGTGGAGATCAACCCCCATCTGGATGACACCGAGGAGATGATCGCTGCTGCCAGAAAGGTTTCTGCCATCTGCAGCAACTTTGTCATCAAGATCCCCTGCACCGAGGCTGGCGTGGCTGCGGCCCGCCGTCTGGAGAAGGAAGGCATCCGCACCAATGTGACGCTGGTGTTCAGCCCGGCACAGGCCATCTGGCCCGCCAAGAATGGTTCTCTCTTCGTTTCTCCCTTCCTGGGCTGGAAGGAAGCCAACGGTGAGGACTGCAAGCAGTATATCAAGGACATCGTGGACATCTACAAGAACTACGGTTTCTACGGCAAGACGCAGATTATCTGCGCCGCCATCCGCACACCCAAGCAGATCGTGGACTGCGCTGTGGCAGGTGCCGACATCGTCACCACCGGACTGGCAGTCTATCAGGACGCGATCAAGCACGCTTACACCCGTCAGGGCATTGAGACCTTCATCAATGCGTGGGACAACACCGTGACAGAGTAAGTCCGGGACAAAGGAAATTGCGGAGAGCTAAAGGAGAAAAGGCTATGGAGATCGGTTTTATTGGTTTGGGCATCATGGGCGAGTCCATGTGCGAAAACATTGTCAAGAAGCATGACGACACAGTCTACTGCTTCGATTTCGTCCCCGCAAAGGTGGAGCTGCTGGCTTCCAAGGGAGCGGTGCCCTGCAAGGATTCCGTGGAGCTGGCAACCAAAGCCGATGTCATCATCTCCATGGTCCCCAAGTCCGAGCATTCCATGAGCGTCTACAAGACCATCCTTCCGGTGCTGTGTGCGGGCAAGACCTGCATCGATATGTCCACCATCGACCCCAGTGTTTCGGTAGAGATCAGCAAAATAGTCAAGGCCACAGGTGCTGCCTTTATGGATGCCCCGGTGGTCAAGAGCAAGCCCGCCGCCATTGCCGGCAAACTGGGCATCTACATGGGCGGCGACGAAGCTACCTGTGAAGCTATGCGCCCCATCCTTGCTTACATGGGCGAGAACATCATCCGCATGGGCGGCAACGGCAAGGGGCTGGTGATGAAAATCTGCCACAATGCGCTGGTCACCCAGATCCAGAACGGTGTCAACGAGACGCTGTCTCTGGCACAGCTCAACGGCATCACGGTGGAGGATTATGCCACAGCCATCTCCTACGGCGGCGGGCAGAACTTCTATCTGGATGGTCAGTGGCAGAAGCTGCGGGATGAGGACTATACCACTGCTTTCTCTCTGGCAAATGCCGCCAAGGACGTGGGTATCTGCATGGAGCTTGCAAAGGAGTGCAGGCTGGAGATGCCCGGCGAGGCCAATGTGAAAAAGGTCTATGACAAGGGCATGGAGGCCGGCATGGGCGGCGACGACTGGCGCTCGACCTTCAAGCTGGTCCGCGGCCACTGAAAAGGGAGAACAGGAATGGAAAACTTGTTGGAGCATCTGAATCAGGTCAATGATGTTCCGGTGTACAGCGTGCTGGACCCGGAGTTTGCCCCCTACGGTCGGGTGGTCACAGGCTATGATCTCAGTGAGATGATCGCCTACATGGAGCAGAACACCTCCATCCCGGAAAACGGCAATGTCTATGTTGCCAGTGTGCCGGAGATGGAAGCTCTGCCCGCAGCCACCGGGCTGCAGAAGAAGTTCTACGGCGATATGCCCATTGAGGTGGGCTACTGCAACGGGCGCAACACTACATGGAACGGCTTTGAGTACCACAAGGGCAGCGAGATCAATGTGGCAGTCACGGACTTCATGCTGATCCTGGGCCATGTGTGGCAGATCGAGAACAATACCTATCGCTTCGAGAACGCCAAGGTGTTCTTTGTGCCGCAGGGCACGGCGGTGGAAATGTACCAGACCACCCTCCACCTGTCTCCCTGCCGGGTCTGCGATGCAGGCTTCAAGGGCATAGTCATCCTGCCCCGAGGCACTAACACACCGCTGGAGGACAAGACCCCGGGCGACGACCCGGAGAGCAGACTGCTGCTCCAGCGCAACAAGTGGGTCATCGCCCACCCGGAGCGGGAGCCGCTCATCAAGCAGGGAGCCTATCCCGGCTTGCTGGGCGAGAACCGGGAACTCCACTATTAAAGAGCCGAATGGCTGAGAAAGGGCAACCATGGAGATCATTTGCAAAGAACGGGTCTTTACCCTGAAAAACGGCAGCGATGTGCTGCTGCATACCGACGCCGATACCCCCATGGTCTATGTCGGTTGCGGCGAGGAGCGGGTGGAGATGTACCGCGGCAACTTCAAGCTGGAGGATCATCTGTTGGAGCGCCGCCCCCTGACGCTGACCGCGACCCGTGCGACACAACAGGGGACAGAGCTGGATCTGGAAGGCCGGCTCAAGCTGCTGGTCACCGAAAAAAACGGCGCAGTCACCCTAACCGTGACTGAGAAGGCGGAGGAGATCAACCGCTTCTGGCTTCGGGTGGAAGCGGCCGAGGACGAGCATGTCTACGGCTGCGGCGAGCAGATGAGTTACTTCGATCTGCGGGGCCGTCATTTCCCCCTGTGGTCCAGCGAGCCGGGCGTCGGGCGCGACAAGACTACCTATGTGACATGGCGCAGCAACGTGGAAAACGGCGGCGCGGGCGGTGACTATTACAACACCAACTACCCGGAGCCTACCTACGTTTCCAGCCGTCACTACTACCTCCACATGGATACCACCGCTTACGGCGATTTCGATTTTCGCAATCTCCACTACCACGAGCTGCAGTGCTGGAATGTGCCGGGCTTTATCCGCATCGAGGCAGCGCCCACCTTTGTGGAGCTGCTGGAAAAGCTCACTGCTTTTCTTGGACGTCAGCCGGAGCTGCCGGAGTGGGTCTATAACGGCCTGATCATTGGTGCGCAGGGCGGCAGCCAGCGCAGCTTTGACATCGTGGACAGAAGCTTGGAAAAAGGCATCAAGGTCTCCGGCCTGTGGTGTCAGGACTGGTGCGGCAAGCGGGTGACCAGCTTTGGCAAGCGCCTCCAGTGGGATTGGCATTACCACAAGGAGATGTACCCCGATCTGCCCCGGCACATTGAAGAGCTCCACGCCCGGGGCATCCGGTTCCTTGGCTACATCAACCCGTACCTCGTCAAGGACGGAGAACTTTATGCCGAGGGCAAAAAACGGGGCGTCTTTGCCAAAAAGGCCGACGGGTCCGATTATCTGGTAGACTTTGGCGAGTTCTATTGCGGCGTGGTGGATTTCACCAACCCGGAGGCCTACCGCTGGTTCAAGGACGAGGTCATCAAAAAGTATACGCTGGACATTGGCATCGACGGCTGGATGGCGGACTTTGGCGAGTATCTCCCTACCGACGATCTGGTGCTTTCCAACGGGGTCAGCCCCATGATCGAGCACAACCACTGGCCGGCGCTCTGGGCAAAATGCAACTACGATGCCGTTACCGAAAGCGGCAAGCTGGGGCAGGTAGTCTACTTTATGCGTGCCGGCGGCACCGGCAGCCAGAAGTACTGCACGCTGCTGTGGGCCGGTGACCAGAGCGTGGATTTCAGCCGCCACGATGGTCTGTGCACCGTCATCTGCGCGGCCCTCAGCTCCGGCATGGTCGGCTGCGGACTGAACCACTGCGACATCGGCGGCTACACCTCTCTGTTCGACAACTGCCGCACCAAGGAGGTATTCCTCCGCTGGGCAGAGATGGCGGCCTTCATGCCGGTGATGCGCACCCACGAGGGCAACCGCCCGGACACCAACTTCCAGTATTACGATGATGAAGATTGCATGACGCAGCTGGCGCGGCTGGTGGATATCTATACCATGCTGGCACCTTACACCAAAACGCTGGTGGCTGAAAACGCCGCCAAGGGCACCCCGGTCATGCGTCCCCTCTTCCTTCATTACGAAGATGACCCCCGCAGCTATACCGAGCAGTTCGAATACCTCTACGGTTCGGACCTGCTGGTGGCTCCGGTGTGGCACAGCGGAGCGACCGAGTGGGAGGTCTACCTGCCCGGTGACGCGTGGGTCCACCTGTGGACCGGCAAGGTCTACGGTAAGGGCACCCACACCGTTCCCGCAGAGATGGGCGACATCCCGGTATTCTGCCGCAAGGGCTCCCAGTGGACGGAGCTGTTTGACAGCATCCGGGAAAAATACGGGAAGTAAACTATGGAAAATCAGATCCTGTTTTACATCGTTATCCTGTTGACCAATATCATCCACGGCATCACAGGCTTTGCAGGCACCATTCTGGCAATGCCTCCCAGCCTGATGCTGGTGGGCTACGACATCGCAAAGCCCATCCTGAACGTGCTGGCGATCTTCTCCGGGGTGTACGTCTTTGTGGGAAACTACAAAAGCATCAACTGGAAAGAGCTTGCCCGGATAGTTGTGGTGATGGCACTGGGCATCGTTGGTGCCGTGTATATCAAGGGACTGTTCATAGGCAAGGAGCATCTGCTCTACAAACTGCTGGGGCTGCTGGTCATCGGGCTTTCAGTGCAGGGACTTTACAAGCTCGTGCACAAGCCGGAGCCGGATACAAAAAAGCCTGCAGAGAGGCAGACCGCCGCGCGCAATGCAGGAACCTGCGCACTGCTGGTGCTGGCAGGCATCATTCATGGATTGTTTGTCAGCGGCGGCCCGCTACTGACGGGGTATATGACCAAGAGGATCCAGGACAAGACCGTTTTCCGTGCGACCATTTCCACGGTATGGATCTTTTTGAACACCCTTGTTTTTTTGGAAGATGTGCAGGCGGGGCTGTGGGTGCCCTCTACTGTAAAGATGCTTGGCATCTCGGTGCCGTTTCTGCTGGCGGGGATGTTCATCGGCAGCAAGCTGGTGACCCGTATGAGCCAGCTGGTCTTTATGAAACTGACCTATGTTCTACTGTTTATTTCGGGGCTTTCGCTTCTGGTGAAATAACCCCCGCAAAGATCGCAACCTGAATGTACGCAAGACACGAAAAAGTAAAAATTTGAAGGAGAACACTACTATGAAACGTCGCGAATTTCTGTCCATGAGCGCTGTTCTGGCTGCCGCCGGGCTGTTTGCAGGCTGTGCCGCTTCCAATGCAGGCAGCACTGCTTCTTCCACCGCAGGCTCTGCTGCATCGGAGCAGCCCAGCAACGGCGGCGAAACCATCAAGATCATCTGTCCCTACGGTGTCGGCGGCACGGCAGACATCGTGGCGCGCAAGTACGGTCAGGTGGCAAACCAGCTCCAGAAGAAGTACAACTTCATCGTGGAGAACATGACTGGCGGTGATGGCTTTGCCGCGGCAACCTACTTTGCAGACAACGATACCTCTGTTACCAAAGAGCTGCTGGTCTTTGGCTATGGCGTGTGCTACCGCCACGATCTGGGCAAGGAGTTCGGTACCGAAGAAGTGGACTTTGACCGCAATGAGATGTATCCCATCGGCACCATTGACGACCGTACCTGGATCATCTACACCACGCCGGATCAGTCTCTGGCTTCCATTCTGGAAAAGGCCAAGAACGGCGGCATCAAGATGTCCGGCGGCAACCCCCTGTCCGACTGCCACCTGTCCTGGGGTTCTCTGATCGCCATGGAGGGCGGCAAGGTGTCCGTCGTTCCGTATGACGGCGGTGCAAACCAGAAGAAGGGTCTGACCGATGGCGAGGTCGATGTCTTTGTGGGCACCACGCAGGCCGCCAAGGACGAGGTCGAGGCCGGCACCCTGATCCCCATTCTGGCAATGAATGACCGTCCCTTTGAGGGCTTCGTCACGCCGAACGGTGCCATCACCGTTCCTACCTGCGCCGGTGAGTCCAAAGCTCCCGAGCTGAACGCCGCCAACGATTACGCAAGCTGCATCCTGCCTGCAGGCGGCGTGTTGGCGGTGCATAAGGGCACCGATCAGGCATTCATTGATGAGATGGTGGAGATCACAAAGGACGTCTGGAATGAGCCGGACTACAACGAGTGGATCGCTTCCATCCTTCTGAACCGCTTTGAGCTCTACGGCGATGAGGCCGAGGCATTCATCAATGAGGCCTGCGAGAAAGCCATCAACGCTTACAAGAACCTGAGCGGTCAGGCCTGAGCGCTGAACTCATCCAGAAACAAGTGCCGGACCGGTCACGTTTCGCATGGATCTTGTGCAGACGGGCTGCCGATGCAGCCCGTCTGCATTTTTTGTCAGAAAAAATAAAAGCAGGATTCCCCAAATGGGGGAGCCTGCACTGGTTTGCCGTATGAAAGGAGAATGGATTTCGATGAAGAAATTCAAAATCAAGACCAATCTGGTCTCGGGCATCATCATGGGTGTGATCGCATTGATCCTGATCCTGTGCATTCCCAGCCAGATCCGCGTACCGGCCTATGATTCCGGTGCACCCAGTCCCCGCATCATCCCTGGAATCTGTCTGGCCATCATGCTGGTGTCGTCCATTGCCCTGCTCATCCAGAGCCTTGTCCTCAAGCAGGAAAAGGTGGTGGAGTTCGACTGGGAGAAGGAAAAGCCCGCCATCCTGCTCATTGTGGGAATGTGCGTCTATATCGGTCTGATGCTCAGCATCGGCTATGTGCTGGCTTCCATCATTGTCTTTCCGCTGGTACTGTTCTATGTGGGCGAACGCAAGCCCGGTCCCTACATCGTGGTCCTGATCTCGGCGTTCGTCATCTTCCTGCTTTTCAAGAACGTCTTTAACATTTCGCTGCCCGCTCTGGGCCTGCTGGGAGGGATCATCTGATGTCGGATTTTGCAATGATTTCGCAGGCTGTTCCGCAGGTGTTCACCCTGTACAACATGCTGCTCATCTTCGGCGGTCTGATCCTTGGAATGGTCATCGGCTGCGTCCCCGGTCTGAGTGTGACGCTGGGCATCATCCTGATGCTGCCCCTGACCTATACCTTCAGTGACCCGGCCTCTGCCATTATCCTGCTGCTGGCGGTCTACGTCGGCGGCATGTACGGCGGCTCCATTTCCGCCATCACCCTCAACACCCCGGGCACCAACTCCGCCATTGCGACCACCTTCGACGGCTACCCGCTGGCAAAGAAGGGCAAGGTCAAGAAAGCGCTGGATACCTCCCTGTTCGCTTCGGTGTTCGGCGGCCTGTTCTCGGCGGTTCTGCTGATGCTCTGCGCCTCCCTCATCACCAAGCTGGTGGCAAACTTCACCTCGGTGGAGTACTTCTCACTGGGCATCATGGGCATCAGCCTCATCGCCGGTGTCTCCGGCAGCAGCCTGCCCAAGAGCCTCATCTCCGGCATGATCGGTCTGCTGATGGCCTGCGTCGGTATGGATGCCGTCACGGGCGTCACCCGCTTCTCCCTGAAATCCGGCATTGATATGCTGCCCGCCATGATCGCCCTCATTGCGCTGACGCAGGTGGTGCAGAAGCTCCGGGACTTTAAGGTGGCCCGCGGCAAGCTGGACGATGCCCGCAAGATCGACAAGCAGGGCATCACCAAGAAAGAGATGATCAGCATCCTGCCCGCCTGTCTCCGCTCCTCTGCCATCGCCAGCATTCTGGGCGCCATGCCCGGTGTCGGCGGCGGCGTGGCCCAGTTCCTGTGCTACAACGAGGTCCGCCGCACGTCCAAGCACCCCGAAGAGTTCGGCAAGGGTTGTCTGGAGGGCATTGCCGCGGCAGAGTCCTCCAACAATGCGGTGGTCGGCTCTGCCATGATCCCCCTGCTGACGCTGGGCATCCCCGGTGACGGCGTCACCGCTCTGCTGCTGGGCGCGTTCGTGCTCCACGGCATCCAGCCCGGCCCCACCATGTTCACCAAGCAGGGTGTGATGGCCTACACCATTATCGTCGGCTGTCTGGTCGCCAATGTGCTGCTGGCTCCTCTGGGTCTGGGCATGACCCGCATTGTGGCAAAGATCGTGCAGGTGCGCTATACCTACCTGGCACCCGTCATCATCATGTTCTGCTTTGCAGGTGCCTTTGCCGCCACCGGCAACACCAAGGAGCTGATCCTCTGCGCCGGCATCCTGATCTTCAGCTACATCCTCACCGTTCTGGATATCGACAACACCCCGCTGATGCTGGGCATGATTTTGGAGGACATCATGGAGCAGAACTTCGTTACTGCTTCCATGAGCTACGACCGCAATTACAGCATCTTCCTCACCCGCCCCATTTCTGCAGTCATCCTGATCATCACCATCGTGCTGCTGGTCTCCATGATTCGTGTCAACCGCCGTGTGGCAAAGCTGAACGAGGAGCAGGAGGCGCAGATGGCCTCTGAGCACGCAAAGATGGAGAATGCATAAGCGGTGGGAGCCGAATGTCAAAAAGAGAGTCATCAAAAGGAGTAATATATTATGGGATTTCAAGTAGCGTATGTGCCCATTGGTGTTGGCACCTTCCACCTGGAAAGCGCACAGGATCAGTTTGAAAAATCGGTCTCCATGCTCAGGGGCCTGACGGCGGACTGCGCGGTGCCTGAGAAGATGCTGCTGACCATCAACGATCTGGACGCGTATCTGGATACCATTTCCCCCGACCTCATCGTGTTGCAGAACATCACCTTTGCCAATGCCGCCTACGCCAGCGAGGTGCTCAAGCGGTTTGACTGCCCCATCGTCCTATGGACGCTGCGGGAGCCGGTCATCGACGGCACCCGCCTGCGCCTCAACAGCCTGACGGGCGCATACTCTGCCGGCAATGCCATCACAGCGTTCCGCGGCGAGGGCAGGTTTGAGTATATCTTCGGTGCGCCCACCGAGGAGGAAGTGAAAGCGGAGATCGGTGCTGCCATCCGTGCAGCCAAGGTCAAATACGACCTGCGCCGCCTGAAGATGATCTCCATCGGACACACCCCGCAGGGCTTCGGATTTGGCCGTGCGCTGGACGCCGAGATGATGAGCACCTTCGGCACCACGCTGGATTCCATTGAGGCCCGGGAGCTTATCAACAAGGCCAAGGGCTACACCGAGGAGGAACTGGCAGACGAGCTGACCGAGGCCCGCAGGACCATCGTGGGGCTGGACACCATCCCCGAAAAGAACGTCGTCAACTTTGCCCGCCTGTACAAGGCCTATAAGAGCTATGTGGGCGAGAATCGGATCGGCGCTCTGTGCTCCCGCTGCTGGCCGGATTTCTTCACCGAGTTCGGCACCCCGGTGTGCAGCGTGCTCTCGCTGCTCAACGCCAACGGTGTTTCTGCCAGCTGCGAGTCGGACGCTTACGGTGCACTCTCCATGTTCATTGGCAGCGATCTGACCGGCCGTTCCTGCTTCTTTGGCGATCCCGTCTCGATGAACGAGCAGGAGAGCACCATCACCTTCTGGCACTGCGGCATGGCTGCCTGTGATCTGGCCCGCAAGGACACCGGTGCGCAGGTGGGCGTCCACCCCAACCGCAAGATCGGCCCGGTCATGGACTTTGGCTGCGAGGCCTGCGAGTGCGTCACCCTCTTCCGGGTGGGCCGCAAGCCCGACGGCAGCTTCCGCTTCTTCGTTGCAGAGGGCGCTGCACTGGACAAGCCCAAGCAGTTCAACGGCACCTCGGTGGTCGTCAAGACCGCAGCCAGCGCCAAAGAGGTGGTCTACGGCACCGTCAAGGGCGGCTGGGAGCCCCACTTTGTAGTGGTGTACGGACAGGTCGCCAACGAGCTGGAAAAACTGGGCAATATGCTGGGCGTCGAGGTCTGCAAGTTCTGAAAATAATTTCCAAAAATAAAGATCGAAAACCGTAAAAACAGAGAAAACGCCTGATGTTCTTGCGAATGCGGTCAGGCGGCGCTATACTGAACATGACGGTCAAAGATTGGAAAAATTCCGAAGAAAGGGGGGGACGGGATGGCATACAATGGGCTCAATCTGGAGAATGTCAAAAACCAGAACCGCAGCTCCATCCTGAAGCTGCTGAACGACCACGGTCCCATGTCCCGCAAGGACATCTCGGCCCGGCTGGGTCTGACCCCTGCCAGTGTGACCACGCTGTGCGCAGAACTGCTGGCGCAGAACATTCTGGTCGAGCTGGGCGAGGTGCAGCAGGGCAATCGGGCCGGACGGCGGAAGATCCTGCTGGGGATCAACTACACCTACCGCTATGTCCTTTCCATCAGCATCGAGATGCCGTCCACCTGCATCACCCTGTGTGACCTGCGGGGCGAGCACTGCAGCACCCGGCGCATCCCCACCGACATTGCTGCGCCGCCGGAACTGTTCCTGAAGCAGGTGGCAAACGTGGGGAAGGCGCTGCTCTGGGAAAACAGCATCGGGCGCGAACAGCTGCTGGGGGCGGGGGTCTCCGTCCCCGGTCCGGTGGACCGGGAAAAAGGGGTCAGCACCCACGCCTACCGCATCTGGAACCAGTCGGTGCAGGTGGCGTCCCTGCTGGCGCAGGCGCTGGAGTGCACGATCCTGTTGGAAAACAACGTCAAGGCATTTGCCCGTGCAGAACTGACCTACGGCTTGGGCCGGACGCAGGAGAACCTGCTGCTGCTGAAGTGGGGTCCAGGCGTTGGCTCTGCGATCATTGCACAGGGGCACATCTATGACAGCGGAAAGTACCGGTCAGCAGAGATCGGACATGTGCGGGTGGAAAAGAACGGCAGGCTCTGCCGCTGCGGGCGGTACGGCTGTCTGGAGACCCGGGTGGCCAGCCACCCCATTGCCCGGCATCTGCGGCAGGTCTGCAGCCCGGAAAAGACCCCGCTGCTGTGGGCTGCGGTGGATGGACACCCCGAAAAGATCACAGTGCACGATCTGGAGGCACTTGCTGCGCTGGACGAGCCCGCCATGTGGGAGGCGCTGGATGCAGACATCGAACTGCTGGCAGACGTGGTGGGCGGGATGCTCACCATGCTGACGCCGGATCACCTGATCCTGTACGGCGATATGTTCAAGCTGCCGCATTTCCGGGAGAAATTCCTCGCCGCCTGCAAGCGGTACGACCCCGCCTACGATGAGGACTATGTCCGCATCTCGGAGCTGGACCAGAGGATCGCCTACATCGGTCCGCTGGCGGTGGTGACCAACGAGCTGTTCTATCAGGGATAAAACACAGACCGAAAAAAAGCGTGCTGTGGAGCAGGAGAGCGCAAGGGCTTTGCAAAGCTCTGGGCGGTGCCTGCCCCACAGTTTTTGTATTACCGAAAAAGGAGGATGTCCCATGTCATACATCATGGCGCTGGATGCCGGGACCACATCGAACCGCTGCATCCTTTTCAACGAAAAAGGGAAAATGTGCAGTGTGGCGCAGAAGGGGTTTGCCCAGTATTTCCCCAAACCCGGCTGGGTGGAGCACGATGCCAACGAGATCTGGACCACCCAGCTGGGCGTGGCGCTCTCCGCCATGAATCAGGTGGGCGCCAGCGCAGCGGATATCGCGGCGATTGGCATCACCAACCAGCGCGAGACCACCATCGTGTGGGACCGGGACACGGGAGAACCCGTTTACCATGCCATCGTCTGGCAGTGCCGCCGCACCAGCGCCTACTGCGATGAGCTGAAGGCCCGTGGGCTGACCGAGAAATTCCGGGAAAAGACGGGTCTGGTCATCGACGCCTATTTCTCTGCCACCAAGCTGAAATGGATCCTGGACAATGTGCCCGGCGCCCGGCAGAAGGCGGAGGCAGGGCAGCTGCTGTTCGGCACGGTGGAGACGTGGCTCATCTGGAAGCTGACGGGCGGTAAGGTCCATGTGACGGACTACTCCAACGCCAGCCGCACGATGCTCTTCAACATCCACACGCTTTCGTGGGACGAGGAGCTCTGCACGCTTTTGGATATTCCGATGTGCCTTCTGCCGAAGCCGGTGTCGAATTCCGAGGTCTACGGCACGGTGGCGGAGGGCATCGAGGGGCTG
>OGOD01001667.1_pt1 | contig 12987 bp, 10 predicted proteins | sample 1573631 | NCBI WGS metagenome assembly OGOD01 (sample SAMEA2581895, study PRJEB24529) | metagenome | biome: Human gut stool | place: China | collected 2011
CCATACCGATTCCCAGTTCATAGGAATCTTTCGGTGAACGGATCGTTACTTCTTTTCCATTTACAAAAATATGTCCCTCATCCGGATAATAAATTCCATAGATCATATTCATCAGAGTTGTCTTTCCGCTTCCGTTTTCCCCCAGAATTGCAAGAATCTCTACATCTTCTTTTTTGACAGTTTCTTTTACATCCAGTTCTTCTACTTTGACGTTCTTACTTCCGAACTGGATTTCAATGGTATCTCCCGTCTTTACCTGTACAGATGCCTTGGCAGGCTTATCGTTGACAAGAACTCTTCCTGCATCACATGCTTCGTTTGCCACTGTACGGCGTTTGATCAGACGTGACACCTTTAAGTATTTATCTAATCTCATATTCTGCTCCTGTAAATGTTCTGTAATGGATACTCACGAATTACTCCTCCGGAGTATCAAAAAAGGGGAACTTTCGTTCCCCCGGTTATCGCCTTTATTATTTACCGTTAACCATATCTTTTAATGCTTTTCCAGCTTTGAATTTCGGTGATTTAGAAGCTTCGATTTTCATGGTTTCACCAGTCTGAGGATTTCTTCCCTCGCGAGCAGCTCTTTCACTTACTTCAAATGTACCAAATCCTACTAACTGGATTTTTCCGCCATTTTTCAGTTCTTTAGAAACGACATCAACGAAAGATTTCAGAACGTCTTCTACGTCCTTCTTGGATAAGTTTGTCTCTTTCGCCATAGCTGCTACTAATTCAGTCTTATTCATGGATTATATCCTCCTCAATAAATTATTTGCTAGATTTGTACAACCTATACATCTATATATAACCTTTTTGGTAGTAATTGTCAAGGTTTTTCTGCGTTATCACCTTAAAATTTTGCCTATCAGGGTTCCATCTGCCGTCCTAAAAAGTTTGCCCCGCAAATCGCCATTTTTTGCTCAAAGTCACCAAATATGCGTTCTGTGTCACGGGACAGTAAAAGTACCATTCCGATAGCGTCACCTTCTGCTAAAATCGTTGCCGCTGCTTCGGAAAATACTTCTGTCTCGTCCTCTGTTACCTGGCTAAAGTCCGGTTCGGCATCCGTTGCCAGAATCGTCCGTCTGTCCTCAATTGCTTCCAACAATTCACGGTGAATGGATTTTCCGGCATAGTCCTTTTTTCCCGGTCCTGCCACCGCCACAATCCGGTCTCTGTCTGTCACACACACGGTGCATTTCGCCACCTGCGCAACCGCCTCCACATATTCTTTGGCAAATGCGGCAAGTTCTCCTATGGGTGAATACTTCTTTAATACAATGCCTCCTTCGCGGTTTGTAAATATTTCAAGCGGTTCACCCTCCCGAATTCTAAGTGTTCTCCGGATTTCTTTCGGCACGACCACACGTCCTAAATCATCGATTCTTCGTACAATTCCTGTTGCCTTCATAAAAAATTTTCCTCCTGTTTTCTACATGCTTTTCCATATTTATACTGTATGGGTAGTATGTGGAAAACAGAGGAAATTATGCATTTTTTGAGATCAATCGTCCACATCGAGTTCCTTTCGGATACTCTGCATACGTAAATCCAATGCGGCACTCACTTCCGCGCATTGCCTTAACTCATTGCGCAGCGTCTCGTTATTCTGTCCTTTTTTATAATAAATACGGTGTTCTAAACTTGCCCAGAAATCCATGGCAATTGTACGGAACTGTACTTCCGCTTTCATCATTCGTTTTTCGTTATGCAAAAAGATAGGAATTTCCACAATCAAATGAAGGCTCCTATACCCGTTTGGTTTTGGGTTTTTGATGTAATCCTTTTTCTCAATCAAACGAATATCATCCTGAGCCAAAAAACATTCACTAATCTCATAAATATCTTCCGGAAATGCACAGATAACGCGCACTCCGGCTATATCATGCAATTTTTGTTCAATCATTTCCGCAGAAAACGGAATCTTTTTGCGGTGAAGTTTTTCAATGATGCTCTCCGGCGATTTGAGTCTTGTTTTTATCGTCTCAATCGGGTTTCTGTCATAGCGGAGACTAAATTCGGTATTGAGCACTTTAAATTTGGTCTCTACTTCCATAATGGCACACCGATAGTACGCCATCAATGTCTGAAACGCCTCGCCTTCTTCTAAAATCTGCTCAACCTGCTCATTCTGCATTAAGTTCTGCAGAAAAGCCTCGTCAAGCATCGCACCTTTTTTCTTTTCGTCTTTTTCCATCTACATCACTCATCCGTTCCGAGGTATTCGCGGACAATTTTGCCATAACGCATCTGATCCGCATACTGTAAAAGATGGTTTACCCTCTTTTTACTGCTCTTTTTGTAGTTTTCAACTACAAGTTCTACGGTTTCTTTTCCGATTTCTTTCTCCAGACGAATGCAGTCACATACACTGCGGTCTACATCGTAAATGCGGATATTTCCGCCACCTGTTTTGACATTCAAAACATCATCTTCAAATGTTGTAACAGAGAAATAGTGACGGGATACCGGGAAATTTAACTTCATATTTCCGCGGTCGGTACGAGCTGTTGCCACATACAAAGCTTCCGGCTCTTCCTTAATCAGTCCGTGATAATAGCATGCGCTCAAGGAGCAGATAACTGCCTTTTTGTTTGTCATACAGGCTTCTAACATTTTGTAATGTTTTGGTTTTTTTCTGCCACTCATTAAGTTCCAGTAATTACCGTGAGACACTTTCTCAATCTTGCCTTCCTGCAGCATCGTACGAATCTGAATCGTCGTGATTTTATTGTTAAGCAATGTACGTGTCGGCAGATAACCATTTCCCTCCTCAAATAATTCACACACTTTATCATACGTTTTTTTCAGCATGTTCTTGTCCTCCTTATAATACCATGATATACATATAATATAGTTTTCGCATCGGCTTTGCATCACGATACGCTTTCGCGCGGATTTCGTGATAAACCCGTTTGAACTCTCTTAATTGGTCTTCCGTAATCGTGTCCGGACCAAATCTTGCGTGGAAAATCAAAGTTACAAATTCAAGCACATCCTCAAAAGGAAGTTCCATCTCCCTACTGATTTCCCTGCTAAACTGCGCCATCGACTGTCCGCGGTAAGCAAGCTTGTAGCGGTGGAATACCGGGAGCAAATGCAGATATACCATACGAATCCGCCTTTTTGCTTTCTTCTGCTTCATATTCTTTCTAAACATGTAAGCTCGTATCCTCCGCTGTGCTTCCATTGCCGCAGCAATGAGCAGTAACACAATCACAATATCTAAAATCACAAACCATATCCGTCCTTTGGATGTGCCGTTTGCATTTCCACTGTCACTGGATTTTTTGTCGTTTTGCTTGATATCATCAAATATCATGCTCTCTTCCGGTTCCTGTGTCACCGAAGGGGTCGGTGTTGCAACATTCGGAGCGTCTTCCTGTGATGGATTTTCGGAATCTGTCTGTGCTCCGTTCGAAGTCTGGTTCGGATTGGTGTTTTCATTGGAAGAATCACTTCCTGCCATATCATCCTCACCTTTGCCCGGCGTCACTTCAACGGTTACAAATCCATATTTTTCATCAAAGACTTCAACCCATGCATGAGCGTCTTCATCCGGCACTTCAAATTCTTTACCTTTTTTGACAGCTGCCAGTTCATCTTTACTGACATACATACCCTCGACGTAACGTGCCGGGATTCCCATACTGCGCAACAGCATAACGGCTGCCGTCGCATAATAGGTACAATATCCTTTTTTATTTTCCTTTAAAAAGTATTCAATGGATTCCTTACCGGAAGGAGTTTTGCCCGGCGATAAGGAATACGTCGTATCTTTTGTAATATAACTCTTTGCTTCAAGAATAATGTCAGACGTCTTCGTCAAACCGGCAGATTTGCAATCTTTTTTAAAATCTTCACAAACCGATTTCATGGAATCCGGAATCTGCAAATAATATTTTTTTGCAAAATCACTTAAATTCCTCCGCTCAACCTCATTTGAACTCCAAAAGTCGGCTGCTGCCATACGGGATTCACCAAGTAAAACATCCGTGCGCAAAATTGCAGGATAGTGCAAATAATATTCTACCGAGTAATCAATTCCCGGTTTATCCACCGTTGAGCGTCCGTTTGTAAGGCTCTTATATGCCCCGGCCGGAAGGCATGGCACCAAAAAGTTGCCATATCCAAACGCAAGATTGCGAATCCTTAATGTTCCAGTCTTCCAAACCTCTTCTTCGCCGCTTCGCTCCTCGTCACCCAGTTCATTTCTTAACTGCGTATGCCAGTTTTCTGTTGTGACGCCGGTCGCATCGAGCGCCTTCCAGTCTTTTTTAAAGTTTTCATCCGAGCGAATGGATGACCACTTGTTATTCTCATAGACATCACCGACATATCCTTTGAGATAAAGTCCATGGTCAGAATTGATGTCTCCGGATATTTTCAGCATTGTTTCACCGGTATAACTGACTTCGCTTTTCTTTCCGATTTTACCATAGGAAATCGCATCCCCGTTAAAGTATGCTTTCAGCCAGGTCATTATATCCTCACCGTCCCATGTCGAAAGTGCCACCAGACTGTTCTTTGCCTGAGACAACTTATCCACATTCCTGTCGTATCTCGAAGGCGGAATAAATAAATAAAAAATGCCACCGCAAATCAAACAGGTTGTCATCAAAATCAATGCCAGTTTCTGGCGCATCCTTCGGTCTGTAGCATCGGTTCGCAAATGTCTCGTTCCGATAATCGTTACCGCCACAACCAAATAGGTGAAAAAATATAAATAACGTCCGATTCTTCCCGCCACAAGCGGCAGAACAACAAACGGTATCGTACCTGCCAAAAAGACCACAGAACGTCTTCTGCGGTAGAAAAATGCACTAATCAGTGCTACAAAATACACACCAATCAAAATCAACAAAAGCGTCGTACAGAATTTTGCGCTTGCACTCTCCGTATCCGCATAGGACAACAAAGATACATTCGTGCCGGTATAGTTCATAAATTCTTTCAAAAAACTATTTGCCGCACTCACAATTCCCTTTAACAGTGCGCCCTTAAATCGAATCACTAATGCCAAAAAGAACATAGTAATGCCGATTAAGCCGTAAAGTTTTCCCTTGCGGAATGTCTCCAGCACTGTAAATAGTCCATAAAATACAATCGAGGCGGCAAACAGTAAGAGTAAACACAATTTACCGTCATAAATCATATCCAGACTCGACGCCGTACACATCAGCGCAGAATATACACCAAGAAATACAAGCATAATCTGGCTGAATTCCAATATGAAATTAATCAGTTTATTATTCCTGATCCTCAATTACGTCACCTCGTAAGTCCATTACTTCCAATCGGTCGCGCACCAGATTCCCGGAATCCAAGGATTCATGGTCAGCCACTGTCAGATACAGTGCCGATTCTAAAAGTCTGCCTTTGCCCCAGTCGACGTAAGCCTCCATCAGCTCACTCTCCTCGGTCGTTGTTTTACTGCGGAATAATTCCTGAAACATCCAGTACAGTTCTTCCTCCTGCTCTACCGAATATTCCTGAATCACACCATTTACCTTGTCGTACCAAATATATGCCTGTGGAATTCCACTTTCAATCATAAACATCGCAATGGAATACACACCCTGAATCAACCGGTTGATTTTATCATTTCTTTCCTGCTTTGTACCGGTCGCGCATAAATCAATAAAAATATGAATTTCTTTCATCAGAGGAAGGCTTCCCTCTTTCACCATCAAATCACCGGTTTTACTACTTAACTTCCAGTGAATTCTCTGAATCTTATCTCCGTCCGCATACTCACGGATGTCAAAAATTTCAGAGGGATCATCTCCCTTTTTATAAGTGGAAAAACGGTCACTGTCCGCACTCGTCTCGTTGTACCACTTGTCTTTTCCAAGATACATCTCTTTCGTCGGCGGCAGGACGAGAACATCCTGCGTCTCAAAATGTTTCCCGATTGTCCACGCAAATATATTCAAATAATCATAGATTCGTACCTTCTCTACCGTGATGGAAACATTTCCACAGTTGTCCATAACAACCGGGATTCTACGGTCTCTCTTTTTCCCGGTATCCACGGAAAAACGAATTTTCATCTTCCCTTTATCGCCGGAAAACGGATTTTCATAACGAACCTTGGCAATTCCTTTCGTCACCGGAAGCAGATGGCTTTTGTTTTCTACCGACAGCGTAATGGCTGCTCTCGCCGGCTTATCAATAGCATCTTTTTCTGCCAGCGGATTTTTTGAATCGACTGACACGCTGACTCTCTTTCGCAAAACAAGCAGAAAAAGAAACATGCAGACCGGTATCGTCACCATCAGCCCCATCAGTGCCATCGCACCAAATTCCAAGTACATAATGGAAATGAAAACACTCACAAAGAAAAGGAAAATGTATAGGATAGTTCCTAATGTCATAATTTCCTCCTTCCGAATCGTATCACTTGTTACTTATAATTTAGGGACCTGAATCTTCCCTACAATTTCCTCAACGACATCTTCTTCTGTCGTGTGGCTCATACGCGCCTTACCGTTTAACAAAAGGCGGTGGGCAAGCACTGCTTTAGAAACACGTTTGATATCCTCCGGCAAAACGAAGGTACGTCCCTGAACGAACGCATGCGCCTTTGACATATCCATAAGGGCAAGCGTTCCACGCGGACTCACACCGAGCGTAATCATGGAATGATTTCTCGTTGCATCCACAATCTTCGATAAATAAGTAAGCACTTTATCATCGACATAAATCTGTTTTACCTGATCCTGCATTTCAAGCAGTTCCCGTTTTGAAATGATTTCCTGGATAAAATCAAGCGGGTTAATGTCCTGACGCTCTTTAATCAGACGAACTTCTTCTTCCATCGTCGGATATCCCATCGAAATACGAATCATAAAACGGTCAAGCTGGGATTCCGGCAGCATCTGTGTTCCGGCAGAACCAACCGGGTTCTGTGTTGCCACTACGATAAACGGATTTGGCAGCTGGCGTGTCACACCATCGACCGTTACCTGTCCCTCTTCCATGACCTCCAAAAGAGCAGACTGTGTTTTCGTTGAGGTACGGTTAATCTCATCCGCAAGCAGAAGGTTACACAAAATCGCACCCGGCGTGTACTGAAAATCACCATCGGCACCAATCATATTAAAACCGACTACATCACTCGGAAGTACGTCCGGTGTAAACTGCAGACGGCGCTCTGTCAATTCCATCGCACGGGAAAAAGCAACCGCCAGTGTTGTTTTACCAACCCCCGGAACATCCTCTACGAGAATATGTCCCTTGGCTAACATCGCTGTCATCACGAGCTCAATTGCTTCGTCCTTACCACGAATTACTTTACCAACCTCATTCAGAATCTCTTGTACTTTATCGTTCACTTATGATTCTCCTTTCTCACTCATCGGATAATAGCAGAAAACGCCGGATACCCTCGGCGTTCCCTCTTCTATCGTCTTTCTTATGAAACTTTCATTTTAAATTTCCTTACGGCACGTTCATCTTCCGCATCTATTTTTTCCATGTGACCGCCAAGCCCACGGATTTTTTCTGCAAAATTTTCATACCCACGCTCAATATATTGAATATCGTCCACATAAGTATATCCTTCTGCAACAAGTCCTGCCATCACAAGTGCTGCACCCGCACGCAAATCCGGTGCACTCACACGCGCTCCGGTAAATCCTTCCACACCGGTTACAAAAGCGGCATTTCCCTCTACGGAAATATTCGCTCCCATACGGCGCAGTTCGCTGATATACTTAAACCGCGTCTCAAAAATTGTCTCTGTGACAATACTGGTTCCCTCAGACAGAGCAAGCAGCGTTGTAATCTGTGGCTGCATATCCGTCGGGAATCCCGGATACGGCATCGTCTTAACATTTGCATAAGACAAACGATGGTCAGCACAGACACGAACACAGTCATCAAACTCTTCAACAATTGCACCAATCTCAACTAATTTTGCGGTAATTGCTTCCAAATGCTTCGGAATGACGTTTTTAATCATCACATCACCGCCGGTTGCCGCTACGGCAAGCATATATGTTCCGGCTTCAATTTGATCCGGAATAATCGAATACTCCGCTCCGTGCAATGCTTCTACCCCACGGATTCGGATAGCATCGGTTCCGGCACCTTTGATGTTTGCTCCCATACTATTTAAGAAGTTTGCCACATCAACGATATGTGGTTCTTTCGCCGGATTCTCAATAATTGTCTTTCCTTCTGCCATACATGCCGCCATCATAATATTAATGGTCGCACCGACACTCGGACAATCAAGGTAAATATGCGTACCAACAAGATTTTCCGCCTGAGCGTCAATTTTACCATGGTGGATACTTACCTTAGCACCAAGCTGCTCAAAGCCCTTAATATGCTGGTCAATCGGGCGGCTACCAATCTGGCATCCTCCCGGCAGCGCAACTAAAGCTTTTTTATATTTTCCAAGCAAAGCTCCTACTAAATAGTAAGAACCGCGAATTTTACGAATTGCATCCTCATCAATACTTACATCATTAATACAGGCACCATTAATACGGACCGTATGAGAATCTATACGCTCCACAATCGCACCTATACTTTCTATTGCATCCAGCAAAACCCGGACGTCATCAACGTCCGGTAAATTATCAATTGTAACTGGCTCATCCGCCATAATAGCCGCCACGATAATACCCAGCGCTGCATTTTTCGCACCGCCAATGGTAACTTCCCCTGAAAGTGGCGTTCCACCTTTTATAATGTACTGTTTCATCGCAACCTCCACTGATTGAAACATTTTATTTTACTAGTATAACACACTTTTGACATTTGTAAAACAGAAAATCATTTTTTTACGGAATAGCCAAATTTCCCAATTTTCTCACCAAGGACAAAATACTCGCCATGGGAATATGTCACAAGTCCGGTCTGATTGAGTTCAAATTTTCCGTTTTCGTTCATGTATTTCTCACTAATCATGACATCTTCTATTTTTGCCAAAAACATATTGTGGCTGCCAAGCGGAATCTCTTTCTGCACACGGCACTCTAAATTCACCGGGCTTTCGGCAATAACCGGTGCATAGGTAAGTTTTTCACCGGGCATTGCCGTCAAGTTCATCTCTTTGAACTTATCCACATCCCGTCCGGACTTCACACCGCACCAGTCGGTCGCATAAGTAAGTTCCTTTGTCGTAAGATTTATTACAAACTCACCGGTCTCCCGAATCATCGCATAAGAATATCTCTCCGGGCGCACCGAAATCGACACCATCGCAGGGTCGGAGCAGATTGTGCCCGCCCACGCAATCGTAATAATATTTTTCTCTCCATTTTTATTGCCGCAGCTCACCATCACCGCCGGCACCGGGTAAAGCATGTTGCCCGGTTTCCATACTTGTTTTTTTTCGTTCATAACGGCTCCTTCTTCAATGTATCGCCCCCTCGCCTCCGCTCGGCGGCACGTCGTCGGCGCCGATTTTAATTATGGACTTCGTCCATAACGGCGCCTCCTCACATACGCACTTTATATACGAGTTTTTCTGCCAAATCCGGATAGATATCTAAAAAGCAGTCCATCTCGTCAAATGGTCCGGCTAACATGACAACGACTTTTTCGTCCTCCTGCTCCATCACTGCCTTTAGTTTTTCTACAGATTCTTTCGTCAATTCAGCGGCATCTGTGACTAACATACAGCCACCGGCAATCTTACCTGCCTGTTCCGACAAATCAATCTGATTTAATTTTTCAGCCGTAATTTTCACAATGCTCCGCACGGAAACATAGCCTACTTTGTTCAGTTCTTTCGCCACACGCTTTGCGACCGCAAGTACAATGCGCTCCTCGCCGCCGGCAAACACAAAATGAGGCATCTTATCTCCATAACGGACGTGGTTCATCGCACTTTTCAGCGTGCGGTATAAAATTCCATGGTCGGAAATATCTTCTTCTTTTTCCTCAAGCAGTTCTTCTACATTTTCCGGTTTTTGAAGTGGCTTTTCTTTTTTTCGTTTTGCCACAACTTTAACTTCACCCACAGATTCTATTAAAGGAGCCTCCGGATCCAAGACTTCCTCTTCCTCCTCCGATTCAGTCTCCGGTTCCCGCACAATTTCCCCATAAGACTCCGAAGCCTCATCCACATCTTCATTTTCCTGCGGCTCTTCTTCTATTTCTTCGGTTTCCGAAGACTCATATTCTTCTCTTCGCTCCGGCATTTCCTTTTCAATCGTCTCTTCCAGTTCCTCCGGTTCTGCAACCGCCGGGTTTTCACAATGCTCCAATAACTGCATTGCCCGGTCCACAATTTTACCCTCGCCAAACCAAAGTTTCAAATCTTTACATTCCTGAATACATTTGTCAATCTGCCCGGTCTTTTCATACAAACAAGCAAGTCGAAAGCCCCACTCTTCGGTATATTCTTCCTTCTTTAATTCCTCCAGAATCTGAATCAGACGCTCCGGCGGCTCTCCCTCTGCTTTTGCCAAAAGATAACGGAGTTCAAAAGTATCTAACGTAATCGGGCCTGCCACTTCATAGGCAAAATACAGTTCTCTCGCTTCTTCCATGTCCCCCATGCGAATTGTCAAACGTAGCAGACGATTTAACATATAACGGGAATGAGTACGGTGGTAAATATGATAAAAAATTTCTTTCTTTTTATCCATCCGCTCTGCCTTCTCATACAATTCGGCATAACGATACAAATCATCTAATGAGCCAACTTCTTCTAAAGGAATCGCATCAATTAATTCGAGTGCTTTTGTGTATTTATTGTCATCAATCAACTGGCGTATTGCCTTGCACTGACGCACATTCTCTCGTTTTCTACTCATTTTTATGCTCCTTGTAAATCTAACACAAAACGTCTGGTCTGCTCTACTTCTTCCGGCAAATCCATACCTGCTTTTTCAAAGCGGTGCAGTACCTGATTAATCTCTTTTTCCCGTTTTCCTTTTTCGATCATATAACGGCGTGCCGCATCCCGATACGCATTCTGTGCAAGCAGCCCCTCCGCAATCTGCGGAGCCAGCGGACAATAGGTAAATAGAATTTCACGCGCCACACGATTCAGTTTCATGGCGCCGGTCGCCTCACGCAGCACCCAGTCTGCATAATCTTTTGCAAACACATCCTTGTGACGGTTTCCGCACTGTGTAAGCTGCGCCTTTACTTTTTCACGTTTTTCCGGTGATAAGTCATTGTTCTTTTTGAAGAACTGCAAATAATCCGTATACTCTGCGGTAAGCGATGGATAGCGGTAATTGTTCCACTGCGCTCCCATTTCCGTACGGCATTTTTCCCAACGGAAATAAGCAAGCATTTTCAAAAGCTCTGCCTCTAAATTCTGCTCCATAAATGATGGCAGAAGAATTCTTCCGTGTGTCTCTTTTTTACGTCCTTCAATATCCTGCCACATCAAACCTTTGCGCCCATATACCGGGAATATGATAAATTCCGGCGTGTAACGCCCCGTCACGGTAAAACGATTAAGTCCAACTTCTTCATATGCCACCATACGCTCGCGGTAGAAAATGGAATAATCAATTTTTTCCACGCGGTTTACAATTTTATTAATAATAGCAGACGTTACTACTGCACTTTCCAATTTTGTATAAATGCCCTCTGAACACATAACCGGTACAAATGTAGAAATATTTCCACTCAGAATACGGTCGGCATAACTAAGCAGATTTTCCACTTCAAAATGAAGGCGTTTGGCCGCGTCGTGAAACGCATCATCGCCCTCGGTTTTTGTCAGTTTTTTCTCATGCACTTGCTTGCGAATTGTCTCTTCATAATCCGTATCAAACTCATCTTTTGATGGATTTTTTCTTCCCTCATAAATTTCACGCAGCCACTCGCTCATTGTATAAACGCGGCAGGTAGTTTCTTCTTCTCTCGAATCCGGCAGTGTCAAAAGAGTGCGGAGTTCTTCCTCCGTCAAAAGTTCTTCGCTGACATAGCCATATCGCAAAAATAATTTCACTGCAAGCGGCGGATTTGCATCCTGAAAACTTTTTTTGCAGGCACGCTCATAGATTTCAAAGAAATATTTCACTAATTCTTTGCGAAGCGCCGTTGCTTCCGGCGTTCTTGCAAACTTGTCCACACACGCCAAAAATGCTTCAACAGCCGATGCAAATTTTTCAGCCGTCTCATCAGAAACTTCTGCGTAATCGAGAATCTGCTGTACCGAATGGTCTAACACTTTTAAATCTTCCTGGTCAAACGCATCTAAGCTTCCGGTATCGTCTGACAACAACGCAAAATAGGTTTCTTCCATGCGCTGTCTGTCAAGATGAAGATTTACACCGGCGTACTCCAATAACAAAGTTTCAGTATTATTAATCTGCTCCAAAATATGGTCAAGCATAACGCTTAATTCGCTGTCATTTTGTCCGGATCGTCTTACGCCGAGCGCCATACGCCCTACCAGCGAAAACAGATTTTTTTCATCCGTAATCATAATACGGAAATATCGTGTCAGCCAATCGCTGTAGTAACGGCATCCCGCTACTAACTGTGGAAGCACCGCACACTGTTCCTCAAACTGTTTCTGCGCCACATAAGCACTGGCGCCATAATAATTTTTCTGTGCTTCAATTGGAATTTTACTGCACTGAATAAAATACGTGATTTTTTCCGACAACGAATAATTCTCCATCCGCTGGTTTAAAAGACGTTCCATCGCCGCAATTTTTTCCGCCGTCAGACCCGCACCTTCCGCAAGTTTTTGATAACGTGAATAGGTCTGATGCACAAACTCAGCCACCTTCTCCGTCTCAGTTTTCAATTTCCCAAACACACGGAACACATCATGATAAAAGAAATTCAGCGAAGTCACTAAAAGTCCCCGGTACTGTGGCTTCTGCTCCAGCAAAAGAGCTGCCTGCTTTTCATCGTTGATAAGAATCATGATAATATCAGCCTGTTTAGCTGCTTCTGCTGCTGTATATACCTTAAAGCCCTGCTCTTCAGCTCTCTTCCAGGATTTGCTGCCTTCGTACAGACCGATAATGACATCACATCCGGATT
>OGOD01001678.1_pt1 | contig 12916 bp, 9 predicted proteins | sample 1573631 | NCBI WGS metagenome assembly OGOD01 (sample SAMEA2581895, study PRJEB24529) | metagenome | biome: Human gut stool | place: China | collected 2011
AGTAAATCATATCTTGAGTGAAAGTCCGACAGTCAACTTTAATATTATTGTGAATTTGGGTGTTAATGATTTGCTTAATGCTGATAAATACTCAGATAAATTAAATGAATTAGCTAGCGGAGACGGAGCATGGGCTAACGCTAATGTATTTTTTGAATCTGTTGGTGCAGTAAAAGAGGATAAAGCCAGAGAGAATGGCTATAGCGTCACTAATAATGATATTGCTGCTTTTAATAGCGGGATGAAGACATCATTAGCGCAGGCAGTTGCTTACTTAGATGTTACTTCTGATATGTTAACATCTAATAATGATTTGAATATTGGCTATGTTACTTCTGATGGTTTACATTATACAAATGCGACTTCTTTGAAGCTATGTCAGAAAACGATAGAAGCAATCAGAGGCACTAACAGCACTACTAATATTGATCATAGTGAATTAACAACAGAGGCAGCTAGCACCACTGAAGAAGCGACAACTGAATCAGAAGATACAGAGTTAGTGGAAGATGATTTGGAGAATGCTGTATACGCCTATGACACTATTACGGATGAGAATTATATGACACAACCTGTGTTATTCTATGGTACAAGATATCAAAGAAACATTGATAACACCACAACGGCGTTGTTGCAGAATATCATTAGCAATACAAGTGATTTGAACTCTATTAGTAATATGGATTCACGATATTTGTATTTGAATATCTTTGGAGATATTGTTACTGATGACAATCTAGTTATTTTACCGGGTGTTGCAAATCCTGCTATTTATAAAGCCAGTAAAAATTATAACCCATACACAGTTGCCTTTATGAATTCATATCCAGTTGTAACAAATAGAGGTCTATACTTTCAAGTATCAGCTGAGAAGGATATTGGTAAATATGTTTTAATGTCACAGGCTACTGGTGAGCATGTCAGTGATGTCGCATTAAATTGGAGTATGATTACAAGTAATAGTGATATTGCAAGTACAAATATGCTACGAGCAAAAAGTATTTCTTCTATTTTTCATACCAATATCACGGATGAGAATGAGATTTTGACAGGGCAGCGGTGTGTATTCAATTCTGTTGAAACATGGGCTGCTTCAAATTTGTACAATTATAATGTTGTATTACAGACGTATAATCCCTCTTTAGATGAACAGTTGCTATTTCCATACGACTATGTAACAGATAAGGATTTCAAAGTGGCTTCAACAATAGTGAAGAATGCATATCAATTCATAGGATACAATTTGGATGAATTTTCATATGGAAATAATAACAGTTTGAATGATAATTACCTGGCACATAATGTTGTTATGAGTTGTGAAGATGGTATAAAAAATCCACAAACTTATTATAATGATAAGATGTCTGAGTATAAGCAGTTTTTGGCAACTAAAACTGAACAATGGACAGAGCAAGTCACAAAGGCAAGTAAAGGTATAATTGATAAATTATCCGATGTGACAGGTACATTAGGTATGGAATCTAGTTATGAAGATACTATACTTGGTACAGTTCTCAGAGTAATGCGAGAAAATTTTGTTCTTATTGCTATCTTGGTTGTATTGATACTTTTAGTAGCATTCTTGAAATTCCATAGAGATTTGCTAGAGGTTTGTATCCTATCAGCAGGTACTGTTGGATTCTTTGCGTTAATGGTGTTTATAATACCAGTATACTTACCTATGTTATACAACTTCTTAGTAGATAAAACTAGTTCAACGACAGCTTACAAGGTGCTTGCTTTGCAAGCAGAAGAGAACACAGTAGATGATAAATCTATTATAGAGATAGACAGTGATGGAAATTATGTATACAACACATCCAGTCTTACCTTGTTTAAGGTGGATATCAAGGACTTAAATCGGTTTTATGATAATATGAGCGTGTCTGCAGAGGATGTTACTGCCGGAAAGACAGTAATACTTAATCAGGAAGCTGGTATTTTCATGGAAGGCGATAGCATAAAGATTAATACTGATATCTTATTTGATACATTACCTATTACTGGCAGTTATAAGCCTAGTCAGGGTAGTATTTGCTGGCAATTAGAAGCTAACAAAACGGTAAGTAATAATCTGGATTATTATGTGCCTTATTATTATTTTGTGGATAATTTTATCGGTAAGATAAATACATTAGCAAGAATATATGATTTGCCAAGAAGTACAACTTCTTATGCTAATCATGAGACATATGATAATTATCTTGTATATTCGTACGTGAACAGTCCAGTGTTTTTGACTCCGGGCAATTATAGTTTGATAGAGCAAGAAGAAGCTGAGCAATACATGGATAATTATGAGGACTTCGTGGTAGAGAGTGCTGAGATGCAAGCTAACTTAGAGAGTCTTTTTGGAACGAATACTGACTGGCTAGGTATTGCTGATGTATTCATGAATTTAAGTGAGGCTGATAAGTCCAGCCTTTGGGCAGAGACTATGCAGGCAAATGGATACTATGATGAACATTGGAATCCAAATAAAGATAAAATTAATCGTTTGATCGAATATATCAATAAGCAGACAAAAGATTTTGTTTTTGATATGGATGACGCTATTGGAAGTATTTCTGATGATACAATGATTAAATTGATTGCTTTGCGTGCAATTACAGCTTTTACACAGGAAGTAAGTCAATTTAAGCATTGGTTATATCCATTTAGTGTAGATTATTCAGAGTTATCATTAAACAGCGTAGTAAAAGCTACATTTGTTGATGATTACACTAAGTATAATACAATGGATATGGATATTGCTGAATACATCGCGGAAAGACACGGGTGGTTTGTGCTTATTTTGTTTGACTTACTAGTGATAGTAATGTTTATTGTGACTAATTTGGTGAATATTATGATACCGGTGTTATACTTATTGCTAATGCTTGTATTGTTTATCCGCTTTGTAACAGTTGGGGATGTAAAAATACCTATGAAAGGATACTTAAAAGTATCTGGTTCGTTATTTATCATGTACACAGTCTACAATCTGACATTTTATTTTATTGAAAAGTTGAATGGCAGTGCATGGGGAATAATTGTTGCACTTTTGATTACGATATTTGTCTTATTTGTTATTTTACATACACTATTTGCCGTAGTTCTGAATGTATTAGAGTTCGGTAATACAGTCATGGATGCAAGAATAACAGCCATTGGTGATAAGTTAAAAATAGGTGACGTCTTCAACAAGATAAAGTTTAATAATGCTGTGTTTACAGGTAGGAATAAACCAGCAGTAATTAACCGATCTACTCAGAACTCAAGGTACAGTTTCAATTCATCTGTTGACTCTGTATACGAGAGACGCAGAAGATCGTAACATAGGGTTGCAACTGTAAAAGGTTGCAACTTTTTTAATAAATAAGTAACTAGGAGGACGGGTATGATTTTTCCAATAAATGTACACAGAAGAGCTGTCAATGCAAGAAAGTTGGTTGCACAGGATAAAACAGCAATTACAGTACAGCTTTTTGTAATTGCAAATATAGGTTGTTTCTTTCTAATGAAGTTTTTATTTGGAACTTTTTTGGGATTAGGTATTGGTTGGGCTATACTTGCACAGTTGATCTTGTTCACAGCAATTGGGATTCTTATTTTCCGTTACATTATCTTCAAAGAAGATGAGAAGATACAGGAATACAATGATGAGCAGACAGATTCTTTTGCTAGATATTTATACGTAAGAAAAGATAATGTAACCCAATTATCTTGTGCGGAGCAAGCAATAACTGCTTTTGAATTTACAAATGGTTGCCTAACGACAACTATGCTTTTCAGATTTGGTAGCAACAATGATGCAAAGGCTAAGAGCACTTATGAGGTGTTAAACAGAATGTATGGCTTAATTAGCAGTTATAATTTTAAGTTTTGTACTGATACCATGCCAGAAGTTTTCACAAATTCTTTGGAATACAAAAGACATCTGGCTCAGATAAATAATATTGAGAATAAAACTCTGTCTTTATTCCTCAGAAAGGTATCTAATGAAGTATTAAATACGGTAGCCACTTCTTGTAATACTGACGTATTATACTTAACTATTACGTCAAAAATACCCGGAGAGAAGGATAGTTTGGAGCAGTTATTGACAGACATTATTAAATTATTGCAGGAAAATGTTACATGTTTTAGAGATGTACATTTTCTGACTATGGATGATCTATTGGAATACTATAGAGAATTCTATGGTATACAGGCAATCGATTTAGCAATGATGAAAGCCATTGATTTGTCAAATGAATTGGGAGAAGAATACAATAAGCTGGTCCATTTATACAGTTTGACAGCACAGGATGGTACTATCTACAGTGCACCGCATTCAATGGATCATTATTTTGAAACAAAGGAGCGTAAAATATGATAAATGTTATGCTAGTGGCTGGTGATAATACACCTAAGCTTGCTGAGTTTTTGGTCCAGAGAGGTACATTCTCTCTGGATTTTTCATACAGATCTTTAACAGAAGAAATAATGCATGTTAAAGATAGTATCATCAATGTAGATAAATTGATTTATCTTCTTGATAATCAGCAAATAAACATAAGAACTGAAATGCAGCTTTTGAAGGAATTATTGACCAGTGAGGGCTTTTTCACTGTGAGAGAAATTATCTTTATCGTAACAGAAAATACAGAAGCAGACAAAGCAATTAGATACTTTAACGCTGTAATGGTGGATAGTAATTACACGAATTTTACTGTTCATAAAACTAAAGCTAAAGTCTCATTTTCGGAGATATACGATTATGTAATTGGTGTATCTGTTGCAGAAAATTATAAAAATACATTTAAGGATGTATATCGCGTCGAGCGAAATAGTGATTCCACAGTTGCTTATATGCCAGCAGATGATGTGAGTCTAAAAGTAGAACCTTTTAGCTATGATTCAGTTAATATGTTTGAAGAAGCTAAGGCAAATTCAGAGCGTACAGAATCTGGTATTTTGCACAAGGACGAAGCTCCGGATAGTAATATTGAGCAATTTGATAACCCAAATCTTGGATCTTTGGCTGTCATAGGAGCAAAAAGTCAACAGGAAATTATTGTAGTCTCAGGTGATAAAAAGACTGGTGTTTCTACTTGGGCAGGCGCAGTAGCGCAATCTGCGGTAGCTGCTGGAAAGGTAGTAACTCTTTTTGATTTCACAGATAATGGTGATATTGCAAACTTACTTAAAGCTAATAATTTGGAATTTTGTTACGTAAGAATGCTTGAGATGTTACGTAATTACCAGCAGGTTGAAGATGCAATAAACTTAGTGGTTATTCATAATGAAGTGGAGCTGTCTGTGCGCGTAGAGTTTTTGCAGCATTTATTTATTAAACGTAACACATTATCTGAAGTTTGTGTAATTGCGCTTCCCGAAAATTTATTAGAAACAGTGTCCCAGATACTGCATAACGAAAAGGCAAAGTTGCTGTACTGTATCAATCCTATTTTTAGTGATATTGCGGTAAAGCACACTTTGATCGAAAAGTGTACGAAGCAGCTTAGGACATTTCTTGTCCTAAATACAACGTGTAAGTTATTACCTAGTATGGCTTACGTTTCTAAAGATGATATCTTGATGTTGCTCCCATATGCGATTCAGATCATACAAGCTATTGACTTTAGTTCATTAGACTTAGATTCTAGTTTGTTCATTAGTTTACAGGAGGTGTGATATGGTAGGGAATATTGCAACTATTCTGTTATTGGATAGCATTAGTAAGAAATTTATCAAGACTAATACAACAGAACTTGGTCTTATGGGTATAACAATTGTAAATAGTTTTGATGAAATTACTGATGATATGCTCAGTAACAACAAAAATTTGATTATTCTGGAAAGTTATTTTCAAAATAATGCTAGTTATTCTGATGTACGATTATTCAAATCTCTGTTTGGTAGCTTGCGTTTTGTATTTCTGGGGGTTAATCAAGAGTTTCTAGATACATTAAAAGAATACGGGGATGTTTTCTGCGCAGATCCAACACTTATTGATTATGAGATGATACAGGCTGCTGTGTTTGGAGATAAAGTATTAGAAGATACAACAGGTATAGTGCATAACTACAATGATAATGCTAATTTTGCTAAAAATATCTTAGAAAACGAAGACACATTCGATAGCAAGGTTATCAATATTGCTAGAGATTTTTTATCTCTAGAGTCTGAGTTAAGACGTCAACATATGCTGTGTGCTGAATGGAAAGAAAAAACGGAAAATTTGCAAAACGTGAATGCTCATTTGACTAGCGAAAATAATAGTCTTATAGAAGGTTTTGAGGAAATGATGCGAAATTCTATAAAGCTGAATAAAAGCTTGAAAGAATATGAGCGCATTATGAGTAAGGATGTGTACTCTAAAATTTCATTAAGCAATTACCCGAATAGACCTATTATCGTCTACTTAAAAGAGATTGAGGAATTAGTGCATCAAAATGCATTGATCGACACGTTATTTGAAATCTTAAGATTGCAGGGACGACATTCTGTAAAAGTTTTACGTTTATTTGATGGGGCAAGTTGCAGGAGAGTAAAAGCACTTCCTGATAATTATCATGTGATTCGAAATCAATTCCTTGTATCAGAAATAACTACAAATGATTTTATTGCTAAAGTTGGCGATTATCGTGAGATTTTGGATATCATTCTTAGTAATAAGACTGGTTTGGATGTTTTAATTCTTGTAGATTCAAAAGCGCAGGATGATGTTATCTTGAGCGGCGCTCAAATGTACTTCAACTTATGTAGAAATAGACATAATCTGGAGAATTATAATTTAGTCCGGGATAACACTATAGTAAATGGTATCGAGGACAACAATTATTTGGTTTGGGAACATTATGATCAATTACCAAGCCTGGTATCAAAGGAAGAGAAATTCCTTTTCTTAGCATCAAGACCAGTTATGCGGACATTATACGACTTATTCTGTTTAATGTCATCCAGAGTTTAATGGGGGTGATTTGATTTGAAGTTGTCTGATATTTATTCAGAATATTTTGCAAACTGGATCAGCTCGGGCAATTTGATTGCCCGAGATAAGTTATCATTGCTTGGTATCAAGTCTTTATATGATAGATTTATCACCCATAGTTATATTACAAAAGTATGGTGTGTAATTGCGGTTCCAGTGGAATACAATACCAACCTTACACAGGCTATTCGTATGGAAATGTTTGAAAGATGTCCATCAGTAAAAACGATCGTTCGTACTGTAAATACTCCTGTGGCAATAAATCATTCAAGTGATGTTTTTGTGCGGAAGTTGAAAAGAACTGCCAATGCTTACACGCAGTACAAGGATATATTTGAAAACTTGAGAGAAGATGAGCAGTTAACTGGGTCAGTTGAATATGATGAAAGAGGACATAGACGTTTTGTTAATGCACAAACACTAACGGCTATAAAGAGTTTATATGATTCATATACATACGTGTTTGACAGCAGCACGCATAATCAAGAGTTTACAGAAACGTACTTCTTTATCTTAGCTTCTGCTAAGAATAAAGCTGATATGCGAAAGTATAAAATGGCTTTGCAGAAGTTTATTGTTGGAGAGGGTATCACTGCAGTTGAAATGAAAGGAAACATAAATGTTTTCTTAGATAATTTTTGCCCTGCATCATACGAACATAGTCAGATTAGAAAAATACAACCTATGTTGCTATCACAGGAAAATCTTGCATCAATTACTAATTACAAGAATAAAGGATTGGTTGGTGATAAGGGTGTTTTAATTGCTATTGACTGGCAGACAAAACTTCCGTTCATGCAGGATTATTTCCATAGTGGAGCAGCACAAGTAAACTTGATCTGTTCTAAGTCTGGTTGGGGTAAATCATACTTAGGGTTTATTATTTGCTTAAGTACCTTAGGTTACTACAACACTCATGCCAGTGTGGTTGATATCAAAGGACGTGAATGGGTAAGGATTGTACCTTTTATTGAAGATAAGCACCAATGTAGAATTATTGATATGGATCAGGGTATTTTTGTAAATACTATGCGCTTGGATGATTTACAGATAGATTCTATGTATGCGGAGGAATTCTTTAATGCGGCAGTGAGCGATACCGTGAGATTTTTTAAGATTGTAGTGAATATGCAAGAAAATGAGGGTAATGAGCGTGATCTTGAGGATATCTTATTTCAAGCTGTTATGAAAATGTATTATAACAGAGAAGTAATTGCTGATAATGCTGCAACATTTAAAAGAACTGCAGATATGCATTACAAGGAGATTATTGAGATTGTGAATGATCTTGCAGCTTCCAGCTCTTACACAGAAGAGCAGAAGTTTATTTGTAAATTGATCGTAACGCGTTGCTCGGCTTTCTTTATCTCGGAGTCTGGTAAAGGTTCTGATCTTAAGAAGGAAATCACGGTACAGGATATCTTGGATTCTCCGTTTACGATTTATTCTTTTAATAAAAACTCTAATGCGGAGTTAGACTTATTGGATGATTTAAGGGTGTTTATGGTACAAACATTAGACAGCAAGAAAGCAACAATCAGAAAGTTGCGGGGATTGTTTACTGCCGCCTTTTACGAAGAGTTACAGCGATGTGTTAATTCAAAAGAGCTGATTCGTTATATTAGTAGTAAGGTTACTGGTAGTAGAAGTGATAATTTAATTGTTTTTCTGCTGATGAACTCTATAACTGCTCTAAAGGAAGAATCACTAGCGCAGATTCGTAGTAATATTACAAGCTATCTTATAGGCAAGGTTACCGATAAAGATAGAGAAATTATTGCAAATGAGTTCGACTGTGCTGAGATAGAGCATTATGTAAATGTACTTAGTTCAGACGAATCTGAATTTTATAGAAATTGTTTTGCTGTAAAATTTGATGATGGGCATAAAGTTGATAATGCTCTTATAAAAGTGCAGGTGCCAAAAGAGTTATCAGAAGCTTTCCAAACAAGGGATGTGATGTCGGATGGCTAAAAGATTTTTCAGAATTATGATTTTACCAATAGTAGCATTTATTCTGTTCTTTATAATGATAGTTTCTGCTGGAGATAATATAGATTATGACTATTTCTTACTATTAATGCAGAGACACAAAGTACAGGAGGCACGATATACTATACAGAAAATACACACAGGTAGTACCACTTCAAATTCTGGTGGTAGTAGTGGTAGTACTTCTGCCACAGATGGTTCTGGCTTAAATTTAATGCTAATAGATGAACTTCAAGAGGGATACGTAAAAGAAATGCTATCTATGTTTAAGGATAGTTACAATGGTACATATGATTCAGCAGCGTTTCAATATCATTTACCTGTTGATGCTTTGTGCGGGTTACAAAATGCAGAATCCGGTATGTATGCTGGAACATCATTATTACAGTCTTACTTACCAATCAGTAATGGCAATGTTATTTGGAATCAGGCATACAATGGAGCTTCAGCCTCAGAAATGACTTTAGCTAAATTTGATGCGGGTGTAAAAAATAAGCTTGGCGGAGCTGCAAATACCTCATTTGACACAGGAGCAGTGACGGTCTTCCAATATGATAATTGGAGTTCTACGAGTGTAAAAAGTTCTGTATCAGGTGCTACAAATGGTGGTAGAGCATCAGCAGATCATTATTTTTTACCAGATATTTTGAACAGTAACAACAATATTCTTAACAGTTTAATAAAGGATACATTAAAACTTGGAAGTAAGAGCCAATCCGATTTTGAAAATGATTGGCTCTCTTTTATGTATGCAGGTGCCCATAATAGAGGTTCTGCTGGTTTCACGAGATACATTATGGGATTCTATTTTTATTCTTCTGCACCTTTTACGCTTAATAATGTAAGTGCAGATGAAATACTGGAGATAACAAATTCTTGCTATGGTCTAGTAAAGGATTACAAGACACAGTACCTTAGCAATGCTTCTATTTTAAGTGAGGATATTAGCTCACAGACAGCGACATATGTTGCCGTAAATTTGGCTATACATGATCCAAATTGGTTTATCTCAGAACAGGCATACGGATATTTAGCAAGCAGTGCTAGTACTTGTATGGATTTGTACAATAAGATGTTCCCTAATGAGGCTGTTGGGAGTACAGAAGCTTGGCTGTCATTAGCAAGGGATAATATTTCGACCTATCCAGAAGCAATTAAAGCAGTAACAGGAACTCAGATAACTACCGCAGACAGTCAGGCAGCATACCAGTGTACTACTACACCTAGATGCGCATACAGTTGTGGGTATATCTTTGGAGTGATGAATAAGAGAAGCTCTATTTATGATAATAAATATACGGATGGCAGCCAGCCATACGTAGTGCATTGTCTAGATCTTATTTGTGCTAGAGAGGTAGTATCAGCTTCTATGTTTGGAGGACAGGTTTATGCAAGAATGCTGACATATGCTGGTTTGAATGATGTAGATAGGTCAAATCCAAATACTTATTATACAACGAATACAGTACGAGGATCATTTAAACCTATCATAAATGAAACTTGGTACAGCTCTTTCGATGTCGGAGAATTGAGTAAACAGCAGAGAGATATCCTCAACACCGGATACAATTTAGTTAGGAATAATGGTTGCGTTTATGACAATGAGGATGTCGATCTTATAGCAAAAGAATTTACAAATAGTTCAAATCCAACAAAAATGGATTCTGTGACATTTATGTATAGAGTGTTAAAAGATGCCGGTTATCCTGTAACGGAAAGATTAAGTGCTGAAGATCTTATACAAGGCAGGGATGATTATTTTGATACAGTGGACGCAGAGCAAGTGGAAGCTGGCGATATCATCATCAAATATAATGAAGATGGTACAAGTAGTTTCGCCATTTTAATAAGTAGTGTTGGAAATACTTATTTTGTATTAAACTGCACAAGTCAGCCAGATTTAACAGGAAAATCTTCTGGTGCAGGTATAAGGCAATACAATAAAGCAATCTTTAGTATTGCAGAATCTAATGATGAGAGTAAAGCAGGTACATACTTTTTACGTATTAAAAACAGAGATTCAGTAAATACAATAGAGTGCAATTATGAATAGTCGGATGAATAATCCGGCTATTTATTTTATAGGTAAGATAGTTAATTTTCCTATAGGAAGCATAGCAAAAGAATGCACAAATATAAACCATTTTTGTAAAATCTCAAGCTATTTAGAAGTAACAGAAATAAGGAGGATTTCAGATGAGTAAAACAGCAAAACAGAGAGAGCTTTTGGTTGCACTTAGAGCTAAGTTGATAGGCACAAAGCATACATTGCCTTTCACAATCTATAGTGATGAAACTATTGAAGATTTACTTAAAGCGCAGCCAGCAACATTGGAGGAACTTACAAAGGTTAAGGGGTTCCCGGCGAATGGAAAGCGTGTTGCTGGCTTTGGTGAGTGCATTGTTAAAATCTTTACATCCACAGATGAGGTTTCTAATATCACAGTAGAAACTTCTGGAGATGGGGTTAATGTAAAGACTGAATTAAAAAAGCTCTCCTTATTTTAGGAGGTATTATGAAACACAATTCTGTTATTAACGGCATCACTTTGATTTGTTCAGTGCTGCTTCTCATGTTGGCTTGTTTGGGTTTTAGTATCAGAAGTGGGGAGGACGAAACTCCCGCTAGTGCTGCTGTGAGACCAACAACAGAAGTGGCAGATGAGATTGATTCATTGATGTCTGTTGCTACAGTAACTGATGCGACTGCTTCAGAGACTGCTTCAGAGACTGATGCAGGGATTTCTTATATAGCAGAGACAGAGAAACAGAAAGCTATTGATAGCCAGGAAGAGCGTGAGAAATTCATGAATGACTTACGCAGACAGCAGGAAGAAGAAGAAGCAGCTAGAAAAGCTGAAGAAGAGCAGAAAAGACAGGAAGAACAGGCAGTGGTAGAAGCCGCTGTAGAACCACAAACCGGAACTGGTGTGCTTAACAGGACGTTAGGTACAGTTATAGGACCTAGCGGAAAAGAGACCTTTTATAATTTGGATATGAGCGGTGTAATCGCTATAATGCAGAGTATGGGTTATTATGCAGATTACTGGGTTCGCGAAGATGGTGTGAAGATGTATGGTGACTATATTATGGTCGCTGCAAATCTGAATATTAGACCGAAAGGAACCTTGGTGCAGACCAGTTTAGGCATGGGCATTGTAGTAGATACTGGTGGATTTGCTACAACAAATCCTTACCAATTAGATATCGCAACTACATGGTAATTAGGGCGGAATACTTATAAAGTGTTCCGCTTTTTTGAAGGGAGACAAGAAAGATGAGATTGGATAGATCAGTACTGGAGTCACTGGGTACAGATTTTGAGCGAGTAGTAGCTCAAGATTTGAGAATACGGTATCCAGAAAGTAAGATTTTACATAATCTCTCTTTCTATAGTGCTTTCTTAGGGAAAGAAACTCAGAATGATATTTTATTCATCCATAACAAAGCTATTATTTCTGTTGAATGTAAAAATTGGACTCGCTATATTAAGGGTTCATATAATGATGAGATCTGGACTGGTAGTTCCCGGTCTCATCTTACTTTAAGTGTTTTTAATCCTATTACGCAGAATGATATTCATATCAGAGCTTTGCGTAATAATTTACGCAGGCAAGGGATAAATCCTCCAATCTTTTATAATGTAGTGCTATTACCAGATGGTACACAGTTATACACTGATTGCCCAGAGGTTATAAATTATTCTCGTCTATTTTATGTTATTGATGAAATAACTCGTAAAAGTAGATTAGACATTGATGTGAAATTTTTTGAAAATAATATCAGAAAGGTGTGCAAATAAATTATGGAGCATTGCTTTACATGCGGAAATAAGGGGTTTCCTGATAAGATATGTCCGGAGTGTGGAAGGGAACCCACAAGAAGTTCTTTGAATTTAGACAGACATCCGAATGTTGAAAATTTTATTCGTAAAACTTCTTGGTCTATGATCCCAGCAAAGTATCA
>OGOD01001679.1_pt1 | contig 12912 bp, 10 predicted proteins | sample 1573631 | NCBI WGS metagenome assembly OGOD01 (sample SAMEA2581895, study PRJEB24529) | metagenome | biome: Human gut stool | place: China | collected 2011
TGGGTGAAGGTGCTGGTATTTTAGTGCTTGAAGAATTAGAGCATGCCAAAGCACGTGGTGCTCATATTTACGCAGAAGTTGTTGGTTATGGTGCAACGAGTGATGCACACCATCTGACAGCGCCGATTGACGACGGAAGCGGCGATGCAAAAGCAATTGAGTTTGCAATCAAAGATGCGGGCATCAAACCGGAAGATATTGATTATATCAATGCACACGGAACCAGCACACACATGAATGATGCATTCGAGACCAAGGCAATTAAACTTGCGATGGGAGATGCGGCTTACCAGTGTAAAGTTAATTCGACAAAATCCATGGTAGGACATCTGCTTGGTGCTGCCGGTGGTGTTGAGGCAATTACTTGTGTAAAATCTATTATGGAAAACTATGTACATGCCAATATTGGTCTTGTAAATCAGGATCCGGAATGTGATTTGGATTGTCCGAAAGAGGCAGTTGAAACAAAAGTTGATGTAGCACTGAGTAACTCTCTTGGATTTGGTGGACATAATGCTGTATTGATTTTCAAGGCATTTGCAGAATAAAAAACGGAAGGGAAAAACGAAATGTTATTAGATATCAACGATATTCAAAAGATTATCCCACACCGTTATCCGTTCCTCTTGGTTGACTGCGTCGAGGAGATGGAGCCGGGAGTAAGAGCGGTAGGATATAAAAATGTAACGATGAACGAGCCATTTTTCCAGGGTCATTTTCCACAGCAGCCGGTAATGCCGGGTGTGTTAATCATTGAGGCATTGGCTCAGGTTGGCGCGATTGCAGTATTAAGCCTTCCGGAAAACAAAGGGAAACTTGCCTTCTTTGGCGGAATCAAAAATGCCAAATTCAGAAAGCAGGTAATTCCGGGCGACCGTCTGCGCTTAGAGACAGAAATTATTAAATGCAAAGGACCGATGGGCATTGGCAAAGCAGTTGCAACAGTAGATGGTAAATTAGCAGCAGAAGCAGAAATCAGCTTTATGTGTACGGATGCTAAGTAAAAGGCGTCGAAATAATATAGTTTAAAAATAGAAAAAAGAAATTCATTTGTCTCGAGACAGGATAATGTTTCACATTATAGTCTCTCGCCAATTGAATTTCTTTTTTTCTATTTTAACTGTATTGTTCGAACGTACTTCTGTAAAAGAGAGAGGAGGAATATGCCAACAAAACGTCCTAATGTTTAACTAATTTTTAGTGGGTATCTGGTATGCGTGGTTGGCATGCCGATACCCTTACGCGTTTGTTTAGCGGGAGCGCCCACGAAACACAAACATTTCTTATTAATTTACGGACCCTAAAAAACAACCATTAAACACTTATCCCAAACGAATATCACTAATAAATTAAAAAAAAATCTTACGATAACAGAAAAAAGGTGGTATACTAATAGTGTAGACGGAAAATATAAGCGCCTCTTATAGTCGTGGCGCAGTCGGCAGAAAGGATGGATAGACTTGTTTGAAATAGGAGACTATGTAGTGCATGGGAATAGTGGAGTCTGCCGGGTAGAATCGATTCAAAATATGGATGGCATAGATGGTGCCCCACAGCGCACGTATTATACGCTGGTTCCGATTTATACTTCGGGCAGTAAACTGTTTGTACCAACGGATGGAAAAAGAGTAGTAACACGTCCGGTTATGACGAAAAAAGAAGCAGAGACATTATTAAAAGAGTGGGACGAAATTGAGACACTCTGGGTAGAGAACGATAAGAAGCGGGAAGAGGTGTACAAAGAGGCACTCCGTTCCTGTGACAGCAGACAGTGGGTTAAACTGATTAAGACGTCTTATCAGAGAAATCAGGCCAGATTACAAAAAGGAAAAAAAGCAACAACAAGTGATGAGCGTTATCTGCATATGGCAGAGGATAATTTGTTTGGTGAATTAGCAATTCCTTTTGAAATGACAAAGGGAGAAGCAGAGGAGTATTTTGTAGCACAGATTCGTGGAGAGTAAATGAATTTATTATGAAAAAAAGCCGGTTCGCTTTTTCGCAGACCGGCTTCATTTTTTGGTTATTTTGATTCAATTTCTTTTGTCATCTTAGCAATCAATTCTTTTACTGCTGGTACAACATCAGCAAGTGCAACTTTATCCTGTACGGATTTATCACGGCTTGAGAGCTCAACAACGGATTCTTTCATATTTCTTGGGCTGACTACAAGACGGATTGGAACACCAAGTAAATCAGCGTCAGAGAACATAACACCCGGACGGACGTTTCGGTCGTCATAAATAACTTCAATGTGTTCTTTTTGCAGACTTGCATATAATTCATCAGCAAAAGCTTTTGCTTCGGCATCGTCTGCACGCAGACAGCACAGGTGAACCTGCCATGGGGCAATGGTAATCGGCCATACCGGACCGTAGTCATCGTGATGTGCTTCACAGACAGAAGCAGCAAGACGTCCAACGCCAATACCATAACAGCCCATAATTGGATAATGGGATTCGCCATCCGCATCCAAATACTGCATATTCATGGATTTTGTATATTTCGTTCCAAGCTGGAAGATGTTTCCTACTTCAATACCGCGGGAAATGTGGATGGTCTTTTTACCACAGTGTGGGCAGATGCCGCCATCAACGATTTTTGCTAAATCCACATATTCGGCATCGACAACATCACGCTCCATGCAGAGTCCCGTGTAATGATATTCTTCTTCGTTGGCACCACAGGATAAATTATTTGTTCCCTGAAGTGATTTGTCATAAAGCACGGTGTAGTTGCCATTTACGGTAAGATTTACCGGGCCGATATAGCCGGCATTCAGACCACAGTCACTTGTAATTACAGCCGGATGAACTTCTTCGCCGAGATAGTTCGTCAGTTTGGTTTCATTGACATCTAAATCACCGCGGATGAAAATAACAACAAAATCGTCTGTCATATTTTTCTGGTAAACAACAGCTTTACACGATTTCTCCAATGGAGAATGAAGAAAATCACAAATTTCTTCAATAGTGTGAATGTTAGGTGTGTGAACTTTTGTCAGTGGTTCATCGACTGCATCTTTCGTATTTTCAATAACTGATTCAGCAGCTTCCATATTTGCACGGTAATCACAATCGGAACAGATGGCAATCGAATCCTCTCCAATTGGTGTTAAGAGCATATATTCATGGGAAAGACTTCCACCCATCATACCGGAGTCGGAGGCAACGGTAACTACTTCCGGGATACCGGCACGTGCAAAAATGCGGTTATAAGCATTATAACAAATTTGATAATAACGCTCTAAGTCTTCCTGTGAAGTGTGGAAAGAATAAGCATCTTTCATAGTAAATTCGCGGACACGGATTAAACCGGCACGTGGACGTGCTTCATCACGGAATTTAGTCTGAATCTGATAAATCATAAAAGGATAACTGTTATAACTTTTTGCATAATCGCGGACAAGCTGAACGGCAGCTTCCTCGTGAGTCATTCCTAAGACCATTTTTGAGCCGTTGCGGTCGGTAAAACGTAAAAGCTCACTGCCGACACTTTCGTAACGTCCGGACTCATCCCACAAAGATGCCGGAAGAGCAACCGGGAACAAAACTTCCTGTCCGTCAATGGCATCCATTTCCTCACGGATAATCGCCTCTATTTTCTGGCAAATGCGCTTTAATGGGGTAAATTGTGAGTAAATTCCCTTGGCTACATCTTTCATATAGCCGCCGCGCATCATCAGTGCATGACTTTCAACGACGCAATCGCTTGGTTTTTCTTTGAAGCGTTCGCCTACTAATTTGTCTAGTTTCATAATTGTCATTTCCTCCAAAAATAAATTCGTACATCAAATGTAAGTGCTCAAAATCGATTTTGAACAATTACATTTATGTTAGCATTTAGCCGGGCAAATGTCAACTTGCACAAACCAAAAGAGAGTGGTACAATGTGCGTAATTTGGAGCGAATGCAGAAAGGATGAAAGAATATGACATATCAGACAGCAGTTTTTGATTTGGATGGAACGTTATTAAATACATTAGAAGATTTAGCGGACGCCGTGAATTATTCACTTAAAAAAAATAAAATGCCACTTTGTACAATTACGCAGGTGTGTCAGTATGTGGGAAATGGAATTGTAAAGTTAATGGAGCGTGCGGTTCCATCCGGTAAGGATAATCCGGTGTTTGAGCAGGCACTTTCTGATTTTAAAGAATATTATGCAGAACACTGCCATGACAAAACAGCACTGTATCCGGGGGTTCTTGCGCTTCTTCAAAATTTAAAGAAAAAGGGTGTGAAAATGGCGGTTGTATCAAATAAGGCGGATTTTGCGGTTAAAGAATTGATGCCGGTTTATTTTCCGAATCTGCTGGATGTGGCACTCGGAGAAATGGAAGAAATGGGGATCCGAAAAAAGCCGGCACCGGATATGGTTTATAAGGCATTGGCAGAGTTACGGTGTGATAAGAAAAATGCTGTTTATATTGGTGATTCGGATGTTGACTTAGCGACAGCAAAAGCCAGTGAAATGGACTGCATTGGTGTGAGCTGGGGATTTCGGGGAAGAACTTTTTTAGAAGAGCATGGTGCCGATTACATTGTCGATAAACCGGAAGAAATTGAAAAATTTTTCAAATAAAAACAAACGAATAAAAACAATAAAATGGGTCACAATAGCATTGTAAGAAACGATTTATTTGTAGAAAGTGAGGATATTTCAATGAAAAAAATAGTAGTTTTTGCAATGCTTGTTGTTTGTTTGTCCGCTATGGTAACCGGGTGCGGCAATAAAAATAACAGCGCAACGGACCCATCTGCTTCCCCGGAAGCAACAAATGAAGCGACACAGACGCCAACGAATGAAAATAATAACACAGCAACGCCAAATGCGACGGATGACAACAAAAACGATGATAACGATTTATCGGATGATGTAAAAGACGGCGTGGATGATGCTGCTGACGGTGTAAACGACGTAATTGACGGTGTGGATGACGCCGTTGATGATGTGACGGGAAACGATAAAAATTAATAATGGGATGAAAAAGAAGCAGCAACGGGATTGACCGAAACTGCTTCTTTTTTGTATATATATATTTTTATGCGAAATAGTTAAGGTAAATGAAAAAAATGTAAAATATGTAGTTTTTTTGTCAAAATTTTTATTGCTTGGAATATATTGGTATGGTAGAATATAAATTGTTATAGGGAGTTTTATGGGATAAATAATTGAGGAAGGAGGATATTTTTATGGAACAGAAAAACGGAGCAGCAACAGCTTCTACCATTCTTGGTATTGTGAGCTTAGTAATCGCTGTCATCGGAGGAATTACCTTTGGTGTAATTGGTGCCGCAATTGCTTTGATTTTAGGTATCGTAGCAGTTGTTCTCGGTATTAATGCAAAAAAACAGACAGGAGGCACAAAAGGTCAGGCTGGTTTTGTCTGTGGTTTGATTGGTATTATCTTTGCTGTTATTTTTGCAGTAGGATGTTCAATCTGTGGTGCTGTTGAGTCCAGCAGTACCAAAACAAGTTATACTTGTTATGGATGCGTTGGTGGTTCCTGTTTAGTAAGCAGTGATGTTAATGATGCAGCAGATAGTTTAAATGACTTGAGCAATGCATTGAACGACTTGTCAGATGCTTACAACTAAGAGAACAATATAACCAAAATAAAGAAGGTTGCTGCTTAGGCAGCAGCCTTTTTTTCTAAGGAGGAGAAAATGTTTCCATCAATTCATTTAGGATTTGCAGATATTCCAACTTATAGCACAATTTTGTTGGCAGGGTTTTTTATAGCCATTGTTATAGCAAGAAAAATAGCAGGCCGCTATCGTCTGGCCAAGGAGGATGTTTTATATGGTGCCATCTATGCGGCGATTGGTATTCTTATCGGCTCTAAACTGTTGTATTGCTTGACAAGGCTTCCGAGCCTGATACAGAAATGGGATGCAGTTGCGGCTGGTTTTGATAAAAATTTCATGCAGACACTGTTATTTTTAATGAATTATTTGTTTGGTGGGCTTGTTTTTTATGGTGGCCTGATTGGTGCCTTTTTGGGGATCTTTTGTTACTGTAAGCAGTATCATTTATCCTATGTTCCGTATATGGATGTGTTTGCACCATTGATTCCATTTGTTCACGGTATCGGAAGAATTGGATGCTTTTGTTCCGGGTGCTGTTATGGCATTGAATACTATGGCCCTTTTGCCATACAGTTTCCGTATAATGAGGCTGTTCCGCAATTAAGTCAGGTGCCGCGTTTCCCCGTGCAGCTTTTAGAGGCGCTTATGAATTTTCTTTTGTGTGGTATTTTATTTTGCCTTATGAAGAAAAAGAATTTGAGAAATGGACGGTTGATGGGAATTTATTTGATTTATTATTCCATTGCCAGATTTTTGTTAGAGATGCTTCGCGGGGATAAAATCAGAGGAAGTATCAGTGTTTTTTCCACCTCGCAGTTAATTAGTTTGATTTTGCTGCCGGTTGGAATTGTTTTGGTGCGTGGAAAATGGGTGGAAAAGCATTGCAAGGAAGAAAAAAGTGGTGTATAATTTTCCATAGAAAAAATTCCGGCGGGACAGGATGACCGGTGAGAAAGATATGGAAGGAAGAAAATTATGTTAGATATCAAATTTGTAAGAGAAAATCCTGATGTTGTAAAACAAAACATTAAAAATAAATTTCAGGAGCACAAACTGCCACTCGTGGATGAAGTGATTGCGCTTGATAAAGAGCGTCGCGAGACACAGCAGAAAGCAGATGACCTTCGTGCTCTTCGTAAGAAAAATTCAAAGATGATTGGTGCGCTGATGGGTCAGGGCAAAAAAGAAGAAGCCGAGGCAATGAAGGAAGAGGTTGCCGGTTATGCCAAAGAACTTTCTGATTTAGAAGCACGAGAGGTAGAAATTGCAGAGGAATTGAATAAGCGCATGATGGTAATTCCAAACATCATTGACCCGAGTGTTCCAATTGGTAAAAATGATACTGAAAATGTAGAAATTGAGAAGTTTGGTGATCCGGTGGTTCCGGATTTTGAAATCCCATATCATGCACAGATTATGGAATCATTTGATGGACTGGATTTGGATTCGGCACGTGACGTTGCAGGAAATGGATTCTATTATCTGATGGGCGATATTGCAAGACTTCATTCTGCAGTTATTTCCTATGCAAGAGACTTTATGATTGACCGCGGATTTACCTATTGTGTGCCGCCGTTTATGATTCGTTCAAATGTTGTAACAGGTGTTATGTCGTTTGATGAAATGGATGCGATGATGTACAAAATCGAGGGTGAAGATTTGTATCTGATTGGTACGAGTGAACATTCTATGATTGGTAAGTTTATCGATAAAATTATTCCGGAGGAGCAGTTGCCAAAAACTTTGACCAGTTATTCTCCATGTTTCCGTAAGGAGAAGGGTGCTCATGGAATTGAGGAACGTGGTGTTTACCGGATCCATCAGTTTGAAAAGCAGGAGATGATTGTTGTCTGCAAACCGGAAGACAGTAAAATGTGGTTTGATAAATTGTGGCAGAACACCGTTGATTTATTCCGTACATTGGATATTCCGGTACGTACGTTAGAGTGTTGTTCCGGTGACTTGGCCGATTTGAAAGTGAAATCGATTGATGTAGAGGCATGGTCTCCACGCCAGAAGAAATATTTTGAAGTGGGAAGCTGCTCGAATTTAGGAGATGCGCAGGCTCGCCGTTTGAAGATTCGTGTTGTCGGTGAAGGTGGTAAGTATTTTGCCCACACCTTAAATAATACGGTTGTTGCACCACCACGTATGTTGATTGCGTTCTTAGAAAACAACTTATGTGAGGATGGTTCAGTTAAGATTCCGAAAGCATTACAGCCATATATGGGCGGCAAAGAAAAAATGGAAGTGAAATAAAAATGACACAGTGTGGTTTTATAGTGAGACTGCACGATGACAGAAGATTCTGCTATCGTGTAGTCTTTGTTCTGTGATTTGAGGAAAGATAAATATAAAAATTTACAAAGAAAGGTGAGAGGAAATGCGAAGCAGCAAAAGATATTTTGCACTGTTATTTCTTCTGTTTGCCCTAGCATTTGCCGGAGTGAATCAGACGAATTATGTGCAGGCAAAGGAGACGACACAAAAGATTTGTCTCTACTTAGGACAAAAGATTACTCTTGCGGATTTGCCGGAAGGGGAAGTGGTTTTAAGTAAAGAGCATGTGGTTGAGGTGTCGGCAAACAAAGTTGTTACGACGATTGGTGCAGGTACGGTTACGATTTCGGTGAAAACGAAGGCGGAGACAGTTGACTATGCAGAAATTGAAGTAAAGAAAAATGAGATTCTTTCGGATTTGAGTTTTAACAGACAGTCGTTTACGGCACATCCTTTGGGTGGTGGCTCTTTTCAGCTGCCGATACCGCAGTTTGAATCGATGACGTGTGTGTGGCAGGCAAGAACGCCGGAAACAGCCACAGTTACACAGGAGGGAATTATTACGCCGGTTCGCGCAGGCTTTGCAGAATTTTCTGTTACGGTTACGGATTCATATGGCGGTGTGTACTCTTTTGTGCTTGGTGTTGAAATTTTGCAGCCCCAATTTACAATCCAAAAGCAGAATTTAGCGAAGGGCTGTCAGACAACACTTTTGTTAGAATCTGTTGCAGGAAATCCGGTTGTTTATCAGACAAGGGATACTTCCATTGTTTCGATTGTTTCCTATAATCAGGCGGGCGTTGTAGTTAAGGCGAAAAAAGTTGGTTCTACTACTGTAGTGGCACAGGTAGATGGCGTTCAGACAGAATGTGTGATTACGGTTACAAACCCGCAAATAAAAAAGGCATATGGTTTTTATCAGAAAAAGAAAAAACTGGCGGTCAAGGTGACTGGGTTAAATGCAGAAAGCCGTCCGGTCTTTCGTTCGTCCGATGTAAAGGTTGCTGTTGTGACAGCTTCAGGAAAGGTGACAACGAAAAAGTATGGAAGTGCTGTGATTTCCTGCGAGGTCGATGGAAAGACAGTAAAGTATTATCTGGCAGTAAGTACGAAAACGGCTGTCCGGGCGATGCGGTATGGTTATAAAAAGATAGGAAAGAAAAAGTACAGTCAGGCAAGGCGGATGGATAAAAACTATTATGACTGCTCCTCTTTTGTTTACCGAACCTATCGTGCGGTAGGAAGATATCTTGTCTGCAAAACAAGCTGGGCGCCGGTGGCGGCGGACATCGGCCACTATTATGTGAGAAAAGGAAAGTCCATTAAGGCAAAGAAAACCTATTCTGAAAAGAAAATGAGACCGGGAGATTTGATTTGCTTTGGCGGCTCGAAGGCAAGAAGAAACGGACGGTATAAGCGAATATACCACATTGCAGTTTACATTGGAAATGGTAAGACAATGGAGAGTAGTTCAACCTATAATAATGTTGTAATAAGAGACAGAGGCGTTTTTAAAAAGAGCGAAATTCCGGTCGTTGTACGCCCATAATTTGTAAAAAAAGTAATTGACGAGTAAAATATCACGTGATACAATAAAGTTCCTTTCGGAAGGAACAGCAAAAAGCAGTGTTTCTCATGCGCAGGGGAAACACTGCTTTTGCTTTATCAGACAGCGTGGTGTTTGTCTGGTGAATCTAATTTCATTTTATCTGTTTATCTGGTAAATGAGAATCGCAGCTATTTACATGATATAAAAAGACAAGAGGGAGGACTGTCTATGAATTTAAAAATGAAAAAAGTAATTGCATGGGTGCTTGTGTGCCTGTGTGTATATGGTTCGATGCCAAAGGAAATGGTGAAAGCAGCTTCGGCTGGCTCCATTTATTATGTGCCGAAAGGACAGCAGGGATGCTATACGGATAGTTTAGATGTTGCGTTGCAGTGTTGTTCGATGTGTGGAGGAGTAATTACTTTGGAAAGAGATATTTATTATGACTTTCCTGACTTTATCCACTATGATGCGATAAATAAAGATACTATTCTTGTAGTGGATGAAGGGGTCACATTGACCATTGGTAAGAAGGGATTGCAAATGGATGGAATTTTGCAGATTCGTGGAGGAACAGTGGATTTAGAAAATTCGGATGGAATATTATATGGTTCCGGTAAAATCGATTTGTTAGCGGGACGTATGATTAAAAAATCGTATTCTGTAAATAAAAATAACACATCCATTTGTTTGGAAGCAAAAAGTATTTCATACGGTCAGAAACTGAAAGAGGCACAGATTCCTGAGGATAAAGTTACGTGGTCAATGCCGGTTGAGGGAACGTGGCAGTTTGTGAAAGGAGACTTAGTCCCACAATCGGGAACATCCAATCAGGATATTGTATTTGTGCCGAAATATCCGATGACGTATGATTCCTTATTCTTTACAAAGAGCGGGAAAGTAACGGTAAATGCTGTTATCCCAAGACGACAGGATGAAAAAGAAGTACAGATTTTTGCCGGTCAGAATTTAATGAAAATTCATCCGGACTTGATGTATGTAAGTCCGGTTACCGGCGAAAAGGTAGCAGGTGAATTTACCTTTTCTACGGATGCCAAAGAGTATGATGTTGGAAAACATGAGATATCGGGTGTGTTTACGCCGCAGGATAATAATTATCAGTCGGTTACGGATACAGTGGTTGTTGATATTGTATCGGTGAAACCGGAGCAGGCAGCACCATCGGTTGTCCGCAATCATGGAATCTATGGGGACCGTTTGAATCAGATTCGCTTCCTTGATGGAAAATATAAAAATCCGAAAACGGGGGAAATCATCAAAGGGAGTTTTGAGTGGAAAGATGGCAGCCAGCCATTGAAACTTGGAACCTGCGGGTACACAATGTTATTTATCCCGGATGGGAAAGGTTATGAAACTGTGGAGAGTGAAGTTTTGGTGGAAACACTGCCAAAAGAGATGGAGGAATTTGAATGGCCATCGTGCTCCGATCTTTCCTTTGGTGAGGATTTGTCGAATTCTTCTCTTAGTTTCCAGAAAAATGAATATGGCATTTTCTTCTGGGAGGACGAGAAAGTTTGTCCACCGGTTAAAAATTCAGGTGTCCATGTTGTGTTTCGTCCGGCAGACACCATTCGGTATGACTGGAGCAAGGTGGCAGGGTATGATGAGAAGACAAAGACAATTACATGCTCGATTCCGATTACCGTGCGTCCGGTGAAAGGAAAACTGCCGACGATAAAAGCTAAGGAATGGAAAGAAGGCGAAACGGTTTCCGGATGCGCATTGTCGCTTGAGCCTGCGAAAACGGGAACGGTGACATGGAAAAATCCGGCGCAGAAGGCAGATAAATCCGGCTGGTATCCGGTACTCTTTTGCCCGGCAGACTCCGATAATTATGACTGGAGCAGTTATGAGCAGGATGAAAAGGGAAATATCTGTATGCAGGTGTATCTTACGGTGACACCAAAGCCGACGTCATTGCCAACGTTGACTCCGACGCCGGTACCGACAGAGAAACCATCCCTCACTCCATTGCCGGAATCAACGGAAGTACCGAGTGCTACTCCTGTCGTGCGAGAGAAAAATACATCCAAACAGGGCAGTAATGGAGTAGCGGGGACAAAACCGACGACAACTTTTGTGATTACGCAGCTTGTATCAAAGACATCGAAGATTCAGTCTCCGATTGTTCCGAAAACATCTATTTTGAAATGCAGCAAGAAAGGAAAACGAGTGCAGTTTCGCTGGAAGAAAAAGAAAGGTGTTTCCTATCAGGTTCAGTGGAGCGCAAATGCTAAGTTTAAGAAAGCGCATAAAAAGAAAGTGAAAAAGAATTGCTATGTGACATCGAACAAAAAGAGTGGAAAAAGATATTATGTGCGTGTCCGCTGTGTGAAAAAGAAAAATGGAGTGAATTATTATGGAAAATGGAGTAAGGTGAAAAAAGTATCCGTGTAACGATTTAGAAATTTTCTGTTAGAATAAAAAGCAGGGAACAATGATTTTGTGCGAGCACATTCATTGTTTCCTGCTTATGTTTGAATTCGTTCTATTTTAGTATTTCATATCTTTTAAAATATCACAGAAGTCAAAGGTTGCAAAATAATCCCGTGGAGTTTCTCCGCGGCGAATCATCTGCACGCTGCCATCTTCTTTGAGAAGAAGCTCCGGCGATTTCAGTTTACCGTTGTAGTTATAACCCATAGCATATCCATGAGCACCGGTATCGTGGATAACCAGATAATCTCCGATGTCAATCTTTGGAAGCATACGGTCTACGGCAAATTTATCATTGTTCTCGCAAAGAGAACCGGTGACATCGTATTTGTGGTCGCATGGTGCATTTTCTTTGCCGAGGACGGTGATATGATGATAAGCACCGTACATAGCCGGACGCATCAAATCACAGGCACAAGTGTTCAAACCAACATATTCTTTGTAAATATGTTTCTGATGAATACATTTTGTTACGAGATTGCCATAAGGTCCAAGCATAAAGCGACCAAGTTCAGTAAAGATGGATACATCACCAAGTCCTGCCGGTACCAGGATTTTCTCGAACTGTTTGCGGACACCTTCACCGATTACCGCAATGTCGTTTGGCTCTTTGTCCGGTGTATATGGAATACCGATACCACCGCTCAAGTTGATAAATGTAATATTGGCACCTGTTTTCTCTTTCAATTCTACTGCGAGTTCAAACAGGATGCCGGCAAGTGTCGGATAGTATTCGTTGCTTACGGTGTTACTGGCAATGAAAGCATGAATACCAAAGTTTTTAGCACCCAGTTTCATTAATTTTTTGTAGCCCTCAATTATCTGCTCTTTGGTGAAGCCGTATTTGGCATCTCCGGGGTTGTCCATGATGTCTGTACCGAGTTCAAATACGCCACCCGGATTATAACGACAGCAGATGGTTTCCGGAATCCCAACATTTTCTGCTAAAAAGTCAATGTGGGTAAAATCGTCTAGATTGATGTAAGCACCGAGTTTACTTGCTTTTTCATACTCAGCAAGTGGCGTCACATTTGA
>OGOD01001688.1_pt1 | contig 12865 bp, 12 predicted proteins | sample 1573631 | NCBI WGS metagenome assembly OGOD01 (sample SAMEA2581895, study PRJEB24529) | metagenome | biome: Human gut stool | place: China | collected 2011
TAATTTCACCTGGTGCATTGGCATAGCCCCATTTGCCGGAAGTATCTGCAACAGCATAATATGTTCCTTCAAAACCTTTAGCATCAGGGTAACGGACTCCGTTGAGCTCTTTTCCTGTGTCATCGATGACAAAATACCCACTAGAATCCTTTACAACTCCGTATTTTCCGGCAAAGACTTCATTGTGGCTGTTAAGCACAACATCGTCATATAGGTAATCGGTAATTCTGCTTCCGTCAGAAGAATTGACGAGAGCCCATTTCTCGTTCTTCTTGGCGGTTACAATTCCGTTGCTGCTTATATACGCTTCATCAAATTTCTCACTTATAATGTTGAAGTCGTAGCTGCACACAGCATATTCGTTATTTTTCACGCCAATTATTCTGTTGCCGCATATTCCTGTCACACGGTCAAGTCCTGATTTATCAACCGCATACCAGTTGCCCTTTTTATCAATAAGCGTATATGTGCCATCAAGTTTTACAACGGCATAGTCGCCCGAAAAGGTACTTGCCTCATCGTATATAGGTGATAAGACCATATCGCCGTCAGAATTTATATATCCCCATGAAGAACCATTATAATAAGGTATTATGTCACCCTCCGATGGAAGCAAAAATTCATTAAAACCGACTGTAACGAAGCTATGTTCATATAGAAGAGAATTATATATATTCTCAAGCAGTTCACTGTCATACTCCGCAAGTCCGCGGTGTGCAATGTCGATGGCTTCCTCCTTGCGTCTGCTGTCGGCATAACGCATTGCAAGCTCAATGTATTCACTTTCGCCGGCTTTTTGCGCATCTATGCGATTCTCAACGAGTGTGTAATATGCCTTTGAATCATCAGCTTCCTTATATAGATTCAGCAATTCACATTCAATAGCACTATTGTAGACGGTATCATAATCGCTCAATGCCTGTATGTACAAAGCTTCAGCTCTCTTGTAGAGCTTATCCTGCGAAAGCTGACGTGCCTGCACAACAAGTTCATTTTGACTTCCTATGATATCTTCGCCCTGTCCTGATACGCTTATAAAAGTGATAATCCAGCCGGACACAAGCAGAAGCAGGCTGATTAATAGCAAAAGTCTTTTCTTTCTCTTAACCATGATTTCACCCTATCCCATCAGATACCTGATAATGAGCCCTGCATATAAGAATGGTACAAATGGAATAAAATCCTTTCTTGTAATTTTTTTCAAAAGCAGTAGCACTATCGAAACAACTGCCGCAGCAAGGCATCCGTACAGAATTGCAGCAGTCACATAGCCTGCCGGAAGACACATTCCCATAATAAGAGCAAGCTTTACATCGCCGGCACCTAATTTTCCCTGCGATATTATGTAGCACAGACCAAAGCTTATCGCACAGAACAGAAAGCCTATGCCGTATTCAAACACTAATCCGAGCATATAATGCATATTTAATATGAAGCCCGCACCGACAATGCTCGCCCATAAGAGCAGTGAAATAAGAATTATTCTGTTAGGCACCTTATGCTCCCATAAATCTGTGAAGAACAGAACTGTTATTACAGTGAGAAGTATGTACATCAGGTCAAACTGTATATTGGCAAACGAAGGCTTATCAAAAGCAAACCACAGCCTTATGAGAGAAATTTCACTTATAATTATTACAACTGCTTCGGGAAATGATGTCATTGGTTTTCGATTCCGGTTATTATCATCGGAAAAATCCACACGACAGTACAAAACAGCCCCAATGTACAGCAATGGGAGTATCAGAGCCATTATGGTTATACTTATATTTGACACAGACTCACCTCACTTTTTCCTGTAAGTTTTTCCATCTCCATCCAGCCATGTGGGTATATCAACCCTTTGGATTACATGAAGTGTGTTATCTTTTAAAAATAGTCCCCAGAAATACAGCCTTATGTCATATTCAACAACAATCTTTATGGTATTTTCCGTACCTTTAAAAAATTCGCTCTCGCTAAAGTCTAAGCCATTTATACCGTCCTTAACGTCATATCCTAGAAGATATTCGTCAGCACTTTTATTTCCTGCGGATTCTGCAAGATATTTATCAACGAGACCGCTGACCATAATCTGAAGAAGCAGGTTCTTTCCGGCCTGCTCAACATTCTCAATTCCAAGATACACAATGCCTCGAAGAAGGCTTTTGGGATCTTTTGCAAATTCTTTTCCGGTCTTAAAGATTTCTGTTGTTGTTTTATATGTATTGTTTCCATCATCACGGATATTTTTTATCGTTTCAAAAATATCTGAATTATCATCACCAAAATTTTCCACATCGCCCTCAATCCTGGATAATTCACCCATGAAATCTGTAATCTGCGTTATCGCCTTATCAACAGGTTCTGTATTGGTGTCGATATCTTCATTAAGTTTTTTGTCAGCATTGCGAATGCCAAGTGCCTCATAAATATATGTATAAGAACCAAGTTCGTTTCCTGCACCGTAGAGCGCATACTGTATGCGGTTATGTACAATAAATAAATTTATTAACGATATTATTCCGAGAATAAGCAGCATGAACGGAATAAGGCATAAAACCGCCTCGACTGTAATCATTCCGGATTGTGAGCATTTATCATTTTTTTTGTTTCTGATTTTCATACGTAATCCTCATTCCCACAGATTAGTAGCCTCGTATTACCGAGTAGCTGTATGCCTCATCTTCAATAGAACTTATCTCAGATTGTGTCTTATTGTCTTTTAGAAAAATCTGCATGAATCCCTTCGGTGCTATGACAAATTTGTCCTTTACACTACATGTTGCTTTCACTGCGGTCACAGTGTCAGATAATTTAAAGTCAAGCTCTTTCAGAGCGTCATCTGTCTGTGCAAAATTGACATTGAGTGTTATAAGGGTTCCTGTTCGCTTGACAAGATTATCTGAATCAACCGTAAGAAGAAGCATAACCCATACATATTCCTCATAACTGAGACTGAGTGCCTTTTCATTATCATTATCTGTATTATTATTTTTAGCTGTGTACATATTACCAATTAAACCTGACAGCTCATCAATACAGCTAAGCTGTGAGAGCTTTCTTTTTTGTAGTATGACCTTCTTGTGTTCTTTCAACATTTTCCAGTCCATAGCCGTTTCGCATGCTGCAAAGGCACCTCTCAGTGCACCGCTTACCGCAACCTTTACAATCGGCGCAAAGGGAGCTCCGACTCCGGTTGCCGCAACTGCATCTGCGGCTGAATTAGATACATTGGTTATTGCAGTATTTAATTCATCTACTATATAAGTTGAGATATAATTGAGTGCCATTCTCACAGCACAAATCATATTGCGGACAGACTTGAGATTAGCTGAGGAGGTTGGTTTTCCGGAATACAGGTATTCGAGTTCGGCACCGTAGAGATAATTGTACTTGGAGTTTAACGGTATGCCTGTAAGACTTAATTCGTATTCAGTGTCTTTATCCTCCTCCTTGTCCTTTGTGTTATCATCAGTATTTTCTTTACTGCCATCATCGGTTTTTACATTTGTGACACGGCTTGAGAACATCCCGAAATCGTATGTTATAAGCAATAGCTTATCATGAGTCTGGGTACCTATACCGCCTAAGGCTTTAAAACCGGATGAGCTATTAAAATAATCTAAAACTCCCGGAACCGAATACTCTGAGCTGTCGGTTCCAAGCTGCTTTGCAATATTGTCAGAGATGTTTCTGCTTCCCTTCTCGTCTGAATCATTCTCAATTTCTGCAAGTGCCTGAGATTCCTTATCGGATGCCTCCTGTTTCTTTTTGTCTGCGGCATTTTTATCACCTGTAGCACCACTTGTTGTTTTGCATATTTTATCGAGACAGTCATAAAGGCTTTTAGAGTCTGCATCAGACGTATAGAAATTCCACCAGGAAAAATCAGCCTTGATATCGCTCCATGCCGTATCGGGATTTAACTTAGCGTCATACAGCTGCGTATATAAGCCGTTATTGCCATCATCAAGCTTTTTCTCACACTCATCCATATTGCTGCGGTTATTATTGTTAAGCTGAATAATGTTATGGCTGTTTAGTTGCTGTACTACATAGCTGAACTTTCCTTTATAATCGAGAATTTTCTCCACATCCTCGATTTCACTCTTCATGGACTGCTTTAATTCATCACTGCATGTGTCAAGTTCTGAATTAAGTTCATTTACTTTTTTTTCTAACTCGGAAAGCTGCGATTCAATCTTTTTGGCATTTGCATCAAGTTCATCATAAAGACTTTGTACATTCGAAAAGCTCACATCAATTCCCGAAAGTTCTCTTTCTCTCACAGGATAGGAATATTGATTGGCAATTTTTCCTAATACATCACTTCGATAAGCGTTTTCATCGAAGTCATCATTGCACAGGCTTTTTTCCTCATCAGTAAGCTCTTCTTCGCCCTTGTTTTTCTTTGCAACGGCTGCATCTATGGCATCCTTGTTATTGAGGTAATTATAGAATTTTTTGTAATTGTCACTCTTAAATTCACTTTTTAATACATCATTGTATGCGTCAACACGATCTGATAGGGCGGATATATAATCCGGATATGCTTTCAGTTTTTTAAGTGTTTTGTAGTAATCGGATATACTGTCTAATGATTTTGAAAGCTCCTGTGAAAGCTTGTTGTATTGGCTTACTGCATTCATATCGTTGGCAGAACCTGATATCTGTTCTATCGCTTCAAAAACAGTATTGTTGCCTGAGAGCAGTTCCTCTGCCGCACGAAACTTCATAAATGCACTTATCTGTGACAAGAGTACATTGGGATTATTAAGCGTTGCACCTTCAACAGCGGAATGACTTATGTTGACGGTGGCATTCTTATAGGGCATAAACCCTGATAACTCGCTGTCATCTCCATTCGGATTGAAAGTGTATGCGGCCTGCTTTGTATATTTTTCAATGACTTTTTTGCCATCCTCAGTCTGTGTAATTGAAAATAAGCCATACATCTCTTTTAGTACGTTGTCGTATTCGCTTAACACCGCTTCACCGTAACTGTCAGCGGCGACAACAGCCAGAGAATTGTATAGCCTGAGTCTTGCTAAATCAACCATGGTTCCGGTAAATACTACAATAGGGACCATAATCAATGTGACAAACACAGTTATTACTCCTCTGTTTTTATAAAAAAAGCTCATGTCTGTTATGCCTCCTCATTCGCTTGCTAAAAGCCTAGTGAATTTTTCATATAGTTCCTTGACTTTGTATGCTATATTTGAAGCTGTTTCATTAAGTTTTGTCTTTTTTAAGAGAGAAATTGCATAATCTGTATTACTAATCATATCATCATGGTCACTTACAGCGATTTTCGCATCAGCTGTGATGGTATACTTGTTGTCCAGACCAATAAACGAAAAATCTATCGGAAGCTGAATTGTCTGTACGGCGCTTGCTTCCAATTCCTTATATATAACATAATTTTTGTATTTAAATGTAATTTTAACTTCACCGGAAAAAAGCATATTTCCGGCAACGCTGTTAAAAAAAGTGGTAAAATCTGTCTCATTCAATTTATGAATGTTGCCGAACAGCTCCTCATAAGGATTAATCGGAGAGGCAGCATTATATGTATTTCCATCAGCGGATACTGTTCCGTCTTTAGCTTCATAGACGGCAGATTTCTGGACACTTACATACATATCCGTTGCAGTGGATTTGTAGTATGTAAGTGCCATTTCAAGACCTGCCTGAAGATTCGCTTTCTGGAAAAGAATAATTGACAGATACAGCAATATCATTACCATCAATATAGCAGCCGGGAATATAACTGCTGCTTCGACTACTACATCGCCTTTTTGATTTTTTAATGCTTTCATCATCATTCTTCCCTCAAGTTATCTTTAGATTAAATCTTTACCAGCTTCCGGATGTCTCAACTTCATTTCCGCTATTCTTAATCTTACCGATTAAATCGCCGAGCCATCCCTGTAAAAAGCCCCATAAAAGACCAAGAAGTAATACAACAATAAGTACAAGAATGATTGTAGCGACAATGTTAGAAACTCCATCGTCATTTGCAAAGAAAGCTGCTGCTTTTTCTTTGAACTTGGTTAATCTTGTTGTAGATTTGATGTACAGATTGTCTATGAACGACATGTTCATGCCCTCCTTTTTATCTCAGCGTTATGCTGATTGTAATTTATTATTAAATCCTGTACCTTAGAAATTGAATCCTGAAAGTACGGGAATAATAATTATGACAAGAATTCCCACAAACATAATCATTGTAGGAATGAACAATTTGTTGGCTACATTTTCGCCCTTTCGTCTCGCAACATGCTTTTTTTCAAGCCAGCAGTCATCATTGATTGCCTTCAAATCTGACGCTAACCCCATATTACCGGATGTGTAGCTCTTAGTTATGATGCTTATCAGCCTGTCCAGATATCTATTACTGCATCTTGACTGCATATGCATAAATGCAGTTTCAAACGTCACACCATTTTCGATTTCGGCTAATGTCTGCCTTAATTCACGATAAATAACACCGTCACCGCCATTGGCAATTTCAACAAGTGCCTTATTTATATTCATTCCGGCAATGACGAGAAGTGTAAGCTTTGACACAGCGTCAGCTAACTCCTTGTCGATAGCATCCTTTCTCATCTCTGCCTTGTTTCTTACAACATCAAGTGGTATATATGCGAGAACGAGCATTATCACAAAACAAACAACCGGCACAATCAGGCAGAGCATACCCGTCATTCCAATTCCGAGCATAATGCTAAGAGCAAGCATTGCAAAAACTGCTCCGCACATACCATAGGTTATTAAAGATGCATACAAGTATGCTGCATATATCATGGCATTTCTCTTCTCGCCGGTCTTTTGTTCCTTGTCAAGCAGCCTAAAGCCCGACTGTTCACAGGCTGTTATCATGCTCTTGAAAATACCGTTTCCCATCTGGAGATTAAACATACGGATGAAACTATAGCCTGCAAGTATAAGTAAGTCGGCGACAGAAAGTTTTTTTCCAGTTAAGTATCCGGAGGATATTTTTTCGTATTCAATCTGTTGTTTTTCCAATGACTTGACCTTAGACGCAGCTTTTTTATCTGATTCTTTGTGATATTTATTATGATTTGCTATGTAGTTTTCCTTTTTTTCAGTTATATCCTGCTGTAAAAGGCTGTAATACCACGATTTTGAAGTGATTATTTCAATTACATTTTCCTGTGGTGCCGTGAGTGTTAAATATAACATAAAGATAACAAGCAGTGTGGCAGCCGCCATCAATAATATTGAAATCATACTGTCCTCCTATACATCTATATTGGTTGCTTTCATTGCAAGAACATAGGATACAATCATTGAAATTACACCTACCGTGGCTGCGATTCTGCCGCTTACCGTAGTGAAAAGTGAGTCCATGAAGCCACTGCCCATAGCAGACATTGCTATAACAATTACAAGTGGCATTACCAGCATCATATATGCTTCTGATTTAGATGATGTTATACTAGTCTGAATTTCCATTACGATAGCTGTTTTATCACAGATAATATCGTGAGTCTGTTTGACTATGTAGCCAAAGTCACTGGTCTTCCCTTCAATCGTGGATAAAACCGCCGCAAAGCTTTTTATATCTTCGATATCGCTTCGCTCGCCAAACTCCATAAAGCTTTCTGACATTCTTCGCCCCATCCGGTAATCACCGATTATAAGTCCTATCTCCCTCACTATATGCGAGTTCTCGGCGTATAACATTTTCAATTCCTTTTCTGAATCCTTTATGGCGTTTTCGAGGTTTCTTCCGCCACCTCCGCTTATTGATATATTGATAATTTCAAGAAAATCCTTGAATTGATTTCTCAGCTTATCCTGTCTTTTCTTTATGGATTGATTCGAATATATCTTTTCCTGAAATAATGCAATAAAAGCCGCACCAATAATAGAAATGATCAAATTGTGATAGTATATGAAAAGTATTATTGAGATAATTACCACAAACAAAAGGTATGCTGCAATGTGCTGCGCTTTTGTGAGATTGCACTCATAATATTTTATTCGTATTTTCTCTTTGGTCATTATGTTTCCTCCTCGTAATCGTATATACCTGCTGAGAGCAGTTTATCATGGTTAACAATCTTATTGTCCGTTCTGACAAGAGTACCTGTTACTTTTCTTATATCACCGTTTTTCTCTTCCATAAATTTGTATATCGGGTTGAGGATAATCTTTCCGTTCTCATAGCCCACCACTTCGGTTATGGACATAACCTTTCTTGAAAAGTCTCTCAGACGTGAGAGATGTACTATATAATCAACTGCCGAGCTTATCTGCATTCTTATCGCATCAAGTGGTAAATCCGCGCTTCCTGTAAGTACCATTGTCTCAAGTCGGCTCAACATTCCTTCAGGAGAATTAGCATGTCCTGTTGAGAGTGAACCATCGTGACCTGTATTCATTGCCTGTAACATGTCGAGGGCCTCCTCGCCTCTTACCTCTCCTACAATTATTCTGTCGGGACGCATTCTAAGGCTTGCTTTAATGAGGTCACGGATAGGTATCTCGTTGGCTTCCTTTGAGTTAGCCTTTCTTGTCTCAAGGCTTACAAGGTTAGGTACATTTCTTATCTGAAGCTCTGCCGAATCCTCTATTGTGATTACTCTCTCCCATTGTGGAATAAAATTAGAAAGCGCATTAAGAAATGTCGTTTTACCGCTTCCTGTTCCTCCTGCGATAAAAATGTTATGGCGGGATACAACAAGCTTTTTCAGAAAATCAACCGCTTCTGGTGTGATTGCACCGTAGCTTAAAAGTTTTTCCATGGTCATCGGATTCTTAGAAAATCTTCTTATTGTTACAGTGGGCCCACTGAGTGCAACAGGAGGAAAAACGACATGTACTCGCGAGCCGTCCTCAAGTCTTGCATCAACGATAGGATTTCCTGCATCAATGGTTCTGTCCATTTCGCTGACAAATTTCTGCACAATTCTTATAAGATCCTCGTTGCTTTCAAAGTGTTCTTCGATCTGCATAAGTTTTCCTGATTTCTCAACGAAGATTTTGTTATATCCGTTAATCATTACCTCTGTTATATCAGAGTCAGTAATAATCTTGCCGAGAATACCAAGTCCGCCTACTGACTCAGTGACAGTATATCTTAATACCCCCTTTTCCTTGAATGACATGCTCTGATAGAATCTGTATATATCAGTATCATTTGACTTTGCCCAGAGTATTCTTTTATCTATAAGCTCATTTACCAATGCTTCGAGTTCTTCTGGGTTGTACTCTCTCAGCCTTCCGGCTTCCTGTACTTCTTTTTTTAGTTGTGTGACTTCGTCCATAAAAAATTCTTTTGACATGATGTTATCCTCAGCAATTGACTATTTTATCAATGGAAATATTGCCGTTTCTCAATGTCTCACGAATCAAATCCTCCATTGAGATAGTTCCGTAATCAGAAATATAACCGATATTGTCTGCATTTATATTGTTCTTGTTTGCGTAAGAACCATGAGCAAAATTGTCAATCGTGACAACTTTTTTCCAGACATCCTGAATAGGAGGATAAGCAGCTATTATATTAAGCTTATTTCTGAATACTTCATTGTCCTGTTCGACTATCACAATCCTGTCGGCAAGCTCAAATACTTTATTGGAAAGCTTATCAAGAGTGCTGTTCATATCGACAACGACAAAATCAGAACTGCTTACACATTTAATCTTATCAAAGAGCTTTTCAATATCAGCTTCAGATACGTCCATGTAATCAATGATGCGGCTGAAACCCTCAATATAACTTGTTCTTCCTGCCCCCTCCTTGATGGTGCTTCTGAGCTTTATCTCAAATGAACCGGTATCATCCGCTTCACTGCTTGACACAGCAGCGATGAGCTCAGTTATTCCTTCTTTTTCATGAGGATATATGATTGATGAACTGTCAATCTGCTCAAGGCTCATGAACATACTATTATATCCGGCAGCCTGAAGCTGCTGGGTAAGTATAATTGCCGTTGTCGTCTTTCCAATGCCACCAGTAGGGGAATATACAGCAACTATCTTTGTTCCTATTCCATTTGAAAAATCGGGAGTGTATCCTGCTTCGCCTGCATAATTATCAATCATTTCCTTATAGATGTTACTTACTCGCTGGTATTTTCTGATGAATTTCAGCTCCTTATATAGACTGCTGTACACCTGGGCCTCATCATACAGACATATTGCAAGCTTGGCTGAGTTAAAGATAATCTTAGAATCATTCAAATCCGAATCAAACAGGATAATATCATATTTGTTATTATTCATAGTCTTTACAAGCTTTTCGTAGCTTGTTGCAATAGAGATATCAAGTTCACTATATTCCTGAAGCTTATCAATAAGCCTGTCAAGGTACTCCTTTGATTGGTCAGCAATTAAAATTTTAATATTCATAAATCTCTTCCTCATTAATCTGTGGTTTTGAATAAAATGTGTTGTACTCATTCCGTTATTATCGTAATAATATCGTTTTTAATCTGATATGTCAATCAAAACATCATTTTAAATCCATTATAATATCAATGGCATCGGATATAATATTATATTGAGGTGGTTTGAATGCATGATGAAACCTTGAATGATCAGAAGTTCATTAAAAGACTGATCCAACTTCGTATGGAAAAAGGTGTATCGGCGCGTGACATGAGTCTTTCAATCGGACAGAATCCGGGATATATCAACAATATTGAATCCGGGAAAGCACTTCCATCTATGGCTAACTTCTTTTATATATGTGAATATCTGGATATTTCTCCCATGAATTTTTTCGATTTTGATTCTAATATTGATTTTCATAATGCCGATAAGCTGTATAACGCTATGAAACGGCTTACACCTTCACAATTTAAGAATATACAAGAGATAATATATGATTTGACAAATTGCAAATAAAAAAGCTGTAAAACAAATTCAACTTTGTTTTACAGCTTTTTAGCTAGTGCCGCCTTTAGGCACATATTTATAATGTATGAAAGTCCATGGAATGTCTTGGCAGTGAATGGTATCCCTATTTTAAGATACAATTTACAGGTTCATCTGTTGTCTGTCTACACTGCTCCTCCCGGCTGATTTGTGTCTATCCATCCTAGTCCTTCCATATGAGCCGAATCCCGCATGGTTTCCGTCATCAATTACAAGCATATAAAATTATCTTATAAGATTCTTTATTACTATCTAGGAAGCTCTATCTTGCGGTTCTTCTTATCAGGTGCCTGCTTGTAGAGAACAATCTTCTTGCCGATAACCTGAACAACCTCAGAGTGGGTACGCTCAGATACAATCTGTGCAATCTCATTAGGGTCATCAAGACAGTTCTTTAGGACACTTATCTTTATGAGCTCTCTCTTGTTGAGAGCTTCGTTTAACGCTTCTGTGAGCTCCGGTGTGAGAGATGATTTGCCTATCTGGAAAATAGGCTCTGTAGTCATTGCAATACCCTTTAAAAAAGCTCGCTGCTTTGTTGTCATCATGTCTGATATATCCTTTCTGTAAATAATGTATAATAACGTATCTTCAATATTTCCTCAATATTTTTTAAGCCGGTATATTAACCATTGAGTAACTATCGGGATATCGGGAACTCTATCTCTAATGTTCACAAAAGCACAAGATAAATTGTGCTTTCTTGCGGCTGGACAGCTAATCTTACCGAACATCCGTAAAGTGATAATACACTTAGAAATAGAAATCAAATTCCATGTACTCTCCGAGCCGGACTGTATCGCCCTCTTCAATGCCCATGGCTGTAAGCTGGTCAATGATTCCGTTCTCCTTGAGGAAACGCTGGAAGAATGCAAATCCCTTCTCGTCATCGAGGTTAGTATATCCGAGCATTCGGTCAATCTTCTCACCCTCGACAACAAATACATGGTTAGTTTCCTTGTAAACCGTAAGAGATGCTTCTTTATCATACATCTCTTCAGGGAAGTACTCTCTCTCGAATACTACAGGTTCCTTGTCAAGACTGTCAAGCATCTTCTTAACTTTGTATAAAAGCTCTTTAACGCCTTTTCCGGTTACTGCCGATATAGGATATACTTCTATTCCGTTTGGTTCAAATTCGTCCTTTAAACGCTTTATAGGATCCTCGGAGCCGTCACCTGTATATATGGCATCAATCTTGTTGGCGGCTATAATCTGCGGACGCTTTAAAAGCTCAGGATTATACGCCTCAAGCTCAGAATTGATTGTCTTAATATCTTCTACAGGATCACGTCCCTCAGTTCCTGCCGCATCGACAATATGAATTATAACCTTCGTTCTCTCTATATGTCTTAAAAATTCATGACCAAGACCTATTCCTTCTGATGCACCCTCGATAAGACCCGGAATATCGGCTATTACAAAGCCATCGGTTCCTTCAAGGTCAACAACACCAAGATTAGGATTAAGGGTCGTGAAATGATAATTTGCAATCTTAGGCTTAGCATTTGAGACACGGGAAAGGAAGGTTGACTTTCCTACATTAGGAAAACCTACAAGTCCGACATCAGCTATAACCTTGAGTTCAAGGCGTACTGTAAGCTCCTTAGCTTCCTGTCCCGGCTGTGCGTACTTTGGAACCTGCATGGTAGGTGTTGCATACCATTTGTTGCCTCTGCCGCCTCTGCCGCCCTTTAAAATAACTTCACGGTCATTGCCATTGCTCATATCAGCTATGACTTTACCGGATACATCATCGTATATTACGGTGCCTTCCGGAACCTTTATGATAAGGTCTGCACCGTCTTTACCGTGGCATAATGCTTTGCCGCCCTCAGCGCCGCTCTCTGCCACATACTTTCTTATATGTCTAAACTCATTAAGAGTATTAAGTCCTCGGTCAACCTCGAATATTATATCGCCGCCTCTGCCGCCGTCTCCGCCGTCAGGACCGCCTGCCGCAACGAAA
>OGOD01001695.1_pt1 | contig 12823 bp, 11 predicted proteins | sample 1573631 | NCBI WGS metagenome assembly OGOD01 (sample SAMEA2581895, study PRJEB24529) | metagenome | biome: Human gut stool | place: China | collected 2011
GATTTACCGACTGTATGCTGCAGAATGGTGCAGTAAAGGTGTATTCTGTCGATGTTGGACATGGTCAGTTAGCGTGGAAGCTGCGCAATGATGAGCGGGTGGTCTGTATGGAAAAGACCAATATCCGCTACGTGACGCCGGAGGATATCCCGGACCGGATCCAGTTTGCTTCCATCGATGTTTCCTTCATTTCCCTGACAAAAGTGTTAGGTCCGGTAAAGGAACTTCTGACAGAGGATGGACAGATCGTATGTCTGATCAAGCCGCAGTTTGAGGCAGGAAGGGAAAAGGTTGGCAAAAAGGGTGTTGTCCGTGAGAAAAGTACACATCTGGAAGTGATCGAGTCTGTGATCGCCTTTGCAAAGAGCATTGGATTTGGTATCCTGAACCTGGAGTTTTCCCCGATCAAGGGACCGGAAGGTAATATTGAGTATCTGTTATATTTGCAGAACCATCCAGAACTGGCAGACGAAAAAGGCGTTGAGATCGATCCAAAGATGATCGTGGAAGAGGCTCATAACACCTTATAGGAGCTTTTATGAAACATTTTTATATTATTCTGAATCCATATAAAAGCGGAGCTGTGGAGATGGCAGAGAAGATCAGTCAGTATCTGGAAAGCAGGGGCTGTATCTGCCATATGCCGGAGCGGATGGAAAAGGCGGATGGAGATCACACTGGTTACCGTTATACGGATTCTGGCATGGTTCCGGAGAATGTGGAATGTGTGATCACCTTAGGCGGTGATGGAACGCTGATACAGGCAGCCAGGGATCTGGCGGGAAGACAGATCCCGATGCTGGGCATTAACATGGGAACCTTAGGTTATCTGACCCAGATCAGCGGCCAGGAGGCAATCACTCCCAGATTAGCGGAACTGATCAGTGACCAGTTCCAGCTGGAACACCGGATGATGTTAAAAGGCACCGTTGTCAGACATGGCAAGGTGATCGCCAAAGAACTGGCATTAAATGAGATTGTTGTGGCAAGACGGGAGATGCTGCGTCTTCTTCGGCTGAATATCCGGGTCAATGGGGAATTCCTGATCCAGTACCATGCAGATGGTGTGATCGTGGGAACGCCTACAGGATCTACCGGATATAATTTGTCGGCGGGAGGACCGATCGTGGAACCCACAGCCCGCATGACGATTTTAACACCAATCTCCGCTCATTCGCTTAATGGAAGAAGTGTGGTCCTGTCCTCAGAGGATCAGATCGAGATCGAGGTGATGGGGCATGTGCAGGATGGCCAGTCGGCGGTATTTGACGGGGATTCCTACGTGACGTTGGAGGTTGGAGACCGGATCTTAGTGGAGCGGTCGGAGATAGAAACCATATTGGTGAAGCTGAATGCAGGTTCATTCCTTGATAACCTTCGCAGTAAGCTGGCAGGAATTTAAAGGGGGTAAAACGTGAAGGTAGACAGACATGCCAAAATCGTAGAATTGATTGGAAAATATGAGATCGAGACACAGGAAGAACTGGCAGAGTATCTGACCAAGGCCGGATACCAGGTCACCCAGGCTACTGTGTCCAGGGATATCCGGGAGCTGAAGCTGTCCAAGGTCCAGGCAGAAAGCGGAAAGCAGCGGTACGTGGTATTCCAGAGCCAGGAAGGCTTAAGTGACAAGTATATCCGTATTTTGAAAGACGGTTTTCTTTCCATGGATATGGCCCAGAATATTCTGGTGATCAAGACGGTGTCCGGTATGGCCATGGCAGTTGCCGCAGCATTGGATGCCATTCATTTCCATGAGATCGTGGGCTGTATCGCGGGAGACGACACCATCATGTGCGCGGTACGAAGCGTGGATGATACGATTCTGGTGATGGATAAGCTGCGAAAATTGATCGCAGGCTGATGATACAAACCAGACATCGAATATGGAGGAGCAAGTATGCTGCTTAATTTGCAGGTAAAGAATCTGGCCCTCATTGAAAAGGCAGAAGTGTCCTTTTCTGAGGGCTTAAATATTTTAACCGGTGAGACCGGTGCAGGAAAATCCATCATTATCGGATCTGTTAATATGGCTCTGGGTGGGAAAACATCCAGGGATATGATTCGTCAGGGAGCAGATTATGCCTATGTGGAATTAGTATTTTCTGTCGATGATCCGGTGAAAAGAAAGCGTCTGGAAGAACTGGATCTGGATTTGCCGGAGGACGGAACGATCATCATTTCTAAGAAAATCATGCCCACCAGAAGTCTCAGCAAGATCAATGATGAGACGGTGACAACGGGGCGTCTGAAAGAGATCACCAGCTTATTGATCGATATCCATGGACAGCACGAACATCAATCATTGTTGTATAAATCCAAACATCTTCAGATACTGGATGCCTACGCCAGATCCCAGACCCAGCCGTTAAAGGAGAAGATCTCTGTGAATTACCATCAGTATCAGGAGGTCTTAAAGGTGTTGGAGGAGATGAATCAGGATCAGGAGAGCCGATTGAGAGAGGCGGATTTCCTGCGCTATGAAATCGAAGAGCTGGAAAATGCAGGACTGAAGGAAGGCGAGGAAGAAGAACTGACATCATCCTATCGCAGGCTTTCCCACGCCCAGAAGATCATGGAGTATTTATCCAGTGCTTACCAGGCCATCGATGGGGAACAGATCGGACGGGCATTGCATGATGTGACTCAGGCGGCGGAATATGACGAGGCGGTTGCAGGAATCCGGGATCAGCTGTTTGATGCGGAATCCATCTTAAGTGATGTGGTGCGGGATATCAGTGGTTATATGGACCAGTTCTCCTTTGATGAGGAGGCATTTGTCCAGATGGAGAAACGTCTGGATCTGATTCATAATCTTCAGGCAAAATACGGAAGTACCGTTCGTGAGATCATGGAGAAGCTGGAAGAGAAGCGGAAACGCCTGGATGATCTGGAGCATTTTGATCTGATCAAGGCTCAGAAGGAGAAAGAACGGGAGAAGACGGAAGAGAAATTGGAGCAGCTTTGCACAGAACTTTCCAAGGTTCGTCAAAGTGCGGCGAAGATTCTGACAGAAAAGATCCGTCAGGGACTGGAAGATCTGAATTTTATCGATGTGGCTTTCGAGATGGAGTTCCGACGGCTGGAACAGTACACAGCATCTGGTTTTGATGAGGCGGAATTTATGATTTCCACCAATCCTGGTATGCCGGTGCGTCCACTTGGCATGGTAGCTTCTGGCGGTGAGCTTTCCAGAATCATGCTGGCGATTAAAGCGGTGTTAGCTGATACGGATGATATTCCGACTTTGATTTTTGATGAGATCGACACCGGTATCAGTGGCAGAACTGCCCAGAAAGTATCAGAAAAACTTTCTTATATTGCCAGAAACCATCAGGTGATCTGCATTACTCATTTACCACAGATCGCAGCTATGGCAGATACGCATTTTGAGATTGCCAAGTCCGCGGCAGCCGGCAGTACCACAACCACCATTCATCCGTTGTGTGGGGATGAGATGGTAAAAGAACTGGCCAGACTCCTTGGCGGCGCAAAAATAACGGACGCTGTCTATGACAACGCCCGTGAGATGAAAGTTCTGGCTGACCAGAGCAAGCTATATAAAACGGTAAACAATTAATGCCAGAACCACACCGATCAGGCTGGCAAGAGTGATTTTGATGGACAGTCCGAAGGTGATGATCAGAACGCCCAGATCCAGAACCAGCGGATCATTTAACCCGAAGGACTGTCCAAAATTCAGCCAGGACAGGAACGGGACGGAAGAGGCCAGACTACCGATAAATCCGCCCAGCACAATGCCGGAAAGCAGTAAAAGAAGCAGAATCCAGAAATTTTTGTTTCCAAAGTTTTTCATATGCACATCCCCATTTAAAAGTCAAAATGATTGTTCCATTGCTCTAAGTTTATCACAACAAAAATTCATTAACAACTATTGACATCTAAAAAATAACAGTCTGTTTTCAGAAATCATGACACATACTACCTATGTAAAGATGATAGAAAACGCTCCGCGAGGATGCGCAGTGATTCTGTAAAGAATATGTCAGCTTACGCTGACCAGAATCACGCGCCAAGTCTCACGGACGTTCGACTTGAACCGGTTTACGTATGGATCAGCGATGACCGTAGAAACATGCAGGTAACAGTTGACGAACACACAGGAGGCGTGGCATGGGAAAAAGACAGATTGCGGGAGTGGGTGGAATCGATAGAAATTGTGGAATGGATCAGGAACATAGAGAACGCAGGAGAGGGAAGCTTTATAGGAAAATCCGTCTGCTTTTTACCGGAACCGTGCTTCTGGGTGCAGGGATTGCGGGATTTTATGGTTATACCATGCGGCAGATCCCGGATAAGGTCAGTATCGTGGAAAACCGGGAAGAGACCATGAGTCTGGATCTTCCATTTCAGGTGACGCTGCAGAGTGAGAGCGAAGAGGTGATCCTGGGCGGCAATCCGGCCATCCCAGAGGATCAGATTACCATTATTCGCAACGAGCCTTTTCAGTTAAAGGGAAAAAGTCAGGGCAATTACCAGCTTGGCGTGGATCTGTTCGGCATGATCCGCCTGAAAGAAATCCAGGTGGATGTGGTGGAGACCCAGTATGCAATTCCCTGTGGTACTCCGGTGGGAATCTATCTGAAGGCAGATGGTGTTATGGTGATAGGAACGGGAAAAGTGACCGGGGAAGACGGAGAGACTCTGGAACCAGCGGCGGGAATCTTGAAAAGCGGCGATTACATTGAAGCAATCAATGGGAAAAAGCTGGAGACCAAGGAGCAGCTTGCCACGGCAGTATCGGAACTGGATGGAAGTGAGGCAAGACTAACCGTCCGCCGGGGAGAAGAACATATGGAGGTGGCCATGGATCCGGTGATAACAGAGGATGGAACAGGAAAGCTGGGTATCTGGGTCCGGAGTGATACCCAGGGGATCGGTACTATGACTTATCTGGACCTCAATGGCCGTTTTGGTGCTTTGGGTCATGGCATCAGTGATTCTGATACGGGAGAACTGGTGGAAATTTCCGATGGAAACCTCTATGATACAAGGATCGTAGGGATCGAAAAAGGCAGTACCGGCAATCCTGGTGTCATGTCCGGTGTGATCTACTATGGTCCGGGTACTATGATGGGTGAGATTACCGCCAATACTGACCAGGGGATTTTTGGACAGGTCAATCAGCGTTTAAAAAGTCAGATTACTTCCGAGCCCATCGAGATTGGCTTTCACCAGGAAGTCAAGAAAGGAAAAGCCTATATCCGAAGCGGTGTTTCCGGTGAGATCAAAGACTATGAGATCGAGATCATGAAAGTAGATGAGTCCAATATCCAGGATAACAAAAGCCTGGTGTTACAAGTCACCGATCCGGAATTATTATCTTTAACCGGTGGGATTGTCCAAGGCATGGGCGGCAGCCCCATCATCCAGAATGGAAAGGGTATTGAATTTTTATTGAGAAAATGCTGGGGCATTAAACGTATGTATGAGCATTTACAGCTATTCAAACATTGTAAATTGTGTTAAAATTGTCTTATTCCTAAGAGGAAAGGAACAAAACTGTTACAAAAGATCAATGGTAACGATTCAGCAGCTCTGCGTGCATGCTGCGTTGACCGTAAGAACACATAGGCTAGAAAGCAAAAATACATGGTAGGAAGAACATAGGAATAATATGAGAAATGAGCAAACCATCATTAAGATAAAAACCATCATAAATATAGGGATCTGGGCAGCATTTTTTTGCTTTTTAATATTACAGTACCGCAAGGTTTTTCTGTATTATGATGATTATGGATATATGTCCATGACCTATGGCTGGGCGCCGGCAGATTGGGTATTTGGGAACAGGTTGCTTTATATTTTCCGCTATATGTATCATTCCTATTTTCAGGTCAATGGTAGATTGTATACGAATTTTTTGCTGATTTTGTCAGCAAATTTAGGTGGTCTGGGCTTTATGCGGCTGGTCATGCCGGTAGGAATCCTGTTGACCTATTATCTGGGTTACAGGTTGATTACTGCGGGAGATTTTAAAGGGGAGAAATGGCTGGTCAGTTTATTTTTGCTGATTTCCTACGGCGCGATTCCAGTATCTGTTGCGAACTATGGCCTGTACTGGTTTGCAGCGGCTTATGGGTATGTGATCCCGACATTTAACTTTTTACTGCTGGTGTCGATCTATCGCAGTAAAAAACATACCGTATTGAAATACATTCTGGTTTTTGTACTCTGTATTTCCAGCGAACAGGCCGTGGTCATGACTGGATCCTGGATAGTATGCAATCTGATCTATGATTATTGGAAAGAGCATAAGTTCAATCAGGCAGATGGTCTGTTATTGGCAGATGCAGTATTCAGTACCCTGATCCTGGTTGGTTCCCCAGCCTCCAGATCACGGATGACCGGGTCGGATGATTATACCATGGGATTTGTGGAGCGGACCATTGACTACATCAAACGAACCATTTTCCAGATGTTTTCTTTTGATGCAGCCATCCAGCTTCTGATTCTGTTTGCGCTGGTGCTCCTGTGTGTACGTTTATTTCAGAAGACGAAGAAAAAGTGTGCTTTGGCCGGTATTGGATATGTGGCTCTTGCCTGTGCAGGCTATTGGATGAGAACCCAGGGAAGGATTCCGGATACCCCGTTTGGCATTTTGTGGGGTGGAGTGTATCTGTTGTTTTTTGTATACGGATTCTGGTATTTTATGATCCGCGATCACCGGATGGCATTTGTTCTCGTATCCATGTATAGTGCTGTCGGGATCATGTTCCTGATGCCGGAAGCGCCTATGAGAACTTATATTCCGTTTTTGTTTCTGTTAACCATGGTCTGCGGGGATCTGTACGTCCAGGTCGCAGGGAAAATGGAACGTCTTCTGGTTTTTGGCGTCCTGGTGCTGTTCAGTCTGAATGCGGTAGGAAATGCGAAGATGATTTATCAGGGCTATTGTGAAAATGCTAAAATTTTAACAATCAATCACAGCAAACTGATGGAAGCATCTGACCAGATAGCGGCGGGGGTTGAAGTAAAAGCGGTGGATCTGTATCGGGTCAAAGATAGCCAGTACAGCGGACAGCAGCCATATTCTAATGAATTGTCCTATATGCTTTTCTGGTATGACAATTATTACAGCCTGCCATACAAAACCCAGTATAATTATGGCGAATATCCAACAGGAGAGGGAAAGATTGAAATTAAAATTGTAGAATAAAAAAACGGTTTTATTCCGTTGATAAGCCAGAGAGGAGAGATTTATGTTGTTCAGCTTAAAAAAAGCGCTGCTTCAGGGCAGTCTGCTGGCAGCAGCAGTGGTCATGCTGTGTTTTGGAGCCATGCGGGGAGAAGCAGCCACAGTGTTAAGTAAGGCAATCAGATTATGCTTGGAGTGTGTTGGGATTGGATAAAAAGAAAATGACAATATCACAGGGCATCAGCCGTTTCCGCAGCTGGATCCAGGCCGGAGCAGCGCTGTTGACCAATGTACATCTGCCGAATTTCTTAAGTGGCAGAATCTATCAGGGAGATGGGAAGGCGGTCTGCGTGCCGGGACTGAACTGCTATTCCTGTCCGGCGGCCTCAGGTGCCTGTCCGATTGGCTCTTTTCAGGCAGTGGTGGGTTCATCGAAATTCAGCTTTTCCTACTATATAACCGGTTTTTTGATTCTGTTTGGCGTATTGCTTGGCCGTTTTATATGTGGATTTCTATGCCCATTTGGCTGGTTTCAGGATCTGCTGCATAGAATTCCTGGGAAAAAGCTGTCTACCAAAAAGCTGAAGCCGCTGACATATTTAAAATATGTGGTGCTTCTTCTGACCGTATGTCTCTTGCCTGTATTTGCGGTTAATGATGTGGGAATGGGTGATCCGTTCTTTTGTAAATACATCTGCCCGCAGGGAGTTCTGGAGGGAGCGATCCCGCTGTCTGTTGTGAATAAGGGAATACGATCAGCACTTGGAACGCTGTTTACCTGGAAACTGGTGATCCTGATCACCGTGATCGTTCTGAGTGTGCTGTTTTACCGTCCGTTTTGCAAATGGATCTGCCCGCTTGGGGCGTTTTATGCACTGATGAACCGGGTATCCCTGCTTGGAATCCGGGTGGATGGACAACAGTGTATTTCCTGTGGAAAATGTGCAGGAGTATGCAAAATGGATGTGGAGATCACAAAAACGCCGGATCATGGAGAATGTATCCGGTGCGGCAAGTGCATCAACGTCTGCCCGGTCGATGCGGTCAGCTTTCATTATGGCTTTGGCCGATCGGAAAAACAATAAAAACATAGAAAATGGAGAAATGGATATGAAACGATTTCGATTTGCAGCAGCTTGGCTGGCAGCAATGCTTGTGTTCAGTCTTATAGCTTGTTCACATGCGGAAAACCTGATGACGGAAGAACCGAGTAGTGAGAAAGAGGCTGCAGAGCTGTACCAGAAGCTTATGCAGAAGGAGGAAGAGATCCAATCGGAAGCTGTAGAGCTTTGGGAGAAGCTGTTTTTAAGCGTAGATAAGGATAATCTTTCGATCACAGACAACAATAATTACGGTGATTTTTTACTGAAGATTATTGAAGATGCCAGGGATCAGTTTTCAGAAAAGGAGCTGAAGACTCTGAATGACGGAGCGGGGCAGATCAAGAAGATTGAAGAAAAGCTGGCATCCCTGGAGGAAAAATATCCGGATTGTGTGAACATGCAGGGCGCAGGTGACAGCGTGGATGCCGCACAAGCAGGGATGGAAAGCAGCGGGAACGGACAGAATCCATTTCCTGGTTTTCAGGGCTGGGATCTGGATGGCACGGAAGTGAACAGCAGCGAGCTCTTTGCAGGCAATACGGTAACCGTGGTGAATTTCTGGTTTACCACCTGTAAGCCATGTGTAAGCGAGCTTCCGGAGCTTGAGGCACTTCATCAGGAGCTTGCACAAAAAGGCGGCGCAGTCATAGGAATCAATGCGTTTACACTTGATGGAGAGGAAGGGGCGATCTCTGATGCAAAGGATCTTTTATCAAAAAAAGGGGTATCCTATCAGAATATCTGGTTTGCGTCAGACAGTGAAGCTGGGAAATTTACCAGCGGGTTATATGCATTTCCAACCACCTATGTCGTAGATAACAATGGAAATATCGTAGGAGAGCCGATCGTAGGTGCTGTTACAGCACCGGATCAGATAAAAGCACTTCAGGCATTGATCGACCAGGCAATTTCTGGTTAAGGGCTTGACAGAGTGAATGCTTTTGATATATGATTATATCCTAAATAAAAGGGAGTAACCTACACTTGGTGATCTGTGTTTGTGGTATCGTCAGTACGATGGAAACATCCGGTGCCACAAGAAAATGGTGAGACTTTTATTGCATGTTTCATGCAATAAAGGTTTCTTTTTTTCATTATCGAAGGAATTCTTCATTGCATAAGAGATACAATTGGTAAGTATTTAGAAAAAGGAGGAAGAAGATAATGAAAAAAATATACCAACAGACGGTAGAAGAAGTTTTGGATCGTGTAAAAAGCAGAGAATCAGGTCTTACAGATGAAGAAGTAAAAAGGTCCAGGGAAGCCTGTGGCTGGAATGAGCTGACTGAAGGAAAAAAGAAAAGCATCCTGCAGATTTTTGGTGAACAATATAAGGATTTCCTGGTACTGATCCTGATCGCATCGGCAGTTATATCCGGCATACTCGGAGATGTGGAGAGTGCAGCAGTGATCATGATCGTGATCACCATGAATGCAGTTTTGGGAACTGTGCAGACGGTAAAAGCGGAGCAGTCCCTGCAGAGTCTAAAAAAGCTTTCTGGTCCCCAGGCAAAGGTATTGCGCGATGGTGCTGTTGTCCTGCTTCCTGCAAGAGAACTGGTTGTTGGTGATGTGATCCTCGTAGAGGCAGGCGATATGATCCCGGCAGATGGAAGGCTGATCGAAAATGCAAGCTTGAAGGTGGATGAGAGTGCTCTTACGGGGGAAAGCCTTGCTGTTGAGAAAAACATAGATTCAATTTTAGAGGAAGCAGCGCTGGGAGATCGTTCTAATATGATGTTTTCCGGCAGTTTTGTGACATATGGACACGGCAGAGTGGTTGTAACAGATATCGGAATGCAGACTGAGGTTGGAAAGATCGCGGGACTTTTAAAAACGACTTCAGAAAAACAGACGCCACTTCAGGTGAGTCTGGAAGAATTTGGAAAGAAGCTGTCGATTTTGATCCTGGTCTTCTGTGGCATTTTGTTTGCGGTCAATGTGTTTCGTGGTGAGAAGATCAGCAGTGCATTTATGTTTGCGGTAGCCCTTGCGGTTGCAGCGATCCCAGAAGCATTAAGCTCGATCGTTACCATTGTTCTTTCCTTTGGGACACAGAAGATGGCAAAAGAGCATGCGATCATCCGGAAACTTCAGGCTGTGGAAGGTCTTGGAAGTGTTTCGGTTATTTGCTCGGATAAAACAGGAACATTGACACAGAATAAAATGACAGTAGAAGATTATTATATTGATGGGAAACGGATTGCGGCAGCTGCAGTTGATGTCTCAGATCCGGCCCAAAGCTGCCTCTTATATGATAGTATTTTGTGCAATGATTCTACCAATGAAAATGGGATGGAGATCGGAGATCCAACGGAAACGGCACTGATCAATCTGGGGAAGCGATATGGGGTCGAGGCTGCAGAGGTAAGAAGGCTTTCCCCTAGAAAAGGAGAAATCCCATTTGACAGCGACCGGAAAATGATGTCAACACTTCACCGGATCGATGGCGAGAATCGAATGATCGTAAAAGGTGCGATCGACTGTCTGATGGCACGGACAGAATGGATCTGGACCAGTGCCGGAGTTCGGGAGCTAACGGAGAAGGACAAGGAGATCATCTGGAAGCAGAATCAGGATTTTTCAATGGAAGGACTCCGGGTACTGGCGTTTGCCTACCGGGATATTCCGGATAAGCATATATTAACGGCAGAGGATGAGAACCATCTCGTATTCCTTGGACTGATCGCGATGATGGATCCGCCGAGAGAAGAATCAAAGGCGGCAGTTGCAGAATGTATAAAGGCAGGAATCCGGCCAGTTATGATTACAGGAGATCATAAAATCACGGCAGCTGCGATAGCGAAGCGAATCGGTATTCTCCATGATCTGTCGGAAGCCTGTGAGGGTGCTGATATTGAAAAGATGAGTGATGATCAGCTGAAGGAATTTGTTCCCCACATTTCCGTATATGCGAGAGTCTCACCGGAGCATAAGATCCGTATTGTCCGTGCATGGCAGCAGAGAGGGAAAATTGTGGCAATGACCGGTGATGGAGTGAATGATGCTCCAGCATTAAAGCAGGCAGACATAGGTGTTGCAATGGGAGTGACTGGAACCGAGGTTGCCAAGGATGCCGCAGCTATGGTGCTCACAGATGATAACTTTGCAACGATTGTAAAAGCAGTGGAAAATGGACGAAATCTATATCAGAACATTAAGAATGCGATCCAGTTTCTTTTATCTGGAAATTTTGGAGCAATTCTTACGGTTCTTTGTGCATCGGTTTTTGGGTTTCCGGTCCCATTTGCACCGGTACATCTACTGTTTATTAATCTTTTGACGGACAGTCTTCCGGCCATTGCACTGGGAATGGAACCACATCATGGGGAAGTGATGAAAGAAAAACCAAGATCTGCTGACGAGTCAATATTGACCAGAAATTTTCTTAGCAAGATCGGTTTAGAAGGTCTGGTGATTGGCACAGTGACGATGATCGGATTTATGACGGGATATCACCAGGACGGTGCGCTGCTTGGAAGCACATATGCGTTTGGAACGCTTTGCCTGGCACGCCTGTTCCATGGATTCAACTGCAAATCAGATCATCCGGTGATCTTGACAAAGCAGTTTTTGAACAATCCATGGCTTCTGAGCGCATTTGCACTTGGTGCAGCATTCATTACGGCAGTACTGACGCTTCCGGGACTTCATCATGTGTTTAAAGTGGAGACTCTGGATCTTGTACAGCTTGGTTTTGTATATCTGTATGCGTTTGCCAGTATGCTGGTCATCCAATTACTGAAATGGATTCGCATAAAGTTGAGGTAACTGTGAAGGTACTGAATAGTTACGAGAAAAGGTGGGAAAAATAGTGGATTTTAACAACATGTCTATGAAAAAACTTCGGGAACTGATCGTGTTTACAGCACTTCTTGTTGTGGCTCTGTGGAAGTTTAACGTTGTGCTCGATGTGATCAGAACGATATGGAACATCGTATTTCCGTTTGCACTTGGCGGGGCGATTGCATTTGTGATCAATGTGCCCATGAGCTTTCTGGAGAAGAAGCTGTTTGATAAGAGCAAAAAAGGCAATAAGACGGGCAGAAAACTGGCAAGACCGATCAGTCTCATTCTTACTGTGATGTTACTGTTTGGTGTGATCGCCTTAGTGATGCTTGGCGTGATCCCACAGCTGACACGGACCATGGGAAGTCTGATGCTGAGTATTGCTGATTTTATTCCGGAGCTGCAGAACTGGGTCCGGGAATTTTCTCATAATAATCAGGAGATGATGCAGCTGGTAAACCAGCTGCAGTTTGATCCTGACCAGGCGATCAAGTGGGGGATCGGTATTCTGGGAAATGGCGCAGGAAATATGATGAATACGACAATGTCAGCAGTAGGCTCCCTTGTTAGTGGATTTGCAACTTTCTTTATTGCCTTTTCTTTTGCCTGTTATGTTCTTTTTCAAAAAGAAATTGAGGCTCTTTTCATCTTCGATGCAGTCAATATAACTTTCAAGCGGTTGGTATTGGGCGGTTTCTTTTTGGAATGCAGCCAAATCAATTCTTTTGAGTTGCTCCATATATGTTTGCAGTGATGCGGTAATTTTCTTATA
>OGOD01001700.1_pt1 | contig 12788 bp, 10 predicted proteins | sample 1573631 | NCBI WGS metagenome assembly OGOD01 (sample SAMEA2581895, study PRJEB24529) | metagenome | biome: Human gut stool | place: China | collected 2011
TTCACCCATCTCAGTTGCAAGTGTTGGCTGATAACCTACGGCTGAAGGCATACGTCCAAGAAGTGCTGAAACCTCTGAACCAGCCTGTGTGAAACGGAATATATTATCAATGAATAAAAGCACATTCTGATGCTTCTCATCACGGAAATATTCAGCCATTGTAAGTCCTGTCTCAGCAACACGCATACGTGCTCCAGGTGGTTCATTCATCTGACCAAACACCAGGGCAGTTTTTTCAAGAACGCCCGACTCTTTCATTTCTGTCCAGAGGTCGTTACCTTCTCTTGATCTTTCTCCTACACCTGTGAATATTGAATATCCACCATGCTCTGTTGCAATATTGCTGATAAGTTCCTGAATAAGAACTGTCTTACCAACTCCGGCACCACCAAACAGACCAATCTTACCACCCTTTGCATAAGGTGCCAAAAGGTCAATTACCTTGATACCTGTCTCAAGAATCTCTTCTGCAGGATTCTGTTCTTCAAATGTTGGAGGTTCTCTGTGGATTTCCCACTTTTCCTCCGCATCTGGCTGTTCTTTGCCATCAATAGCCTCTCCTAATACATTAAAGAGACGACCAAGAGTTTTCTCTCCAACAGGAGTCTTAATGCCGCTGCCTGTAGCTGTTACTTCCATATCTCTGCAAAGACCTTCACTGGAAGCAAGCATGATACAACGGACTGTATCATTACCGATATGCTGTGCAACTTCCATTACACATTTTTTATCACCATTATTAACTTCAAGTGCGTCCCTGATTGCCGGAAGGTTCTCATCTTCGAACGCTACATCGACAACAGGTCCCATTACCTGTATAATCTTTCCTTTATTACTCATATTATCTCCTATCCGTCGCATTATTTCTTTCGTTTCTTCTTCTGCGACTTCGCACCAGCGATAACCTCAGTTATTTCCTGTGTGATTGAAGCCTGTCTGGCTCTGTTATACTGTATATCAAGGTCGTGCAGCATATCCTTTGCACTCTTTGATGCAGCCTCCATCGCCATCATACGGGCATTCTGTTCGCAGGAGAATGACTCTACCAAAGCTCCGTATACGAAACCAACTATATAATCAGGAACAATTCTGTCCATAACTACTTCTGGGGAAGGTTTTAATGCAAGTTCCTCTCTTTTGAAATCAACCGGTATCTGGATATTGAAATCTGCCTTCTTAAGAGGAAGAAGCTGTTCAATCTGTGTTTCCTCCTGAATAGCATTAATCATACTTGTGTATATGATATACACCTCATCAAGTTCACCTTTTCTGTACAGTTCTATTATTTCTTCTGAAATATTTCTTGCTCTGTTAAGAGTAGGATTCTGAACTGTATAGTGGAACTGCTTCTCAATCTCAATACCGCGCTGTTCAAAATAATGTCGTCCAAGTTCTCCTAATACGAATAATGAATGATTAGGATTCTTTTCAAGCTGCTCCTGCGCAATCTTTAAAACATTATGGTTATATGAACCTGCAAGTCCCTTATCAGCAGTAATAACTATGTAGCCTACCTTTTTATCCGCTGCGTCTTTATCCTCATTTATCTTAAAATATATACTGCTTATATCAGGTATATGTCTTAAGATTCGGCTCATTTCTGACTGCAGAGTGAAAAAGTATGGTTCCGTGTCTGAAAGCATTTTCTTAGATTTCTTAAGCTTGGAAGAAGAAATCATATACATGGCATTAGTAATCTTTAATGTATCATTGATACTTTTTATTCGATCCTGAATTTCCTTTGTGTTTGCCATATCTATACGCTTACCTTTCTTTTAGCACACATGCATTATGCAAATTCTTTTACTGCTTCCAGAATATTCTTAACCAGCTCATCATTAATCTCTTTCTTATCTTCAATCTGCTTTCCTATTTCAGGATGCTTGAGATCTATGAATTCAAGTAATTCTGTCTGGTGTTTCTTAACTTCCTTAGTAGGTATCTCATCAAATACGCCGTTGTTAGCCATAACAAGTGTCATAACCTGCTCATGCATTGAAAGTGGATGGCAGAGTGGCTGCTTTAAAAGCTCCATAAGGGCTTTTCCGTGCTGTAACTGTGCCTTAGTCGCATCATCAAGATCTGATGCAAACTGTGTAAATACTTCCATCTCTCTGTACTGTGCAAGGTCAATTCTTATGCTTCCTGATGCCTTCTTCATTGCCTTAGTCTGGGCTGCACCACCAACTCGTGAAACCGAAAGACCTACATTAACGGCTGGTCTCATACCTGAATTAAACAGGTTAGTTTCAAGGAATATCTGACCATCTGTGATAGAGATAACATTTGTTGGAATATATGCTGATACATCACCAGCCTGTGTCTCTATTATAGGAAGTGCTGTTATTGAGCCTCCACCTAACGCATCACTTAAACGGCTTGATCTTTCAAGAAGTCTTGAATGAAGATAGAATACATCTCCAGGATAAGCCTCTCGTCCAGGTGATCTTTCAAGCAGAAGGGAAAGTGCTCTATACGCTACCGCATGTTTGCTCAAATCATCATATACAATAAGAACATCTTTTCCCTGATGCATGAAATGCTCTGCCATTGCAGTACCTGCATATGGAGCTATATACTGAAGTGATGCAGGATCACTCGCTGTTGAAGATACAACAATTGAATAATCCATTGCACCATGCTTAGTAAGTGTTGATACAACCTTGGCAACTGTAGATGCCTTCTGTCCGATTGCAACATACACACAGATAACACCTTTACCTTTCTGGTTAATAATTGTATCTGTGGCAATTGATGTCTTACCAGTCTGACGGTCACCAATGATAAGTTCTCGCTGTCCACGGCCAATTGGGAACATTGAATCAATTGAAAGTATTCCTGTTTCCATTGGTGTGCTTACAGACTTACGGTCTACGATACCAGGAGCATCTTCCTCAATTGGTCTGTAATCTTCTTCTTTAATATCGCCTTTTCCATCAATAGGCTCGCCAAGTGCATTGATTACTCTTCCTACAAATGCGCTGCCTACCGGAATTCCGGCTTTTTTCTTGGTTCTTACAACCTTAGTTCCTTCTTTGATTCCTGTATCCCTGCCGAACAAGATAACACCTATCTCATTCTCACGGATATCCTGAACCATTCCTTTTACTCCATTATCAAATACTACGATTTCACCATACATTGCATGGTCAATACCGTATACAGTAGCAATTCCATCACCGACCCATATTACATTACCGGTCTCACGACTTGCTTCATCCCAATTGAAATTCTCAATCTCACTCTGGATAATGGAGATAATATCTGTTGCACTAATTGCGCCCACAGGGGTCACCTCCCAGTTAATTTTCTTTCAAGCTGACAAAAACGTCCTTCAAAACTTCTGTCGTATTCCTTGTGATGTGCTCTTATAACATATCCGCCTAAGAGATCCGCATCCACTGTCTTTGTCAGTTCAATTGTATAATCCGGATATCTGCTCTTTAAGAAATCCTGTGCCTGCTTTGCATTATCATCTTCATCACTGCTGTCTGCACTTATAAGCTCTGCTTTTAAAATGTGGTTTGCTTCATCATCAATTCTGTAATATGAATCAAATATGTCTCTCATCTCATCACAATAACCAAGCTTACACATTTCTTTAATGAAATTCTTCATAAGCTCCTTGGTGTCATCAAGTGCAAACACTTTATCAATGATGTCGTATTTCTTTGCAAGAGGTATTTCAGGATTCGTGAGAATTTTCTGAAGTTCTGAAGTTTTGCTGTATAACTCATCAGCCCTTCTTACATCCTCTCTGCTCACAGACAACCGGTGTAAAACTATTGCATTATTTACTGCTGCCTGCGTCATGAGCATCACCTGTCTTTACGATTTTTCTTGCAGCTATGAGAGCGAGTCTTGCAATATCTGCCTGTGCAGCTTCCGTTGCTTTCTCTTTCTCTGTAGCTATATCAGCCTTTGCCTTTTCAAGCATTACTTCTGTTTCTTTTCTGGTCTTTTCCAAAGCTGCCTCATGCTCTTCCTGTGCTCTGTTTCTAGCATTTACAATAATCTCATCAGCTTCAGTCTTCGCACTTTCAAGCTTTTCGTCATATGAAGCCTTTAATGCATCTGCTTCTTCCTGACTCTTCTTAGCATCATCAAACTGCTGCTTAATCATATCTTCTCTTGCATTGATTACTTTCATAACAGGCTTAAACAGGAACTTCTTAAACACCAGATATAAGACGAGCAGATTGACTACTGTCCATAATATATTCCATGGATCTATACTTAACACTAGCTTCGCCTTCCTTTCTATCTTGTCTTAGTTATCTTTCCCATAAATGTTATTAGCCTAAGAAAAGAATTATAAGAAGGGCGATAACGAAACCATAAATAGCTGTTGCCTCTGCAAGGGCACAACCTAAAAGAAGTGACTTACTAATCTTGCTTTCTGCCTCTGGCTGTCTTGCGATAGCGTCTACTGCACTGCTTGTTGCCTTACCGATACCAAGACCAGCACCGATACCTGTTAATACTGCTATACCTGCTCCGATTGCTACTAAAATTGTTGACATAATAATAATCTCCTTTTTAAAACATTTATTCTTGTTACATATACTCTTACTCTGTAGCCTCTTTTATAAAAAGACCAGTTAAGAATACGAAAACATACGCCTGTATCAGTCCATCGAATATATCGAAGTAACAACTGAATACTGCCGGTAAAACTGCCGGAACTACCATCTTTAATAATTCCATGATTACAAATGAACCTAAAACATTACCGAATAATCGCATGCAAAGTGATAAGGGCTTGATAAATACTTCCAGAATATTAATAGGAAGTATTATAGGCATTGGTTCTGCAAAACTCTTAAGCCAGCCTTTAGTTCCTCTGGCTCTGATTCCTGCGACCTCAATAAGCACAATACTCATCAATGCCAGTGTTGCTGTAACATTCATATCCTTAGTTGGTGGCTTGAAACCAAGCAGTCCTATCAGGTTCGCAATTCCTATGTAAATAGCAATTGCTGACAGATATGGAATGTATGCCTTTCCTTTTTCTCCTACTGTCTCAGTGAAGAAATCATTGAGTCCCTTTATTGCTGTTTCTACAACTACCTGTCTGCGACTGGGGTTTTCCACACTTAGATTTCGGCTTAGCAGAATACACAACAGGAACACAACAGCCATGATAATCCATGTAACAACAACGGATTCATATACTGGGATTCCACCAAACAAAGGTATAGTGAACACTGTCTCGCAATTAAGTTCTTCCATAAGCCCTTCTACCAAAGCATCCATCTGCACGACCTCCTTTCTAAATATGAAACATATTTCTTTTCTGTTCACGGATTTTATTCCACAAAAAAAATAATGTCAAGCCTAGATTCTGCCTAGGTTTGACACTATTTTCTCCTTTAATAATCGTACATTTTTAACAAAAAATTATTCATGACCAGCGTTCATTTTTGTTATTTTTTACATTGAATTCTGGCAAACTTTATTTTTATTTAATAATTTCATTAAAATTTGTCAAAAATGTATCAATATAACCTGTTAATTTTTCTACAAATTTGTCATTTAATTAAGATATAACCGGTTATTCATTAATTATATTAATCTCTACAAAGCCGTTAAAACACTTGTATTCTCTATAACAAAGTTCCTGAACGTCTCTACAGCAGGAGACATGTATGTACTATTATCATTAACCATATAAAAGCTTCTCTCATATTCAGGTGACTCGATTTCAAATATTTCTACAGACATCTTTTCCAATATATCCATATATGGAACTACCGCTATTCCGAATCCATTAGCGACCAGCCCGGCAATAACCTGATCTTCCTCAGTTTCATATGCAACCTTTACTGTTATGTCCGATCTTTTCAACATTTCATCAAATATGCTTCTTATTCCAGAGTTCTTGTCAAAACATACATATGAATACCCGGCTGTCTCTGCAAGATTAATGCTCCTTTTCCTTTTCTTAGCCAGCGGATGTCCTTTGGGAGTAATAAGCACCAGTCTCTGCTTCATAACGGGCTCAGCCGTAAAATGATATTCTTCTGATGGCTTGGAACAGAACAACAAATCATACTTCCCAAACTGCATATCGTCAAGCAGCCTGCCCGTAACATCTGTGTGAAACGTAAAATCTATATCAAGCTTCGGATTCTTCTTTATAAATGCTGCCGCCATCCGAGGGACATAGCTTATTCCCAATGGTCTTACAAGTCCTAATCTTATCGTTCCATTTCCCATTGCACTTCTTTTAATAGAATTAATACCATCATCTAACACATCCAGAGTCTTTTCTGCATAAGAAAGAAACTCCTCTCCGAATTGAGTCAGCGTTATCTTATGTCCGTTTTTTTCAAAGAGTCTGACACCAAGTTCCTTTTCCATCTGTGATATTGCATGACTAAGACTAGGCTGTGTAATGCACAATTCTTCTGCCGCTTTCGTGTACTGACGGATTCTTGCAAGTGTAACAAAATATCGCAGGTTATATATATTCATATCAGCCTCCCATGCACATTTATTATCTTTATCTTAATTATAAACAGTTCTATAGACAAAATCTATAATTTCATTAAAATTATTCATTTGTTATTAATCAATAATGAAACTACACTTAGAGACTGTGATTATGTTCTTTATTAAAAAGAAAGGGGATTCCTTATGAGTTCAATTGATAGTGCAATAGATTTAAATGCCGGTTCTGTTTCTGAAAATGTTAAGACTATGCTTAGAGGTGAGCTTGTTCTTGCCTTTGCTGTTATAATCAACAGCCTTGGAGTTGTGCTTATGCTTTACTCAGGAACTGGAATATCAGCAATCTCAAGCGTTCCATATGCTTTTTCCGAAGTCTTCCCTAAGATTACTCTTGGTACGTTTACATATATGTTCCAGGGACTTCTTGTACTCAGCCTTATGATTCTGCGAAAGAAGTTCGTACCATCATATCTGTTTTCATTCGTTGTCGGATTCATATTTGGTGAATGCATCGACATGCACAATATGTGGGTTCCAATGCTCCCAACTGCAATCGGATTCAGAGTTACGTACTTTATTATAAGCTACTGCCTGATAAGTCTCGGCATAGCTCTTTCTAACAGGTGCAGACTTCCAATTATCCCTACTGACCTGTTCCCTCGTGAGCTTGCTGATATTACAGGCATTGCCTATTCACGCATCAAGATTTCTTTTGATGTTATATGCCTTGCCGTAACTGCATGTCTTACCGGCCTGATATTAGGTCATATTAAGGGGCTTGGCATCGGTACTGTTGTTGCTGCATTTACAATGGGAAAAGCCATCGGCCTTGTCGGCAGATGGCTTGATAAGAAGTTTGATTTTGTTTCATTTATGAAGAAATAAATATCTCACATATTGTCTAATCTATCTTTAATTACATTAATATCATAATCTGGGGCAGATGAGACTACTGCATCGTATATTGGCTTTATATCTGCCTCTTCTTCCTCTAGTTCTGAGGCTATTGTCTCCAGAGTTTTTGACTTCTTTACCTTCTTTATGACCTGATTAATTACTATAGATTTAACTTCTTCTCTCATTTCTGACTTAATTTCTTCTCTGACTTCCGATTTAACTTCTTCTCTGACTTCCGATTTAACTTCTTCTCTGACTTCCGATTTAACTTCTTCCATGACCTCCGCTTTAACAACTTCTTTTAATTCTTCTTTAGCCATTTCCTTTGCTTCTTCAAATAATGTCCTTCTGACATCTTCCTCATCATAATCATATATACTCACTTCGACGACCTCCTCCCTGTGCTTTTCAAAGAAATCGACAAGTATATCCTCATCTATACATTCGTCCATCGCCTCTGTTACCGCAATCCTGACATCGTCCCCTTCAACACCCATCTTGAATCTGACCTTATTAACAAATGTCATGTAATCACGCAGCGTTTTGCACTTATTAAGGATATGTACATCTTTATTAATGTTGATAACACGCACCTTAAGCTCCAGCTCTGGATTGTCTGTCGGAATCTCGTACATATCTGACAGCCTGATTTCATCCTCATCTTCAATCCATTTTTCCAAGCCATTGTAGAATGTCACAAAATGCGGAACAGGAATCTTAATCATACTTCTTCTGTGAAGCATGGAATTACTGAACAACTCTCTGAACACATCTGATACATAGTGCAAAAATCTTAACGGCATATTAGGATTCTTGCTAGACTGCTGTTCAAACATATACAGGCTCATACATAGTAAAAATGAAGCATCATTCTTATACTTCATATATGAACCTCCATTTAATGTTGTTACCTGCAAATCATCAACATTCGTGTAAGCTGAATTGTTAAGTGCATTATACAGCTCTAAAAGATTTCTCTTATCTCTGTATAACATACAGAATACATTGTCCTTAAATTTAGATATTACATTGTCTTTCTTCTCTGCCATAGATATCCTCCTCGTCTCTTTCGCAGGCAGATATCCACGCACATATACTAATATTGTATTTGTCTATATAAGTATATTAGCATCTACTGATACCTAAAACAAGCCTGCATTATTCAATTATGTGTTATGTGGATTTTGCTGAATGAATGTCTATAAATGTTTTTAGAAAAATAAACCTTCATAAACGAACTTTCATAGATGTATGTTAATCTATGAATATCCAGCTTTGATAAGCAACTGGTGTTGATTATTGAAGCAATCAACACCAAGTTACTTTAGAAAAGATTTTATTCTTTAAATATATTAATATCATATATAATTGTATATGTCAATATATATTATCTAAACATTAGAAATACCTCATTTTTATTAAAAAAGGTACAACATTCATCATGTGAATATTATACCTATAATTAATAAATATTATCTATACGCTCTCTCGTATATACCCGCAATCTCTTCATCAGTAGTTTCCTGAGGGTCTCTTACGAACAATCTCATCATTGTTGCCCTTGCGTTCCTGGCAAGTGTCATTGCTTCTTCCTTCTTTATTCCGTAATCAGACATCTTAAGGTCATCAACTCCACATGCCTTCTGTAATTCAAGAAGTGCTGTGATGAAATCTTCCGGCTTAGATGCATCTTCCATTCCAAGAAAATGTGCCATATCAACGAATCGTTCATCACATACATGCTTATTAATCCAGAATGTGAAGTACTCCTTAGACAGCATGATAAGTCCTGCTCCATGAGGAAGCTCCGGATGATATGCACTCATTGCATGCTCCATAGAATGTTCAGATATACATGATGTTACAACCATTGAATATCCTGACATTGTATTAGCGTATGCAACATGTTCTCTTGCCTCAATATCGTTACCATCCTTAACTGCTCTTGCAAGATATTGTCCGATATTTTCAATCGCGGCACGCTGAATCATATCTCCCATAATATTATGTTTGTTGCTTATATACCCTTCCAATGAATGAAAAAGCGCATCAAATCCCTGATATGCAGTGAATTTCGGTGGAACTGTTTTCATAAGCTCAGGATCAACAATTGCATACTTTGCAAACATGCCCACCATTCCACCAATACCAATCTTTTCATTAGTATCAGGATTAGAAATCACTCCAATAGTATCAACCTCTGAGCCTGTTCCTGCTGATGTAGTAATTGCAATCCATGGAAGCATTTCATTAGGAGGTGTCATCTTACCACCTGATGGGCTATTAGCATAATCCCACAGATTATCTGATGGCTGTGGAATGAACATTGCCATATTCTTAGCCGCGTCCATAACTGAACCGCCACCTAAAGCAACAACAAAGTCAACTCCATTCTCGCGACCAATTCTTGCGCCTTCTTCAACTGCTGACTTCAGCGGATTAGCTCCTATTCCGTTATAAAGCACATATGAAACATCAGCTTGTTTAAGTTCATCTATTGTTCTGTCAAGTGAACCATTCATCCTTGCAGACTTACCATTGCTTATAACAAGAAGTGCTTTCTTTCCTGGCATCTTAAGAGTATGCAGCTTAGAAAGACTTCCGCATCCAAATACGACATCTACTGGTGAAAAAAACTGATATTCATTCATGATTACTCCTCCCTGAAATTAATACTGCCATCTGCAGCATTCATTCCATCAACAATAGCTAGAGATTCAAGCTGGTATCCAAGGTTACGGATAATCTGTCCTCCTGTCTGGAAGCCTTTCTCAACTGCGATTCCAATACCTTCAACAGTTCCGCCTGCCTGATTGACAATAGATATAAGTCCCTGGAGTGCACATCCGTTTGCAAGAAAATCATCAATAATAAGTACATGATCCTCTGGACCTACAAACTTCTTAGATATAAGAACCTGATTCTTGCACTTATGTGTAAATGATTCAACTTCCGCAGAATACACATCACCATCAATATTGACACTCTGTGACTTCTTTGCAAATACAACCGGTACATCAAAGCATTCTGCAACTATACATGCAATACCAATTCCTGAAGCCTCAATTGTTATAATCTTATTAATATTCTTTCCGGCAAATCTTCTCTTAAATTCTTCGCCCATCTGCTTGAAAAGCTTAACATCCATCTGATGATTAAGAAAACTGTCTACTTTAAGAATGTTGCCTTCTTTGACAACTCCGTCCTTCATAATTCTTTCTTCAAGAAAATTCATAGTAATGATTCCTTTCGTAAGTAAATTATCTGTCATATTATAAGAAATTATTCTAACATTACAAGGCTCTATGGTCAATCAGTTTTAATTATCTTTTACACCTGCCATTGCAATCTGGTCAGGAGTTATAGGAAGCTCGTAAAATCTCTTTCCTGCCGCATGGCTTAATGCATCTGTAATTGCAGGAAGCGGTGTATTAATTACAACCTCCCCGATTGATTTCGCACCAAAAGGACCTGCATTCTCGTAACTGCTCTCAAACTCAACATTAATATGTCCAATATCCATTCTTGATGGAATCTTGTACTGTAAAAATGAGTTCTCATACAACTTGCCTTTATCTGAATATGTGATATTCTCTGACATTGTCATTCCGATTCCCTGTAAGATACCGCCCTCTGCCTGTACTCTTGCAAGGTTAGGATTAACAGGTGTTCCACAATCAACACATGCGTCATATTCAACAACACGGCTCTCACCTGTGAGAAGGTCAACCTCGACCTCCGCTGCTCCAACCATGAATGGTGGTGGTGAAATAGGTGATGTATGTGTATTGGTAACTGAAAGTGCTATATCATTACCACACATGGATGCTGTTGATATATCGGCCAGAGTTACACATTTATCCTTATTCTCACCTGATTCACATATTACTTTCTTTCCGTCAAATGTGACATCACATTTCTCGCATCCCAACATCTTAGCACCCAGCTTTTCGATTCTGTCTCTAAGCTCTAATGCACATTTTTCAACAGCCTTACCTGTTACATATGTTGTACTTGATGCGTAAGAACCTGAATCATAAGGTGATATGTCAGTATCTGCACCAAATACACTTATATCGTCTGTGCTGCATTCAAGAACCTCTGCTGCAATCTGTGCAAGTATTGTATCGCAGCCTGTTCCCATATCAGCAGCTCCGATGTTCATAGTATATACACCTTCATCATTAAGCTTTAGTGTCGCACTGCCGACATCAACTCCTGATATACCTGAGCCCTGCATTGCCATGCCCATTCCGACAAAACGTGCCTTAGTATCAGAAATCTTTCTCATAGGATATTTCTCATCCCATTTAATCATCTCTTTGACCTTTGCAAGACATCTGTCAAGTGCACAGCTTGTATTAACCTGTCCATAGTAAGCAGGCATTACATCGCCCTCTTTTACTATGTTCTTAAATCTGATTTCAAACGGGTCCATATGAAGTCTGTCTGCCAGTTCATTTACAGCCGACTCAACTGCAAAAAGCCCCTGTGTCGCACCATAACCTCTGTAAGCACCCGCTGACATTATATTAGTATATACAACATCACTTACAAAACGGAACGCCTCTGCCTTTCCATATAATGGAATTGACTTGTGTCCAGAAAGGCCTACTGTTGTAGGACCATGCTCGCCATATGCGCCTGTATTAGATAATGTGTATAAATCAATTCCTTTTACAATACCATCCTTAGTTGCACCAAGTCTTACATGCATCTGCATCTCATGTCTTGGTGATGAAGCTGACTGTGTTTCTTCCCTTGAAAATATAATCTTAGACGGTTTCTTGGTCTTCCATGTAACAAATGCAGGATATATCTCTGACACAGATGTCTGCTTTGCTCCAAATCCGCCTCCGATTCTTGGCTTGGTAACTCTTATCTTAGATGGCGATATTCCAAGTGCATGTGAGATAATTCTCCTGCAATGGAATACTATCTGTGTAGAACTTACAACATGAAGTCTTCCATAAGTATCTATTGTACAGAAAGTTCTGAAAGTCTCCATCATGCTCTGCTGGCATGCCTTAGTATGATATGTCCTGTCAATCACAATATCACACTCATCTAACACTTTATCGATATCTCCGTCGCCACTCTCATCATGCGCGCACAGATTTCTTTTATTATCAGCTCCAACCGGACATAATGCCTCCCAGTTATCCTCAGGGTGTACAAGGATCTCATTATCCTTTGCCTTAGTGAAATCAAGCAATGGTTCAAGCACTTCATATTCTGTCTTAATAAGCTTCATTGCCTTATCAACACAGCGTTCATCAGCACCTGCAACAATGGCAACCGGGTCGCCTATGAATCTTACATGCTTATCAAGAATAAGCCTGTCATAAGGACTTGGCTCAGGATAAGTCTGACCTGCACATGTGAATCTTTTCATATTCTGGTCAACATCTTTATATGTAAATATTGCTTCTATTCCC
>OGOD01001705.1_pt1 | contig 12722 bp, 9 predicted proteins | sample 1573631 | NCBI WGS metagenome assembly OGOD01 (sample SAMEA2581895, study PRJEB24529) | metagenome | biome: Human gut stool | place: China | collected 2011
CGTCACGACCCCGCCGTCCGCGTTTCGCTCTTCATAACGGATGCGCACGCCGTCCGCCGTCTCCTCGAGCGTTCCGGGCAGGCGCTGCTCTAAGCTGTCGGGAGCCAATCCCTCATATTGCTGCTCGCCGTGCACGGTGAGCCATACGTTCTTTCTCATGCTCTCTCCACTTCGTTTTGTTTTTCGCTATCATACTACGATACAGCAAAAGAAACAAGCGTCCGGCGCTTTTTTTGCGCTTTTCCCTGTTTTTGCTATAGCAAAAGGAAAAGTGGCGTGCTATAATCTCTGCTATGCAGATCTTTTTCCGGCAAAGGGGGGCATCACAATGAATATTGAATTGACGGAAAAGCAGTTCCGCCGCCTGCTCGATCTGGTCTATGTCGGCAACTGGGTGATGAACTCCACCCGCGGTGACGACCGTATCCGCGAATACGATGATGTGGAAAGCACCGTGTTTCCCCACTGTCTCTCCCACGGCATGGTCCCGCTGGTCGAGGCCTACCAGGGCGAGCTCATCCCCTCGCGCGCGTTTGCCGAGGGCGGCATCCACGAGGCTATCATGGCCTACGAGGACACGATGTTCTTCGAAATTCTCGCGCAGGAGCTTGCGCTGCGCGATATGGAGACCGACTCGCCCACGCCCGACAATGTCGACGAGCTGCGCGAGCGCATGGACACCTACTTAGGAGAATTTGAGCAGCATGGCACCGACAACATCACCGTCGAAATGTAAAAGAAGATAAAAAGGGCTCCGCTTGAAAAGCGGAGCCCTTTTTCCTTTCGCAGCCGCAAAATGATCTTGATCGGTTTTCTGCCGCGATATGTGTGCCCTCCAGAGGGGCTTCTCTTGCCCGCTGCGGGGCAATTCACCTTCCGGCAGAAAACACTTTGCACGGAGCAAGCGTCGAATTGTCCGCTTTCAGCGGACAACCGAGGCGCAGCGCGAAGCGAATCCTTCTCGAAAAAGCGGCTTCGCCACTTTTTCGACAGTTTCAGGCGGCAGAGCCGCTTTTTTGAAGCTTTTACGCCTTGATGCCCATTGTCTGCCACTTGCCGCTGCGGTAGCGCCGGTAGAACAGGATACCGCGCACCGTCCAGTCGACAACTGCGTGGGCAAACCACACGCCGACCACGCCGTAGCCCATGTACTTGCCGAGGATATAGGCCAGCAGCACGCGCACGAGCCACATCGTCGTCATGCTGGCAAGCATCGTGAACTTTGCGTCGCCCGCCGCGCGCAGGAATGCCGCAATCATAAAGGCCGGCACCCAGAGCGTCATCGCGGAGATGCCGTGGATGAGCGAGACCGTGACTGCCAGCCTTTCCGCCTCGGGCGAAACATCGTAGACACGCATGATGAGCGGTAGCATCGAAATGATGAGAAGATTGACTGCTCCCTGGATGACATAGGTCCACTTGACGATCTTTCGGAAGTATGCGCGCGCCTGATCGAATTCACCCGCACCGACGCATTGGCTCACCACTGCCGCAAGGCCGAGGTTGATGGCTTGACCGGCAAAGCAGTTGAAGTTGCCGAGCGTGTTGCCGATGGCATTCGCCACCATCGACGCCGTGCCGAAGGTCGAGATCAGGCTGAAGAGCACGAGACGTCCCAGCTGGAACATTCCGTTCTCCACGCCGCTGGGCACGCCGATATAGAAGATGTTGCGCATCAGGCGCATATTGAGCCGGAAGCCGCGCACATCGGAGAGGTGCAGCATCAGCTTTTTGTTGAAGAGCAGGGCGAGGATGACGGCTGCCGCCACCGTGCGGGAGATGAGCGTCGGGATGGCGACGCCCGCGACGTCCATGCCTACGCCGAAGATGAGGATGGCGTTGCCCGTGACGTTGATGCCGTTCATCAGCAGCGAGACCTTGAGCGACACATCGCTCCTGCCCATCGTGCGGAAGAGCGCCGCGCCGCCGTTGTAGAGCGCGATGCCCGGGATGGAGGCCATCACATATAAATAATAGGTGTTCGTCGCGTCCATGACGTCGGGCTCGATATGGCCGAACATCGTCGTGAGGATCTGCGGGCGGAAGAGATACAGCAGCGCCGCAAAGGAAACGGACACCACCGCCAGCAGCGCGATGAGCTGCTGGCCCGCGTTGCAGGCGTCCTCCTTCTGCTTCAGTCCGATATACTGGCCTGCGACCGCCGCGCCGCCCGTCGCCATCGCCGAAAAGATATAGATCATCAGGTTGCTGATGGAGTCGACCAGCGACACAGCGCTGATCGCCGCGTCGCCGACGGTCGCGACCATCAGCGACGGCGATGGCCAACATCTGCTCGAGCAGCAGCGGCCACATCAGCGTGACAAGCTGGCGGTTTGTAAATAATACATTCTTGTTTCCCGGCAGGGAAACGGAATTGTCAGCCATGGACTTTTCTCCTTTTTTATCCTTTGCGGGCTGTATCATATGCCTTTTTGCCTGCTTTGTCAACTTTGTCAAACAATTGTCAGGTAAGGGCAGATCGCTTCACGCCATGCGTGCAGCAGCATCTCCTTCGTCCAGCGCGCGTTCGCGGGCGAAGTGGAGGGCAGCTTGACCGCCTCGCGCCCCGTCATCGCGCGGCAATACTGATTGTAGCTTTCATACGACGCGCCGCCGTTGCAGAAAATCGCCCGAATGTCCGCCGCATCCAGGATCACGCGCAGATCGTTCGGCACAACATTTGTGATACTCGCGTCCGATGAGCCCACGATCTCGCACGAGCCGATGGTATCCCACATGGCGATGCCGTGGCGCAGAACCATCGCTTTCTTCTCTTCGACGCTCTTCGGCGTTTTCTCTTTCAAAACGGCGGCAAGCGTCGGCCAGAAGCGGTTCTGCCGCGACTTGACCGACGGGAACGAGCCCAAAATGAGCACGCGCGCGTTTTTGTCGTACAGCGGCGGAATATTGTGGATCTCCCTGCTTTTTTCCATTCTCTCTCCCCCTTTTGCGATATGGTATCACATTTCCCGCTCGGGTGCCAGCGCCGTCCGCCGTTTTCCTTACATTCCGCCGCAGACACCCACTTTCTTTTTTCGCCGGAGCATGATATGATAGAGAAAACAGCAATTCTCCCGCTCAGAAAGAAGGTTTTTATGAAAGACGACGACAACAGCATTCTGCTTCTGGAAAAGGGCAAGCGCGGTCTGCTGCAGATCATCTTCGGCCGCACCGGTATCATCATCGTCTCGCTCATCGTGCAGATTTTGTTCCTCTTCCTCGCTTTCTATAAGCTCGAAGGGGCAATGCCCTACTTTTGGGGCGGCAATACGCTGCTCTCGGCAGCCATCGTGCTGTCGCTCTTCGGCAACGACGACAACCCGACCATCAAGCTCACGTGGTTTTTCATCCTCTCGGTCCTGCCGGTCTTCGGGCTCATTTTGTATCTCTACATCCGCACCGACCTCGGCCACCGGCTGATGATCCGGCGCTACAACGACATTCAGGCGCAGACGAAGGACCTCATCCCCTCCCCCGCCGCCTGTCAGACAGCGGACCTGCCGCCCGAAACGCAGGGGCTTGCCGCGTATCTGGAGCGCTGCGGCTTTCCCGCCTACCGGAATACGGATGCCGAATACTTTCCGCTCGGCGACGACGCGTTCGGCGTGATGCTCGACGAGCTGAAGAAGGCCGAGCACTTCATCTTCCTTGAATATTTCATCGTGAGTGAGGGCTATATGTGGGGCCGCATCCTCGAGATCCTCACCGAAAAGGTCAAGCAGGGCGTAGAGGTGCGCTTCATGTACGACGGCACCTGCGCCGTCGCCCTGCTGCCCTACTCCTATCCGGAAAAGCTCCGCAAGCTCGGCATCGCCTGCAAGATGTTCGCTCCCCTGCGGCCGTTCGTTTCCACGCACTACAACTACCGCGACCACCGCAAGATCCTGGTCATCGACGGCAAGGTCGGCTTCACGGGCGGCATCAACCTCGCGGATGAGTACATCAACCGCGTCAAGCGCCACGGCCCCTGGAAGGACACGGCCATTGCCCTGCGCGGCGACGCCGTGCGAAGCCTGTCGCTGATGTTCCTTCAGATGTGGGACAACAACGAGCCGCACTTCGACCCGGGCGCCTATTCCCGCTATCTCGACATTCCCCAGCCGCCGCGCACATCGAAGGGCTACGTCATCCCCTACGGCGACAGCCCACTCGACCGCGACCTCGTCGGCGAGATGGTCTATATGGACATCATCAACCGTGCCAACCGTTACGTACACATCATGACGCCGTATCTCATCATCGACAACGAGATGATCACCGCGCTCACATATGCCGCGCAGCGCGGTGTGGAGGTCCGGCTCATCCTGCCCCACGTGCCGGACAAGGAGGTCGCGTTTTCGCTGGCGCACACCTATTACCGCAGGCTGATCGACAGCGGCGTGCAGATCTACGAGTATGAGCCCGGCTTCGTCCACGCAAAGGTCTTTGTCAGCGACGACCGCAAGGCCGTTGTCGGCACCATCAACCTGGACTACCGCAGCCTGTACCATCACTTCGAATGCGCGGCTTATCTCTACGATAAGCCGGAGATCGCCGACATCGAGCGTGATTTTGAGCAGACGCTCCGGCAATGCGTGCGCGCGGACCGCGCCCTTCTCAAATCCGACCCGCTGCTGCGCAAGCTGACGGGCGCCTGTATGCGCGTCATCGCACCGCTGCTGTAACAGGCAAAATGCCCACGCCCTGCGACCGAAAGGCCGCAGGGCGTTTCTTCTGTGCTTCAGACCTCAAGCTGCTCGAGCGCGTCGCGCACCTTGCCGTACTCGCGGCGGACCGCGGCGTAGAGCTCCGGGTCAGTGGGCAGCGTGTCGCTGCCCCGCAGGGCCTCGGTCATCTCAGAGCTGACCGCCGCCAGCGCGCCGAGGCCCAGATTCAGCGCCACGCCCTTGAGCGTGTGCACCGCGCGGAAGGCGGTCGGCGCGTCGTTCGCGGCAACGGCAGCGCTCAGGTTCTGCATACTGTCGTCGCCCGGGAACATTTTCAGGAAGCGGGCAATGCGCTCATCGCTCTGGAAACGGGCCCTCGCCTCCGTGTAGTCGCCGCCTATCGTGCTGTAAAATTCATTCAGCTTCATCGTCATTTTTCTCTCTGTAAATTGCTACGCAGTCTTTTTTTGCTTTCGCTTTATACATGGCAAGGTCCGCCTTGCGAATGGTCTGTGAAATGCGGCCTTTGACAAACGCGCCGCCGATGCTCGCACTGATGTGCAGCTGCGGATACTCCGGGATGTCGATGCTGTCCATCGCCATGCGAATGGCCTGCAGCTTCTTTTCCAGGATGTGGCGCGGCAGATCGTGAAACAGCAGGAAGAACTCGTCGCCGCCGTAGCGCACGAGCTTATCGTCACCGCGGATCTTCGACTTGATAGCCTGCGCCGCGCGGTAGAGCGCCGCGTCGCCGGCAAGGTGGCCGAAGCGATCGTTGATCGTCTTGAAGTTGTCCATATCGATCATGGCAAAGGCAAATTCGCCGTTCAGATTCTTCAGCCGCTCGTCGTAATAGCGGCGGTTATAGACCTTTGTGACCGAATCCATGTAGACCTGTCGGTTGCGCATCAGCAGTTGACTGAGCACGCTCTCCTGCGCGCCCTCGTCAAGAATATCATCGCCGTGCAGATGATTGGCCAGCTCGAGCGAATACGGCAAGCCATCCACCTCAATGTAGGAGGCGACCATGTAAAAAACATCGTTTCCGCGCGTTTCGATCTTCGCAAGCGACTTCTTCGTGCGCACGATCTCCTGCGAAATGCAGCGCTCACAGCGAAACGGCTTGTTCCAAACTGCGTAGCAGTGCTCCTTCTTGCCGATCGCGCCGTCTCCCTCCCTGAGCTCCATACAGATGCTCGGGTCTACAAGGCGGGCAACGTCGAACATTTGCCGGTAACCGCGCAGAACGCCGTCGACCTGCGTGCGCGTGATGCGCAGCACGCCGTCGTCCTCCGCCATGACCGGCGTCATCTTCTGCGCGGGGCGCTCATGCGCAAGGCGCTCGCTCAGTTCCGTCAGGCGGCGGTAGTTGAAGTCGATGCTGCGCACCTGTCCCATCAGTGAGCTGCAGCGTCCGGGCTCGGATACGGACCACACAAGCATCACCGCAAGCTGGCACCAGCGCTTTTTCCCCTCGAGGACGATCTCCGCTTCGATCTCAAAATACGTCTCATCCGCCGTCATGCCCTGTATGCGCTCGCGCACAGAAGCGATCAGATCGGGCGAAATAACAGTTTTAAGCTCCGCGCAGTCCAGCGGATCGACCATCAGGCGCGGCAGGCCCGTCAGCCTGACCGCTCCTGCCGACAGCGCCAGCGCAGACGGCTGTGTCGTATACTCAAACCATATCTCCTCTGTCAGCTCGCTGAAGAACTTGCGCTTGCTGTGCTCCTCCTCCAACTGCGCGGCAACGCGCGTGTCGGAGTCTCCAGTGCCGTTATAGAGCTCCTCCACCACGCGGCGCGCGGCGCTCTGATGCGGATCGGCGATGAAGTCGACCTTCAGCTCCTGCACCAGCCGGTGCTCGATCTCATGCAGGCATTCAAGCAGCAGCGGGTTGAAGCTGCCGCAGTCGCCCGCATCGAGCATGGACATGGCCTTTTCGTTGGAATAGGCCTCCTTGTAGCACCGCTTGCTCGTCAGCGCGTCGTAGGCGTCCGCGAGCGAAACGACCTGCGCCGCAATGGGGATCTCGTCGCCCCTGAGCCCGTCGGGATAGCCGTCGCCGTTCCAGCGCTCGTGGTGCCAGTGGCAAATTTCGATGGCATACTTCACCAGGCGCTCGTTCTGGTAGATGGGCAGCTCGGTGATGATCTTCGCGCCCAGCATCGTATGGCGCTTGACGATCTCATACTCCTCGGCCGTCAGGGGGCCGGGCTTGGTCAGTATCTCCGATGGGATCTGGAGCTTGCCGATGTCGTGCAGCTCCGAGGCCATGCGGATCGCCTCAACGTCCGCCTGCTCCAGATGATAGCGGTCGGTCTTCTCGGCAAGCCGCTGCAAAAGCAGCCCCGTCGCAAGGCCGACGTGCGCCATATGCGTGCCGTCCTCCGCGCCGTGGGATTCCACCGCATGGCCCAGGATGGCCACGAGCAGCTCGTTGTTTTTCGCGTTCTGGTAGAAACGCTCGGTCACGATGCTCATCAACTGCTGTTTTTTCGTATGCAGCAGGGTGGTGTTGATGATGCGCCGCCGCACCACGCTCGGAACGAAGGGGCGGCTCACGTAGTCCGCCGCGCCGAGCTTGAAGGCCTTGTCGATATAGGCGCTGCCCTTCTCCGAGATCATGATGACCGGCACCTCTTTGATAAAGCCCGTCTCGTTCATGTAGGCCAGCACCTCAAAGCCGTCCATCTGCGGCATCACGACGTCCAGCAGCAGCACCTCGATCTCTCCCCGGTGCGCCTGCAGAGCCGCGACAGCCTCTTTTCCGTCCGACACCTCAAGGATGCTGAAATCATGCTCAAGCATATCCACCAGAAGCGCGCGATCCAGTTCCGAATCATCTGCGATCAATATTTTTCTTTGATTCATCCGGTCCTCACCTCTTCGCCTGTCTTCCGTTGTTCTGTTGTCAAACCGCTTTCGTGGTGCTCATCTTCCGGTCGCCGGCACATCTGTGCCGCTCCCGCCGCCCGGCGTGCCGCTGTTCGTCACATCGTTGATGCACCTGACGTCAAAGCACGACGACGCCAGCACCGTCCCCGCCGTGTCCGTCACATCAAAGCTGACGGCAAAGCGCCGGTCCGTATCGGAAAACGCCACTTTGAGCTCCCGGATCTTCAGTCCGCGCGGGTAGGACTTTGCGCCAAGCAGCTGCTTTTTCTCGCTGCCTGACTGCATCACGATCTGTCCGGTGTCCTCATCCACCTGAAAAAAGCTCCCCTGCTCGTTGCTTTCCACGCTGCCGATATCCTTGATAAAGACCTTTCCGTCCTTACTCGTCACGCCGCTGCAATAGCGCAGCTTGTCCGCGATGGCGGTCGTGACCGTGGAGCAGAGCATCTGCGCCTGCGAATCGGCCATCGACGTGCGGTAGGTCTGCACCGCGAAGCGGACGCCCACCGCGAGCAGCGAGCTGATGAGCATCAGCACCACCAGCGCGCAGAGCATTTCCGTGAGCGTCATACCGCTTTGGCTGCGCAGCTTTTTCATGGTGCGCTCACCTCCGCCCCGGCGGTCCCGGCCGTATAATAATGATAGTCGTTATAGGTATAGAGCTTCACGCTGCCGCTCGACTCTATCGGCAGCGTTCCGCTGCCGGTCAGTTTGACGGTCGCAGCGGCTTCGCTCGTCGTCTTCTCGTCTGTATACCGAAACGAAATATCCGTATTGCGGGTCTTTGCGTTGATCTTCTCCGCCGAAACAGCGGCGGTGGCTAAGAAGGCAAAGGCCAGCGCCGCGATCAGCACGGACACGAGCGACTCGATCAGCGTTTCGCCGCGCTTATCCTTCAGCTTGTTCACTGTTTGCCTCCTTGATGCCCTTGGTGATCTTGGCCCCGCTCCAGTTGATGGTGGTGGTGTACTTCTCTATCGTCTTTTCATCATTCGCGTTAGAAACTTCATTTGTCGTCACTTTTCCAGTGATCTTGAGCGTCATCCGGCAGTCCTCTGCCGCGCTGCTCTCCGTCCCGGTGCTCTTCTGTCCGTCCGGCGGAAGGAGCGACAGCTTGACCGTAATATTGGCGGTATCCTTGTCCATGGTGAACTCCGCCTGTACGGTTTGGAGCTTGTCTTCGCCTTCAATAGAAATGTCGACCTTGATCGTGTCCTGACAGCCCGTGACCGACGCATACTTTGCGCCCTTGTCCTCATTGTCTGCAATGCCTACTGCCAGCCACGCTTTCATAATGCCGGTGAATTTTCCCGGGGCAAGCGTTGTCTTTTCTTCCTTTGGAACATATGTCCCTGCATCATCCTTCGTATAGGTCGTTACTTTTTCCCACACCCGCGTATAGCTCTCCTGCAAAATGCTGTCGCGGATGAGCTCGGCAGCGGAGCTGACAGTCAGGTAGTTCTGCTGGGCCTTGCGGTCGTTGCGCAGATGGTGGGCGGCGTTGGTCGCCGCCGTCAGGATGAGCGCGCTGATGACCGACGCCAACAGCAGCAGCAGGAGGGCCATCAGGATGGATTCACCGCGCTCGTTTTTCAGTTTTTTCATCCCAATGGCCTCCTTTCATCTGCATCTGTTTCATTCGTCGTCCGCCAAAGCGGTGCCCGCCTCATATTTCGGTCTGAAGACGGTGTCGATGTACAGCGGGCTCGTCAGGCCGGGCTCCCAGCTATCGGAATCGCTCAGATTGCCAAAGCTGCTGCCCTCCGGCAGGGCCTTTTCCAACTCTGCCAGCAGCGCGTCCGAAATCGTCGCCGTTGCGCCGTACTTGACCGTGCTGTCGACGATCTTTTGGCCGTCCGGTCCCGCAAACGTTGCCGTCACCTGCGTATCCGCCTCCGTCAGCGTGTAAGGGATGCTCAGCTTATACGCTGCACTTTCTGCCTCCGCGCGGCGGTCGGTCAGCGTGACAATGAGGGTGATCTCTCCCTGCTGCCTGCCGCGGACGGTCAGGGGCAGGACGGTGTCCTTGCCATTCTCGCTCACTGTGCCGACGGTGACGGTGTACTTGCTCTGATCGATCAGAACATCATAGCTTTTCTCCTGCATTCCGCCGGTGGCTGTCGTTTCCTTCGCCGTCACGGTAATGCCCGTCACGTCGAAGCTGCTCAGCTTTGCCTTCTGGCCGCGGCCGTAGAGGAAGAGCGTGCTCTCACACGCGGGCGCAGCGGTGCCGTTATCGGGGTAGGTCTTCTTCGCGGGTCCGCCAGCGGACGTCGCGTTTCCCTCGTACCAGCCCTTCAGGTCCCTGGCGAGCTTGCCCTCGACGTACTGCGGATTCCCCGCGTTCGCCGTGTTTGCGATACCGAGAACGCCCTGCTGGGAGACCGTCACGCCCAGCACGTTTGTGCCGGTGTAGGTCTTGCCGCCCAGCGTGACCGTCGCCGTGACATGAATGCTGGTCTCGCCCTCGCTCACGCCCATGATCTTGGTCGTGGAGTCGGCGACGACGCTGCTCGCCGCGGCGATCTTCTCGTCATCGCTGACGAGCGCCCATACGATATTGCTCGTGACCGCTTCGTTCCTGCTGTTCAGCGCCTGCAGCGTGACCTTGGTCTCATCGCCCACATATTCGTCGACGATGGCGGGGGTAAGCGTCACGTTCAGCTCTGCCGTGACGGTGAGCGTCAGGCGCGCGGTGTAGGTCTTGTCGTTCTTCGTAAAGGTCGCCGTGACCTCGACCGCGCCGGGGGCCTTGCCCTCGAGCACAACGTTGAATGCGGGCGTTGTCTCGCTCACGACGCTCTCCACGTGGGCCGACGCAACGTCGCTTTCCGTCGCGCCGTTGCCGTAGGTAAAGGTCACGTTTTTTATGTCGCCATCATCAAGCGTCAGGCCCGTGTTATTCAGCACGAGCTGCGTTTCGATCTGCGACTTGTCCGCCGCCTTGTCGTAGTCCGCGATGAGGTCGAGCGTGGTGATGCCGTCCTTCCAGAACATCCCGGCCTTGGGCCAGCGGCCATAGTGCAGGTGGACGGTAGCGCCGAAGATATCCGTCTGCGTCAGCACCGTCGGGAAGGGGTAATCCTGGCCCCGCAGCTCGCTATCGCTGCCGGGGAAGCTGTACTTGCCGTGGATCGAGGCGTTGTTTTCCTCGACGGAGACCCAGTCGAAAGGACCCTGCGCCTTCTGATTCAGCGCGTCCTTGAAGGTGCTGTAAGACTGTGGCCGATTATTATTAGTGTTCTGCGTCGTGATCAATCCTGCTCTGCCGGTTTGATCGGACATCTGCGCATAGGTCAGGCCGGTAAGACCGTTGAGGCTACTGCTTTTTGCATCGTTCGCATTGGTGAAAAACTCCTTCAAATATCGCATATCACCCTTGAGCATCGCTTCAGCATAGCCATTTCTCCCCATGATAGAGGCCAATGAATAATAATCATTCCACTGATTGGAATTGTAGCATTTGGACACCTTACTGGTATCTACGACTCCCTCGGTGATGCTGCTGAGATAGTAGCAATTTGTAATCGTTGCCTGCACGTAATTCTGGCGGTCTGCCGCGCCGCCGATAATGGAAACGGCCATGATCGTGCCTTCCATGGTGGGGAACTTGACATAGGTGTAGCAGTTCACAAATTTAGGCTTGCCATCCGAGGAGTCCGTCGCTTGGCCTGTAAAATTCGTAAAGTTGGCCGAAAATCCGCTGCCACCCACACCGCCGACATAAACATAGGTCCCAGGGATATCGTCGTCCACATTTCCTTTTCCTTTGGAATTCGACCACTTGACCTGCTTTGCAACGGTGCCGTCGCAGAACTCAGTGTTCGTAGCATCTCCTACAGCGATCCGTTCTTTCAGCGTCTCTTCACCGACAGAGATGCTGCCGCCGGTATAGCAGCTTGTCGCTGTATCACGCAAGCCGCCCACGAGTCCGCCGACACGGATGAAGTTGCCCCATCTCGCCGCATTCAGGCCGCCCTTCACACGTGACGTACCGCCATCGCTGACCGCTCCCCAACGGTGGGTGCAGTTGATCTGAATATCCGCCACCGCGGAGCAGTTCCTCAAATCGACATTGGAAACGCCGATCAGTCCGCCCACCACAGCCTCGCCCAGACGCAGCTTGTTCTTGCTGTTGTCCTGAATGCTGTAGCCCGCGATCGCGCAGTTATTGATCGTACTCTTTTCTGCCGATGTATTGTTCGACGCATAGTCATAGGCAATACCGACCAATCCCCCCAATGCGTAGGAGGTCTGATAGGTTGCCGGGTCAGACCTGCCGTTCGAATACTTGTACGGCGTGGGCTTGGAGCTGCGCTGAATGATCGAATCATTATCGCTGTAGAGCACGATGTTGCCGATCTCAGCGCCCACTGTCGTACCGAACAGTCCGACATTATAGCAGTAGGACTCGATCTGGATATTCTTGATGTAATAGTTTCGGCCGTCGTAATTCCCGCCAAACCAGTTGTAAAGAATGAGCTCGTAGTTGTCTCCGCCTGTATCCTTCTCAGAATAGTAGACCGCGCCCGCGATGGGGTGGAGCTTAGCATTTTTCGTGCCGTCTGTCGGAGCAGACAGGTCCGTACCGTTGACGTCGTGCGTCTGCTTCCACGTCTGGACCGTGCGCGGACCGCCATCCCAGTCACCTGTGAGTGAATCTGCCTTCGTCTGGCTATTCCGTCCTAACCTTGTCGCATACTGCAAATACGGGAAGGTCTTGTAATTCTCTTTCGTCACGTCCGCCGTGGTGCTGCCCTTGCCGTTGCTATAGCTCCAGTTGATGAACTGCAGCTGCTCCACGGAGCGCACCTGATAGGCGAGTTCTTCCGTGCCGGGGGTCTTATTCGCGCCCGCGTCCTCCTCATCGACATAGCTGTAGCTGTTGGCGAAGAAAGGGTTGAGCAGGAACCGGAACGTCAGCTTCGTGTTGCTGCCCGTGTCCTTCTGCGTCAGCGTCCACTGGCCGTTGGCCGTCTTACTCGAGAGCAGGCGCATCCGATCTGTGCCCTCGCCGGTCTGATAGGTGACGAAGTTGTAGCCCGGCACCTGCTTTTCGAGCTCCGCTGCCGCGCTGCCCGCCGTGTCGCCGGTCGAGGCAGTCCCCAACTCGAAGGTGCCGGAATCACTCACGCCGCTGAGCGGAAACAGGGCCGCCTTCAGCGTCGGCTTCTTCTC
>OGOD01001715.1_pt1 | contig 12645 bp, 10 predicted proteins | sample 1573631 | NCBI WGS metagenome assembly OGOD01 (sample SAMEA2581895, study PRJEB24529) | metagenome | biome: Human gut stool | place: China | collected 2011
CACTCGATCTTGCCACAGCCAGATTTCTGCGTGCCCACAGGCGGATATTGTCCGGAAGTGTCTTCCCGGCGCAGTTCATAAAATCGGTGATACTCTGAAGGCTGGTCAGTCTCATGTCATCGCCCGACTCATCTGCATCCTCTTCCTCAATACCATCCTCCGGTGCACTGCTGGCAAGCAGACGTTCGATCATAAACTGTAAAAATCCGTCCGCTGCAGACAGCTTGGTTCCGCCTTCTAAATCTGTTTCGCGGATTTTGTATACTGCATACCCATCTTCCCGGTTCTCACCAGACAGCCGGACATGGATATGATTCTCACCAAGCCATTTTAACAGGCTTACAAAACGGGCGTCCATTTTCAGGATGTCAGCCGGAACAACGCCGTCCTCTTCCTGAAACTCAAAGGTACTGCGTTTGATGGGATTGGTAAACATTCCAGCAGAATGATGAGCCCACTGCTTCTTGTGATTATCCAGCACCAGGATCGGCTTTTCTGGTGTAGCCTCCGGCTCGTTGGATTGGAACGTAGTATAGGTACAGACGCATTTCTCCTTGGAAACTGGGGCGTCATTAAAATCAAATACAGGCATGTTGCTTCCTCCCTATTTCATATCGTAAAATAGCAAAAGGCCCAAAAGCTTGGGCCTCAATGCCAGAACCGCCTGATCATCGTCCATTAGCAGTTCTCTTTGTGTTCAATAGTATAACATGAAATACCGGATTCTTCCAGCCTAACTATACAGTCCCTTTCCCCGATTGCTCTACTGCCCAGCCATTGTCCAGCCTTTTACCTGTTCCATTCCGGAGATGCTGACTTTTGTTGTCATTGGATCTTCCGGATAATAGCGGGTGGTCATAACCAGCTCGCCATCGTTAAAATATACCTCCATCAAAGACACATCCATTAAGATCCGTACATTCTGAAGACCATCCAGCTTCGCCTTACGGATGGTTCGGCCGGAGCCGGTGTTGTTTAAAAATTCCATAGAAACAACGCCATGCCCATAGGTGATCTGAAACTCCTGATTGAAGCAGATGCGGACCGGAATCTCTCCAGCAATGTCTCGCTCTGCCACCAGATCAAAAGTACCTCCATGGATTTCTGCTTCTCCCTGTTCAAAAACAATCTCATCCTTCCGCAGTGCCTCCAGCTCTCTTACCGGCTTCTGACACAGAATACCGCCCTTCCAGGATAATTCCCTTGGAACCGTCATGGAATGCTGCCAGCCTTCCCGGATGGACGGCTCATTGTCATAAGGGCTGTCGCTGACACCTGCCCAGCCAAAGAGAATCCGTCTGCCGTCCGGCGCCTCAAAGGTCTGGGGTGCATAAAAATCAAATCCCAGATCCCACTCCCGGAATTTCTTGTATATATCCCGGATCTGGCCGGTATCCGGCAATCTTACATCCGCCAGGTAACCGGACTGATAGATATTTTCAAACCGGTACTCTTCCGCTTCAATTCCCTGGGGACTGAAAGCAAAAACCGGACGGCCCTCTACCTTAAAATAATCCGGACATTCCCACATATAGCCAAATGGCTCTGTCACCGTAATGGTCTTCAAAAACCGCCATGCTTTTTTGTCCTCAGACCGGTACAGAAGCGCCTCTCCAAGGCTGCCTCTGGTTCTGGCCCCAAGAAGCATGTAATAACTACCCTGGTCTTTCCACACCTTTGGATCCCGCACATGACGGCTTAAATCCGCCGGGTAATCATCATTGGTCATCAGCAGCTCTTTTTCTGTCAGATGGACCCCATCCTCTGTGGACAGATAGATCACCGTTGCTTCACGGCCCTCATTGATATAATCAAAATCGCCTTCTTCTTTGAGATTTCCCGTATAAAACAGTTCCAGATTGCCATCATCCGTCAGTGCGCCGCCAGAATACGCGCCATTCCGGTCATATTCCGTGTCCGGATAGATCGCGATTCCTGTGTACTCCCAGTTCAGCAGATCCGGCGACTGGTAATGACCCCAGCACTTATCCCCACCTCTGGCATCCTCCGGCGCATACTGAAAAAACACATGATAATTTCCACCATAATAGCTTAACCCATTGGGATCATTTAACCAGCCGGTGGGCGGCATCAAATGGTATTTGTGACGGTATTTCCCTGTGGCAGTCTCTGGAATTTTCTTTTCTGCCTGATCCATACGGCGATGTACTTCTTTTTCATTTATCATATTAATCTCCTTCTGACCGATTCAAGAATGCCTCGGAATTTAAAACTACCATTATCCTTACTCTTTATATAATACCCATGACAGCGCAAATGCCACACCTGCCGCCACCGCCATGACCAGTGCATAGGCAGCTGCGCAGCTTGTCGTGATCAGGAAACCGAACAGGCCCGTGATCCCGTAAGCCGTTGCGCCCACATGAAGCAGGGAAGCAACCAGACCACCGCAGGCTCCGCCGATACATCCGGAGACAAAGGCTGTGATGAAACGGATATTCACACCAAAAATGGCTGGCTCTGTGATTCCAAGCATTGCGGAAAGAGCCGCCGGAAGAGCCATGGATTTTGTTTTCTTGTTCCTGGTCTTCACTGCGATCGCCAGCGCTGCTGCCCCTTGAGCTACATTGGCTGCTGTGGCGATGGGCATCAAGGTATTGACACCAATACTGCTTAACAGTCCCGCCTCAATGGCATTGTACATATGGTGAACACCTGCAACGACTGTCGGCGCATAAAAACCGCCGACGATCATGCCGCCAAGACCAAATGGAAGGGTGATCAGCTTCTGGGCGCCCGACAGTACATAATTTTCCACAGTGGAAAATACCGGTCCAATGATCGTTAACGTGATATATCCAGTGGCAAGAACCGTCACCAATGGAGTAACAAACAGATCAATGATCTCCGGCACAATCTTGTGAAGCTTCTTTTCTAAGGTTGACATAAACCATACAGCAATGACCACCGGGATCACATGGCCCTGATATCCGACCAGAGATACCTCATACAGTCCAAACCATACCGATGCCTTTGGAATTTCTGCTGCATTCATACCCGCCACGTTCCAGGCATTGATCAGTCCTGAATGGATCATGATCATACCGATCACCGCCCCCAGATAAATGTTGCCTCCAAAGGTCTTTGCTGCACTGATGGCGATCAGGATTGGCAGGAACACAAATGCCGCGTTGCTGAACAAATGAATGACCGTGTAAGTTCCGGAATTGGCCATATCCGGCCACACATTGCACAGACCCTCTAACACACCCATCAGAAGTCCGCTGGCTACGATGGCCGGGATGATGGGCACAAAAATATCTCCCAGAGTCTTGATAGCCCGTTTCGCCACATTCTGACGGCTGGCTGCCGCCTGCTTTATTTCCTGGGTTCCCGCCTCTTTGATCCCCGCCAGGCGGATAAATTCATCATAAACCTTATTGACCGTCCCGGTTCCGAAAATGATCTGAAGCTGCCCCGAAGCCTCAAACACTCCCTTTACCCCGTCGATCTCCTCCAGCCTGGTCTTGTCGCACTTGCTGTTATCCGCGATCACCAGGCGCAGTCTGGTGGCACAGTGGGCTGCGGAAATGATATTGTCCCGGCCACCGATCTGCTCGTAAACCGCTTTCGCAGCTTTCCCATAATCCATATGTAAGCCTCTCCTTCTGATCTTAATTTATGGTATCGTTCTCACCTATGTTTCATTATAAAAAAGGATGTGTTTATAGTAAATAGACTGAATATCTAAATTTTATCGCTATTTTTTGTTTGCTTTTCACGATATCAAATCATTTATATGGGATTGACGGATAGAATTCTATGAATTAAAATAGAAGCATGAAAAAATCGTTCTCATATGAAGGACCGATATGGAACACATCTGCAGAAAGGCTTACCTATGAATATCAACGAAATCGCCCAGTTAGCCGGCGTGTCCCGGGCAACCGTTTCCCGCTATTTAAACGAGGGCTATGTCAGTGCGGAGAAGCGTGAAAGGATCCGAAAGGTCATCAAGGAAACCGGATACCATCCATCCAACTCTGCCCAGACGCTCCGCAGCCGGAAAACCAACTTTATCGGCGTTATTATTCCAAAGATCAATTCCGATTCTATTGGAAAAATGGTCGCCGGAATCACCCGGTGCATCGGTCAGGCGGGCTACCAGTGCCTGCTGGCCTGCACCAACAATGATGTCCAGGAGGAGCTGCGCTACCTGAATTCCTTCCATGACCAGAATGTGGACGGCATCATTCTGATCGGAACCTCATTCACTGCCGAACACAAAGAGCGGCTGAAACACCTGTCAGTTCCGCTCGTGATCCTGGCACAGAGACTGGAGGGCTATTCCTGTGTGTATTCTGATGACTACCACGCATCCCTGGACCTGACATCCAGACTCGCAAAAACCGGTCATATTTTCGGCTATATCAGTGCAGAATCCAGAGATGAGGCGGTGGGGCGCAACCGCAAAAAAGGCTTCGATGATGGTCTTAGCCAGGCTGGACAGGAACATGCGCCCCGCTACTATGCCGAGGCCGCCTTCTCTATGGAATCCGGCTACCAGATGACCAAGAAGCTGTTCACCGACCATCCGGACATTGACACTCTTTTGTGCGCCACCGATACCATTGCCTCCGGCGCTCTGCGGTATTTCCACGAGCAGGAAATCCCGGTTCCGGAGCAGGTACAGATTGCCGGGTTCGGTGATTCCTCCATTGCCAGGGCCACGACCCCCACATTGACCACAGCCCATTTTTTCTATGAAGAAGCAGGCAGCGAGGCCGGAAAAATCCTGTTGGACATGATGCAGGAAAAGGAACATCCACTGAACCGGGAACTGAAGCTTGGATTTTCCACGATCGTGCGGGCTTCCACACGGTAATTTCCACATTTTCCGTTCCATGGCGGCCATCCCCACTGGCCGCCTGGACGTTCGACTCTATTTTCCGCGGTTTCCCAGCTGCCAGAAGGCCACAGCACTGGCGGCAGCCACATTTAAGGAATCCACGCCGTGGGACATGGGAATCCGGACCGTATAATCGCAGTTTGAGATGGTATCTGCGGCCAGTCCTTCCCCCTCAGTTCCCAGTACCACGGCCAGTTTTTCCAGTTCTTCCAGTACCGGATCATCGATCCGGCAGGAATCATCCCGCAGTGCCATAGCGGCAGTGCGAAAGCCCAGTTCATGAAGCTGCTCTGTCAGGTCGGTCCCCGGTTTTAAAAAGGTCCATGGCACCTGGAACACCGTCCCCATACTAACCCGGACCGCCCTGCGGTACAGCGGATCGCTGCATCCTTCTGTCAACAGCACTGCATCCATATTTAAGGCTGCCGCCGAACGGAAAATAGCCCCCACATTGGTAGGATTTACCACATTTTCCAGTACCGCTACCCGGCGGGCGTTCTGGCAGACCTGCTCCACTGACGGATGTGGCGGGCGGTGCATCGCGCACAACAGCCCTCTGGTCAGCTTAAACCCGGTCAGCTCTGTCAACACCTCAAATGGTGCGGTAAAAACCGGGATATTTTTGCATATCTGATCACACCGCCCGATAATTTCCTTCGCCTGGTGTTCTGCCTGGCGGTCCTCCACCAGAATCGAGATCGGCTGACAGCCTCCATCCAATGCTCTTCCGATCACCAGCGGACTCTCCGCAATAAAGATTCCCTTCTCCGGCTCATGACGGTTTAATAACTGCCCTTCTGTATATCTGGCATAGATATCCAATTCCGGCGCATGAAAATCTGTAATTTCTATGATATTTGGCATATTTCTCTCCTTTTTTCGCAATCATTCCCTGAAACGGCTTTTGCCGATGCTTCCTCTAGCATACCAAGTTCTCCCCATTCTGTCCAGCTTCTGCCTTCTTGACAAAAGTCCGATTTCGGACTATAATAGTCCGTGTTCGGACTTTTAAATTGGAGGGAATCTATGCAAAATACAAACAGTCCTTTTTTCCATTATCTATTGGAATATAATACCATTTTTAAAGAAAATGATGTCATCTACCGCCGTATGGCAGCTCAGTTTGGCCTTTCTGACAGTGCCTTCTGGATTCTTTATTGTCTTCGTGAAAGCGCCACGCCGCTCACCCAGAAACAGCTTTGTGAATCCATTTACATGAGTAAGCAGACCATCAATTCTGCTTTGAAATCCCTGGAACGGAACGGTTTTATCACACTGGCCACCGGAAAAGACCGCAGGAGCAAATTCCTGGTCCTGACTGAAGACGGACAGGAACTGGCAGCCCGGACTGTTGATCTGGTCATAGAACAGGAGCAGCTTGCCATCGCTTCCATGGGGCAGGAATCCATGAAACAGTTCTTATCCTTATTCCGGATCTATACTGATGCGTTAAAACAACACTTTCAGACCATTGCCCCCGAATCCTCTGCTGGCAACCAACAAAAGGAGAACTTTTATGAAAATCCAGTTATCTGATCACTTTACCTATCAACGGCTGCTGCATTTCTGCCTGCCATCCATCGTCATGATGATCTTCACTTCCATCTACGGCGTGGTAGACGGGCTATTTGTATCCAACTTCGTAGGAAAAATTCCATTTGCAGCTATCAATCTGGTTATGCCCTTTATCATGATCCTGGGCGGCTTTGGTTTCATGATCGGTACTGGCGGCAGCGCCCTGATCGCTAAAACCTTAGGTGAAGGCAACCATAAACTGGCCAACCGCTATTTTTCCATGCTGATCATCATGACTGTGATCCTGGGGTTTTTCTTAACCACCATCGGTATTGTATTTGCCCGCCGGGTCTCCATCCTCTTAGGCGCAACTGATGTTATGCTGGATGACTGTGTCATTTACCTGCGCACCGTTCTCTTATTTATCAGTCCCTTTATGCTGCAAAATGTATTCCAGAGCTTTCTGGTGACAGCCCAGAAACCTCATGCCGGTCTGATCGTTACGATCATAGCGGGACTTACCAACATGAGCCTGGACGCCTTATTTATCGTTGTTTTCCGCTGGGGTGTTGCCGGTGCTGCCCTGGCAACAGGGATCAGCCAGTGTATCGGCGGTCTTCTGCCTCTGATCCTGTTCCTTGGGAAAAATGACAGTCTGCTCCATCTGGTGCCGACCCGCCTGGAATGGCGTCCGTTTTTCTTATCCTGCACCAACGGCATGTCGGAACTGATGGGTAATATCTCTTCCTCCATCGTCAGCATGCTTTACAATTTCCAGCTTCTGAACTATGCAGGGGAAAATGGAATTGCCGCTTATGGTGTTTTAATGTATGTCCAGTTTATTTTTATTGCCGTATTCTTCGGCTACACCATCGGTGTCGGCCCGGTCATAGGCTATCACTATGGAGCCGGGAACCATGCTGAACTGAAAAATCTGCTCCGGAAAAGCCTGAAATTAAACATCATCACAGGTATTTCCATGACTATTCTGGCGAATCTTTTCGCCGGAGCATTATCCCGGATCTTCGTGGGCTATGATCCCGAGCTATACGCCATGACCAAGTCCGCATTCCACATTTTCGCCCTGTCATTCCTGGTGTGTGGAATCAATATCTTTGCATCCGCGTTTTTCACTGCATTAAACAATGGACTGGTGTCTGCGGTAATCTCCTTCCTGCGTACCCTGGTATTCCAGGTAGGCTCTGTCCTGATTCTCCCTGCCTTTTTAGGGCTGACCGGAATCTGGCTGTCCAATACCTTCGCCGACCTGATGGCGATGTTGATCTCTATCATTTTCCTGGCGGCAATGCGGAAACGGTATCATTACGCATAATCCTGAAGGTCAATGAGTCTATGGTTCTCATTGACTTTCTTATTTTTATACTTTAAAATAGTTGCATAAGCAACAGTTGTTATTGCAACTATTCGAAAAGGGGGCGTCTTTATTTTGGAAAAACACATCGGAGACATAATGCGGATCGTGCGGTGCACCAACTATTTCCGGACCCAGAAAATGGCAGATTCCGGAATTACCGGAATCCAATGCACCTATCTTCTTTGCATCAACCGGACACCTGGCATTTCCCAGGAACAGCTGGCTTCCCAGCTTTATAAGGATAAAAGCGTCATTGCCAGGCACCTGGCTTCTCTGGAATCCAACGGCTATATCCACCGGGAGCCGGATCCGAAAGACCGGCGGGTCCAAAAACTATATCTGACCGCCAAAGCCGAGGAGCTGCTTCCCAGAATCAGAGAGGTCTTCCAGGAATGGAACCAGATTTTATATGACGGTTTTTCGGATGAGGAGATCCTGCTGCTCAGTTCCATGCTGCGCAGGCTTTATTCGAATGCGGAACTGGCTCTTGGACATCCGGAACATCTGACGGAACGCTGTCCGGCTTCGGAACAGGCTGCTCCTGCCGCTTCCAGAAAGGAGACCGGTACATGAAACGCCTTACCATTTACCTTCGTCCCTATCTTGGCCGCATAGGGCTTGGATTTACCATTAAATTCATGGGAACGCTGCTGGATCTGATGATCCCGTGGATGCTCTCCACCATCATTGATGAAGTGATCCCCACCAGAGAATTTCAGCGGGTTCTGTTATGGGGCTGTATGATGCTCCTCTGTTCTGCGGCTGTTTTCGCCTTCAATGTGATCCCAAACCGTATGGCCTCAGCCGTGGCGAGGGATGTAACGGAGGAAGTCCGCCGGGACCTTTACCAGAAAGCCACCCTGCTTTCCTGCGCCCAGATGGACCGCATCACCATTCCTTCTGTGATTTCCCGTCTGACCACAGACACCTACAACCTGCACCGGATGATCGGCATGATGCAAAGGCTGGGCGTCCGGGCCCCGATCCTGCTGCTTGGCGGCCTGATCGTCACCATGAGCATGGAACCCAGGCTTGGCGCCGTCCTGCTTGCCATGCTGCCGTTTATGGGGTTTACCATCTGGCTGATCCTGCGCAAAGGAATCCCCATGTACAGTGTCACCCAGAAAAAGGTGGACCGGATGATCCAGGTGGTCCGGGAAAGTGTCACCGGTATCCGTATCATCAAAGCCTTATCAAAGACCGATTATGAATCCGGTCGTTTTGACAAGATCAGCAAAGACCTGTCTGACCAGGAACAGGAAGCCAGCATCACGATGGCCACCACCAATCCGCTGATGAACCTGTACTTAAACAGTGGTCTGGTGATCGTCATTTTGCTTGGCGCTTACATGGTATATTCCGGAACCACCCAGATCGGCCGGATCATCGCTTTTCAGAGCTATTTTACCATCATCTTAAATGCCGTGATCTCCATCTCCAGAATGTTCGTGATCTATTCCAAAGGCTCTGCGTCTGCCGACCGTATCCAGGAGATCCTGGAATTGCCAGAAGAGCTTCAGACCATTCCTGGTGATCCTGAAAGGGATCCGAAGGCAGCCCCTGATGAATTTCTGGCCTTCGATCATGTCAGTTTTTCCTATCTTGGGCAGAAAGATAATTTAACCAATATCAGCTTTACCTTAAAACGCGGAGAAAGCCTTGGCATCATCGGCGCCACGGGAAGCGGCAAATCTACCATCGTCCATCTGCTGTTGCGGCTCTATGACGTAACAGCAGGCCAGATCCGGTTAAATGGTACCGATATCCGCAAGATCCCGACGGAAATCCTGCACCAGGCATTCGGTATCGTTTTCCAGTCCGATGTTCTTTTTGCCGATACCATAGCGGAAAATATCCGGTTTGGCCGGGAATTGACAGATGAACAGTTAAAAATGGCAGCCAGATATGCCCAGGCAGAAGAATTTATTTCCACGAAGGAAGATCGATTTGCATTCCAGCTAAGCAGCCGCGGCAGCAATTTATCCGGTGGTCAGAAGCAGCGGCTTTTGATCGCCCGCGCCCTGGCCGGCAGCTCTCCGGTCCTGGTTCTGGATGACTCATCCTCTGCCTTAGACTATAAAACCGACGCCTCTCTCAGACAGGCGATCCGCGATCATATGGAGGATACCACTTCCATCATCATTGCCCAGCGCATCAGCTCCATCATGCAGTCTGATCACATCCTGGTGTTAGATCATGGCAGCTGTATCGGATATGGAACCCACGAAGAACTGATCCGTACCTGCCGCATCTATCAGGAAATCGCCCAGAGCCAGTTAAATGCCGACAGCCCCGATGCCTGTCCTGCCGCTAATGATCAGACCATCAGAAAGGAGGTCCTGTCATGAACGCCAACCGGATTATGGGCGGTGGTCCCGCATTCCAGAAAGGGATCGCGGACAAGCCTAAAATGAAGACCACCCAGATCTTAAAACGCCTGTGGAAGTACTTATATCATTTCAAATGGTTTCTGTTTCTGGCTCTTTTTATGACTCTTACCAGCAACATCCTGGCTTTGACAGGTCCCAAGCTTTCTGGTATGGCCGTCGATGCCATCCACGAAAAAGGCAATGTGGAATTTCCAAAGGTCTTTTTCTACTGTGGTATGATGCTTGCCTGCTACGGAATCTCTGCCCTGTTCGAATGGCTGCTGTCCCGGACTTTGATCCGCCTCAGCCAGAAGATCGTCCAGCAGATGCGCTCGGACGTATTCCGTCATCTGATGACTCTCCCGGTCAGTTTTTTTGACCAGCACCAGACCGGCGATATCATCAGCCACATTTCCTATGATATTGATACCATCAACACTTCCATGTCCCAGGATCTGGTCCAGACCTGCTCCAGTACCATCGTGATCTTCGGTTCCCTGATCATGATGCTGCGGATCAATCCGCTTCTGGTCCTGGTATTCGCTTTTACCGTGCCGCTGTCTTTTTTCCTGACCAGCCATCTGGCCGGACTGGCCCGCCCTGTTTTCAGCCGGCGTTCTGCGAAAATGGGGGAATTAAACGGTTATACAGAGGAATCCATTTCCGGACATAAGACCGTGAAGGCCTATCATCAGGAAGACACCATGAACGCGCGTTTCCAGTTGAAAAACACCGATGCCTGCAATGCTTATTACCAGGCGGATTACGTCTCTGCGCCTATGGGACCAGCTGTTAATTTTATGAACAACCTGTCTCTGTCCCTGATCTCTGTATCTGGCGCACTTCTGTATCTGTTTGGAGGGCGTTTCACCTTAACCTTAGGAGAATTATCCTCGTTTGTTCTGTATTCCAGGAAATTTTCCGGCCCGATCAATGAGCTGGCTAACGTCATCAGCGAACTGCAGTCTTCTCTGGCTGCCGCGGAACGGATATTTGTACTTCTGGATACCAGACCAGAGCCGGAAGACGCAGCCGATGCCAAAGAACTACATATCCATGAGGGCGCAGTTGCCATGGAGCATATTCATTTTGGTTACCAGCCGGAGAAACCGATCATCCATGACCTGTCTTTAAAAGCAGCTGGCGGATCACTGACCGCCATCGTAGGACCTACCGGAGCAGGAAAGACCACCCTGATCAACCTTTTGATGCGGTTTTATGATCCGCAGAGTGGAACCATCTCCATCGATGGTACACCGATCAGACAGGTAACACGAAAGAGCCTGCGTCTGGCTTATGCCATGGTTTTACAGGATACCTGGCTTTTTACGGGAACGATCCAGGAAAATATCGCCTATGGGCGTCCGGAAGCAACCTTAGAACAGGTGGAAGAGGCTGCAAAGGCAGCGCATATCCACGAATTCATCAATTCTCTGCCACAGGGCTATGATACACTGCTGACAGAAGCGGGAATTAATATTTCCCAGGGACAGAAACAGCTGATGACCATTGCGAGGGCCATGCTTTTGAATGCACAGATGCTGATCCTGGATGAGGCCACCAGCAATGTCGATACCCGGACAGAGATCCAGATCCAGTCGGCCATGCGGAGACTGATGGCAGGGAAAACCTGTTTTGTAATCGCGCACCGGTTATCAACCATTCAGAACGCAGATCGTATTCTTGTTGTAAAGGATGGGGATATTATTGAGCAGGGAACCCATAAGGAATTACTGAAGAAAAATGGATTTTATGCGAAATTGTTTTATTCGCAGTTTGCTTAAGATGATTCTAGTCCAGGAAACGGCTCCCATCATGGATCAGAAAACATCCATGATGGGAGCCGTTTGTCTGCGGTACTGGATTACTTGCTTAATGGGCTTAACACGATCTGGCCGCTCTTTCTGGTCTGTTTCATATCCAGGATTCTCTGATTACGAGATCCCCGGAATTTCAGACGGATATCCTTTTCTTCCAGAACAAAAGGACCGTCAATGAGGATATCGGTCTGATCTAAGATCTGGTCGGTGTAATCGGTATACTTTCTGCCGCCCGGTACCAGATCACGGTCATAGACAAAACCGGTATAGATCCAGATATTCTTCTCCGGCAGTTCCCGGCGGACACGATTGATCAGTCCTGCTACCTCCGGCTGGTTTTCAGGTTCAAAAGGTTCTCCACCCAGAATGGTCATGCCATCGTAGAATGGTTTGGCTAAAGTGTCTATAAAGAACTGCTCTAGTTCCGGAGTCCACAGGTTTCCATAGTTAAAATCCCAGGTCTGCTCATTAAAACAGCCTTTGCACCGGTTGGTGCAGCCGCTGACGAACAGGCTTAAGCGGATCCCTACTCCATTGGCGCAGTCCGCCTGCATGATCTCTCCTACATGCATCTTATTTTCCTCCCTCTAATATAAAAAGAATCCTGCTTGCAGGATTCTCCGCCTGCGGCGGGTCGTTTTAGCGGCACTCTTCCACTCTGCCGCAGTGCGATCCTTAGCGACATTCTTCCACTCC
>OGOD01001720.1_pt1 | contig 12617 bp, 10 predicted proteins | sample 1573631 | NCBI WGS metagenome assembly OGOD01 (sample SAMEA2581895, study PRJEB24529) | metagenome | biome: Human gut stool | place: China | collected 2011
CCGCGCGGGTTATGGCAAGGTTAGCAGACGTTCGTGGGGAATTGGGGCTTTCTTATCTCCTCAGCGCGGGTAAATTCATTATCTTGTTCTTGCTGCATGATTTATTTCGAAGAGTTTTCCGTGACGGCAAAATTCAGATTTAAGGCACGGATAATTTTGAGAATGGTTGAAAATTCCGGAGAGCACTGCCCCGAAAGCGTGCGGTAAAGGCTTTCTCTGGAAAGACCCGTTTCGCGGGCAAGGCGGGACATGCCGTAATTCTTGGCAATACGCCCGAGCGCGGCTGCAATTTCTGCAGCGTCGTTCTGAGCGCTCTGTAGCATTCGATTGAGCGTACTGACGAGCTCTTCCGAGTCCTCTTTAAGGGAAGAGGACGGTGTTTTTGTCGATAAATTCATAACTTCGGCAAATGAAAGGAAGTTTGCCGAGTGTAGCCTATGGGCTACAGAAATTCAAAAATTCGGATAGGAATGCCGGAAGGTTAATTAATTCGCCATGATCGGAAGTTTCATCGGCTGCAGGATCATGGAGGTAATTTCCTCTGAGCGGATGACATCCGGAAGCTCTTTATGCGCGTCTCGGAAGTAATCCATAACGACCTTAATGCATTCGGTGTAGTAGCGCTGAGCAATGTTTTCCATGAGATTGTAGGTTTTACCGCTCTCGTCATGGAAATTAGGGTAGTCAAGAAGTGAATAATCAAGCAAATCTTCGACGGTGAGCATTCCCTCGCTGACCGTATAGTACTGAGTCAGAGTAGCGAAGGCTTCGTTCTGCTTGTTGAAAAGGCGAGAGGTAAGTACCAGATCCAAAGAATCGGAAGAAATATCTTCGTCGCTGTCTTCATCGCAGAAAGTTTCAGGCTTAACGCTCTCGATTGTTAAGGAAGCCTGGTTGATCATGCTCCATAAAGCATGACAATCATATTTCTTCAAGCGATAGCTCTGTGCCTTGATACGGAAAGTTGCGTCACCGTCCTCATCGTGTCCGAAATCGGCTGTGAAATTGTTGATCAGATCATCGGCTCTCTGGAGGGCTTCTTCTTCGGAAAAGAATGCGCCGGCGTCTGCCAAAAAAGAAAGATATTTCTGCAGACGGCGAGTGTCATAGCCTTTACGGTCAAGTTTCACTTGTTCAAATGCATACTGGCCGGCAATCATACCCGGCGTAAAAGTTACTCCGTCCTCAACATACTCTCCGCTGTTGTTGATGAAGTCGGCAACACGATCGAGCTGTCCGCAACCATAGATTGCCAAACAGATCGAAGGGATCGTACGACTCGGAGAAGTAAAACGCATTTGAAAACTCGAACAAAAAATAATGAAACAGGGACGACCATTTTAACGACTCCGAGACAGAGAGGAGCACAAGACGGGACTCGAAAAAATCTGTATTTACAATTCGTCGTCCGTCATTGAGCTTATGGGCCTGAGCGATTTTTAACTTGATAAGAAAGGAAAAAAATGCATAAAAATCGGCAAGAAATTACCCACAGTCACCGACGGAATATTAGGGAAAATGCCTATATAAATAATGACAATATTTCAATGTGCTATTAAAATAGTGACAGATAGAAGCGATTTTTTAGGGGGAATAGGTTGGAAAAAATGGGTATTCTTTAAAAGTATTTATTATTTAATATATACAAAGGGATGAAAAATTTTCTTACTAACTGAATTTTCTATATTTTATTTAAAAATTCTTCAAAAAAATAGGTATTCTATTCATACAGTCTTACGAAAGCGTTGCTCCTCAAACATAACGCTGAGCAGTTTGGTTGGTCCCGGACTGTTCAATAGACAACTAAAAGCCGTCGAGAATCCCCGACGGCTTTTCCTTATATAGAAATTTTCTAGAAATTCTTTTTAAGCTGCTGTCATGCCAAATGAGGCCCGAAGGAGGCCAGCTAATGCCTGACATAGGTTTTCAAATAATTTTTGTCCGGGCATTCAGTTGAATCCCTGATAATTGAATTGAAAATATAGGTATAAAGCGGAGGTACTCCACTATAAGTAATTTCCCTTAGTAAAACTCATATTATTTCATGAAGCTAGATAAATTTTAAACTGACACTATTTAATTAGGTTAAAACCGGTTTGTTCTACTAAATATAACGAAATAATATTCTTATTAAGAATAATTTCAAAAAATCGGTCTCGATAGAGGTTTTTGCGCGAATCTAAGACTGATGAGAAAAAAGAAGAATAACTTTTTGAATTAAATCCAAAAACACAAAATTTACATTTTTGTTCTTACATACCTATTTTGAGTGATGAATTTTCGGAAGGGCTCAGGGGAAAAAAGATAGTTACAAAATCATCTCAAAAAAACGATTCTCAACCTATTGTGTTTTTTCGGTTTTGCGATTTTTCATGTGTTTCTCGCAGGTCCTTTTATCTACAAGGATTTTGATTTTTTGTTCTTGATTTTGACTATACAAGAGATTTTTGATAACCCCTCATATTTCCGTATATTGTTATCTTTTTCGAGTTCTAACACCATCCGTTGTATGAGATTATCATTTGGAGTAGATTAACTGGTCCGATGGTTCAAACTTCGTTTGAACCATCGGACCACCTTAAAAGTTTCAAATTGGAAAAAAGCAGTACATGACTATTTTTAAATTAATGTATTTGCGAATATGAATTAATTAGAGAAGGAGACTAGGCAGATGAGCCCTACGATGGAGACGCCGATGTACGTCATCAAGCGTGACGGCACGGTAAAAGACTTCGATATTTCAAAAATTGCAGCCGCCCTCGAAAAAGCCGGTAAAGCTACCGGTGAATTCGATGCAGCGACCGCAAACCGCATCACTCATATCGAAGTGATGAACCGTCTGGCTCAGCAGAATGTTGCGACTCCTACTATTGAACAGATTCAGGACGCCGTAGAAAACGCGCTCTTTGATACCGGATTCCGTAAGACTCTGCGTGCTTATATTGTTTATCGCGAACAGCGTGCAAAGGCTCGCGATGCCCGTCGCAGTCTCGTGGATGTCGAAAGCTCCATGAATGAGTATCTGCAGCATCTGGATTGGCGTGTGAATGCCAATGCCAACCAGGGCTATTCTTTGGGCGGTTTGATTCTTAACGTTTCCGGTAAAGTCGTGGCCAACTATTGGCTCAACTATATTTATCCTCCGGAAGTCGGCAACGCCCACAGACAAGCCGATATCCATATCCATGACTTGGATATGCTTTCCGGATACTGCGCAGGATGGTCTCTTAAGACACTTTTGAATGAAGGTCTGAACGGCGTTCCGGGCAAAGTTGAAGCCGGTGCTCCGAAACACTTAACCAGTGCTGTCGGACAGATCGTTAATTTCCTCGGCACCATGCAGAATGAATGGGCCGGTGCTCAGGCTTTCAGCTCTTTTGACACCTACCTCGCCCCTTTCATCCGCATCGACAACCTTGATTACAAGGAAGTCCGTCAGTGCATTCAGGAACTCATTTACAACCTGAATGTCCCGAGCCGCTGGGGTACACAGACTCCGTTTACAAACCTGACGTTTGACTGGGTCTGCCCGCAGGACCTTCGCGATCAGCATCCTTTGATCGGCGGAGAAGAAGTTGATTTCACGTACGGTGAGCTCCAGAAAGAAATGGACATGATCAACCGTGCGTATATTGAGGTCATGCTTGAAGGCGACGCTAAGGGCCGTGTATTTACATTCCCGATCCCAACATACAACATGACGCCGGATTTCAATTGGGACAGCCCCAACGCACATCTGCTTTTCAGCATGACAGCCCGCTATGGTCTGCCGTATTTCCAAAACTTCATCAACTCTGAACTCAAGCCGAACATGATTCGTTCGATGTGCTGCCGTCTGCAGCTTGACTTGAGAGAGCTGCTGAAACGCGGCAACGGACTTTTCGGCTCTGCCGAACAAACCGGTTCCTTAGGCGTTGTGACAATCAACTGCGCTCGTTTGGGTTATGTTTTTGCTCAGGACGAAGAGGGTTTGTTCAATCGTCTGAACTATCTGCTTGACTTGGCCCGCAACAGCCTGGAGATTAAGCGCAAGATCATTCAGCGCCATATGGATCAGGGCCTGTTCCCGTATACAAGACGTTATCTCGGCACGCTGCGTAATCACTTCTCTACGATCGGTGTGAACGGCATCAATGAAATGATCCGCAACTTCACACAGGACAAAGAAGATATTACGACGGAAGCTGGCCACGCCTTTGCCGCCAAAGTGCTTGATTTCATCCGCGACAAAATGGTCATGTTCCAGGAAGAAACAGGACACATGTACAACCTCGAAGCCACACCGGCTGAAGGTACAACTTATCGCTTTGCCAAAGAAGATAAGAAGCGCTTCCCGAAGATCCTTCAGGCCGGTACGCCGGATCATCCTTACTACACCAACAGCTCTCAGCTGCCGGTCTCCTATACGGACGATCCTTTCGAAGCTTTGGAAATGCAGGAAGATCTGCAGAAGAAATACACGGGCGGTACCGTACTGCATCTGTACATGAACGAAGCCATTTCGAGCCCCGAGCTCTGCCGCGACATCGTTCGCCGTGCTCTGACACGTTTCAGACTGCCGTACATCACCATCACACCGACGTTCTCAGTTTGTCCGAAACACGGTTATATTCCTGGCAACCATGAGTTCTGTCCGAAGTGCGACGCAGAATTGATTGCCAAGAAGAAGCTGGAAATGGCTTCCAACGGTTAAGAAACAGTAAAGATTAATTTTTTAGGATTGATTTATTCACACAGGAGACTGCAATGAATGAAAATGTTAAAGACACAAACATCGAACTGAAGGACGAAGAACGCACAAAATGCGAAATCTGGACCCGTGTAATGGGTTATCACCGTCCGATTTCTTCTTTCAATATCGGCAAGCAGGGTGAATTTGCAGAACGTAAATACTTCGACGAAAAGAAGTGCGGCTGTAGCAAGTAATCTTTGATTAAAGAAAATCCTCTCGTTGCTTCGCGCTTCGAGAGGTTTTTTGTTTTGATTTTTTCTTTATGACGGACGTTTTTATTCCTATCGAACCCGAAGTGACGGATAAACCTGCCGAGGAACTCTTGGTAGGAGGCTTAACACGTATGACAACCATCGACTTTCCGGATTACCTGTCTGCCGTGGTTTTCATCAAAGGGTGTCCTTGGAAGTGCGTTTATTGCCAGAACGAAGATCTCCAAAGTCGAGAGATGAACGAGGGGGACGGCTACGTTTCCTGGGCATACATCGACCATTTCCTCGATAGAAGAAAAGGTTTAATTGACGGCGTGGTTTTCAGCGGAGGAGAACCATGTGTTGATCCCGCGCTTCCCGATGCCGTTAAGAGAGTCAAAGAGAAGGGCTATAAGATCGGACTGCATACCGGAGGAATGTATCCGCGCAGACTGCGGGCGGTTCTTCCCTTTTTAGACTGGGTCGGGCTAGATATCAAGGCTCCTTTGTCTGATGAAGCCGCTTATGAAAAAGTTGTCCGCCGTAAAGGCGCAGCAGCAAAAGTTCGTTCCTCTCTGGAAATGCTGTTAGAAGCAGGTGTTTCATTAGAAACGCGTACAACCGTACATCCCGAATATCACACTGAAGAGCAGATCCTTCAGCTCGCACGAGAGCTTTCTGACGCAGGTGTTGAAACCTATGCGCTGCAGATTTATCGTCAGCCCAGAGGGCTTCCGGAAGAGCATCTTCTTGAACGAGTCGGAAGCGATTACCCGCATGAAGAGACTCTAAAAACGCTCGAATCATTGTTTAAGAAATTTATTTACCGCAGAAGTTAACGCTTTTCTTTTCAAACTTAATGGGACCGCCTCAAATAAAAAAGAGGCCGGTCTTCTTAAACTCGGAATAGAGAAGCACTGATCTCAACTTCGGCGGCATCTTTTCTCCGGGACAAATCTCCTTGCTAGACTTTGACCAATCTTTTTCGGAGCTTTTTCATGAAAAACAACGGCAGCTTCAAAAACGCCGGATCTTCCCGCGCCAAGATGCGGAGAAACATCCTCTTGATATTGGGAGCTGTCGCTCTTATCGCCAGCTATTTTGCTGATATTCGCGATCCGCATCCCGGGACCGAAACTCAGGACAATCGGCCGTACGTTGAACAAGCTCATAAAGACGGGTTTCAAACACTGCATGCCCGCGTTACTCGTGTTGCCGACGGGGATACTGTTTATATCAAGGATGACGAAGGAAAAGAAGCTCGCGTTCGACTTCTCGGGATCGATGCGCCGGAAAGCAAACAAGCCTATGGTGTCCAAAGTGCCGAACATTTAAAGCGCAATCTTCGGGATGCTGGGTATCACGTTCAAGTGATTTACCGCGGCAGAGATCAGTACGGCAGAATCATCGGTAAATTGGTTGCTGACGGAAAAGATCTGAATCTCGATCAAGTCAGAACCGGAAATGCCTGGGTCTATAGAAATTATTTGCGTGACCTTCAGCCCGGAGATAAAAATCTATATCTCAACGCAGAGGAAAACGCTCGTGCCAAGCGAATCGGTTTGTGGGCCGATCCGAATCCGCAGAATCCTCGGGATTGGCGAAGAGATCATCCGAGAAATTAGGATTTCAGTACAGAATACTGCCGAGCTGCAGGCAAACCAAAAGGCCGTTTCTTATGATGATTCGGCCTTTCTTGTCGGCTAGTTCAGCATTTGCTTGTCAGGAAAATCCGGATTTTTTTCGAAACACTGAGGAGCAACCAAAATCGCTACTTTCCCTTCGTCTCCGCGAATGGATTCGGTTAGGAAAGGAATGCTAAGAGGCGACTCTCCGCCGACAGGCTTCGGATCCTGCATGGAAACCAAGATTTCAGGAACACTGGTCAGGAGGGCCTCAGAGCCTTTCTTCAGCCAATATCTCGGAAATTCATTCGTGAAAAAGGATAAGGTCGATTCGGCAAGTTCCAGTTCTTCGACATTAGCCATTTTGCGGCTGCCGATATACTCTAGATTTGCTACCAAATTATCTAATCTGCTCGGGACAATGCAGTGCTTGAGCATATTCATCGCTACCGGCTTGAATCGGTAAACCGGAAACGGATCGTATTTCTCGTCCTCAAAGTCGATATCTTTGCCCTTGAAAGAGCAGAAGTCGTCAGGATTATCTATCGTCATTTTTTGTCCGGTACTTCTAAAACTACTTACGTCCATATTATCAAAGAGATTCGACGCTTGGTTATTAGGAATAACTGAATTAGACGCGAAAATGAAAAACGCCCCGAAGGGCGTTTTGAGAGGGTTTTAAATCGGATTATCCGATATTGATCGGGCTATGAATGTTCTTTGCAAAAGCGCGAACATTAAAGCTTCGATTCCACATGAAGGCTAAGAAGCCGGCGAAGCAGACTGCTGTTGCGCCGAAGCTGATGATCCAGCTTCCTTTACTGAAGCCTGCAGCGACGTAACCAACGAAACAGCAGCAAGCCACGAACCATGCGTAAGGCAGCTGTGTTGACACGTGCGAAATATGACTGCATCCGCTGCCCGCACTCGAAAGAATCGTTGTATCTGAAATCGGTGAGCAGTGGTCGCCGAAAACAGAGCCGGCCAGCGTGGCAGACAAACAGACGATTGTCAGAGAGGGGTCGACGGCTGCAGCAACCGGCACAGCGATCGGGATCAGGATACCGAAAGTACCCCAGGCAGTACCTGTAGAGAAACTCAGGAATGCGGCAACGAGGAAGATCGCGGCAGGAAGGAAAAGGTCAAGACCGGAACCGCTGGAAACCATACCCTGAACAAATGTCTGGGTAGTAAGCAGGTCGCGGCAAACACCGGAAAGCGTCCAAGCTAAAACCAAAATTACGTTGGCAGGAAGCATGAGCTTCATACCCTCGATGGTACCTTCCATGAAGTTATGGAAAGAAACCACGCGGCGCGGAATGTACATGAGGAATGCAACGCCTAAAGCGCCGAAGGAAGCCCAAACTAGAGCTTTGGAAGCGGAGCAGTTGCCGAGCGCGGCAGCGATGGTGTGGTAGGCAGCATCTTTTCCCCAGTATCCGCCGTCATAAAGAAGGGCCAGAACAGCAAAAACGATCAAGGCAATGAGAGGAAGAAGCATGTCCCAAATCGTGCCTTTATCACTTTGCGCATGTTTGGGTTTCTCGGCGGTGGCTCCGCTGCCTTCATCCTCTACTGACTTAAGGAGAGCGTTTTCTTCTGCTTTTTTCATCGGACCGAAGTCACGATTGGTCCAGGAAAGATACAGAACCAAAAGCAGGCAGAAAATTGCGTAGAAGTTGTAGGGAATCGTCGAGACGAAAGCCTGGAAGTCGCTCTGGAAAGCGCCAGTTGATTTCAAAGAGCTTCCTACGGCGGCAGCCCAGGAAGAAACCGGAGCGATGATACACATCGGAGCTGCAGTCGAGTCGATGATGTATGCCAGCTTCTCGCGGGAGACACGATAAGAGTCGGTGAGCGGTTTCATGACTGTACCGACCGTCAGACAGTTAAAGTAGTCGTCAATAAAGATGAAGAAGCTCAGACCGCAAGTAGCGAGAACCGAAGTTTCGCGGTTTTTGATTTTCCTGCGGGCAATCTCACCGTACTTCTTAGTGCCGCCGGACATGTTCAGAACATAGACAAGCGCACCCAAAAGAGTACAGAAGAGAAGAATCTGGAAGTCTACTTTTTGGCCCATGAGCGAAAAAGTGACATCAAGCATCTTGATTAGCGGATCGGGTACGCCAGAGCCGAAAGTGTATATGGCGGCGCCGGAAAAGATACCGATTAACAGAGAAGAAAAGACTTCTTTGGTAATCAGAGCAAGGACGATAGCAATAATTGGGGGCAGGATTGATAACCAGCCGGCTGCATAAGGTTCCATGGTCGAAGGTTTAATTAAGTTATTAATGGATATAGGCGATTGTAATTGATTGTTTTCGATCAACCCCGCATTTGCGGAAAAATTACCGCACAATCCGAAAATAAACCGTGATTAAGCGATACCAGGAACCTGTTTGTCAGTGATTTCGATTAAGGATATGGAGCGCAAGCATTGTCGCCCAAGAGAATGATTAGAAAGAAAACTCGTTCTCTCGGGATTTTTAGGCAAGAAAAAAGCCAGACCCTAAAGCCTGGCTTTGGTTTTTCAATCTCTTGTTAAGTGAGATTGAAGACCGACAAATTACATAACGCGGCTGCGGTATTCGTCGGTTCTTGTGTCGATTTCGATCTTGTCGCCGGTGTTGACGAAAGCCGGAACCTGAACGATGTGGCCGGTAGCCAGTTTGGCAGGTTTCATGACTTTGCCGGAAGTATCACCCTTAACTGCAGGTTCGGTGTAAACAACTTCACGAACCAGGATTGTCGGGAGTTCGATGGAGATAGGACGGCCGTTGTAGAGAACAACTTCAGCCTTCATGCCGTCTTCAAGATACTTGAGGACGTCTTCCATCACTTCAGCTTCAACTTCGTACTGGTTGTATTCGTCGTCCATCCAAACATACAGAGGATCGCCGAAGTAAGAGTAAGAAACTTCCTTCTTGTCGAGGATAATGTCTTCGAAACGGTCATCAGCACGATAAACAGTTTCGGTACCGCCGTTGGAAAGAAGGTTCTTCATTTTGAGTTTGACAGTGGAGGCACCGCGGCCGCCCTTGCTGTATTCAGACTTCAAAATGACCATCGGAGTATTGTTGATCATCACGACGTTGCCGACGCGAAGTTCTTGTGCTGTTTTCATATTAATACTTAAAAATGAAAGGTTAATGTCTGCAGCCGTTGTGAATAACGGCCGATCTAAAATTTTTTAAAGCAAAGATTTTAGCTTTAAAAACAGTGCTTCGTCAAAATTTTGGTACCGTCTATTGCAACTTCTAACGATCTTTCAAGATTGTTCAACGGAGGACCGACGAAAGGCGAACCGGTCCGTCTTCGACCAAAAGTTTTCCTGAAGAAACAACGTTAAATTTTGCTTTTCACGAAGCGAAGCAGATTATCTGCGAGGGAACCCAGAGAAACTAGATGGTCTCTCCAGCGGAGGGCGGCTTCTTTAATGAGAGGCAGCTCCTCACACCATCGATTCCAGTAAGGAGCCAGATCACTCGAAGATTTATTCCAAGATAGATTCATGTCTATCCAGGCTTGATAGCTCGCTCCGTAAAAAGGACGGATTCTCTCGCCGAATGCTTCTAATTTCTTAATGTGCGTCTCTTCTGTTTGAGGATAGATGTTCCAAATGAATGGCTTTCCGGATAACTGAGCTCTGACGAAAGAGTCTTCTCCCCGAATGATTACAGCATCCGAAGCCCATAAAAATTTGTCAAATTCCGATTGAGGAACCATCTCTGAAATTCCTAAATGAATATTTCGAGAAGGATGTTCCTTATAAAGCTTGGACAAAATCTCAGTAGCCGCTCCTTTTGGAAGAAGCAAGTTGATATCTTTGCCGCGCTTCTGAAGTGCTTTATAAAATTTGGCCAGTGGTGCGCTTGGGTAGCAGAAGACAAAAGTTGTAAATACTTCGGGGTCTAGGTTAAAAGCCTCTAAAAATTTATTCCTATCCTTAGAAAAGTGTTTCTGTCTAATAAATAGGTCTTTCTCAATCATCAGGCCCCCGGTCTTCTTTGTGACGCCAGGAAAGAAATAATATTTATTGACGTTTAACGACGGATGAGGAGAGGGCAGGCTATGGCAGCCTTCTACCCAGTCTTCAGCAGATAAATATTCCAAATTGATCCAAATCGGCTGCGGACGTGCAGAGGCGATTTTTTGTTCGAATGCATAGGGAAGACGACAGCCGAATGTTTCTATGACAACTTGTGACGGCTCACTAGTTTCCGCGTCTTTCCAATCGTGAATCTCAATGCCGTCGACTAGGCAGGGCAAATTTTTCGGATCAAGCCCTGAAGTAATTTTCGACAGCGTCTGTGCATCATTAATGTAGAGCTTCACAGGAAAACCGTGCTCGCGGGAAAATATGGAGGCTAATCTCCAGCAGACACCGGCATCACCGAAGTTATCGATGACGTCACAGAAAATATCGATGGTCATACCTTTATAAGTCAATTGATTGGAAAAGATCCTGCGATCTTAATATCAGCCGACCGAAAACAAGAGGAAGGCTAAGCGTCGCAACGATTGGTTACGCCAAATTTTTGCGATGTTAGATACTATTTTGTCCTTTAGACCAAAGTGATACAACTCAGAGCACCAGCATCTGGCTGCTTCCTATAATTTAGGGAATGTTGATTGGCTGTCGACACGTATTTAATCAAATCCGTTTTCAAGTTCAAAAAAACCTACCAAAGGTATATGGAAACTGCTCTTAAAGAAACTGAAGGAAAACTCGTGAATCTGCCGGACAAGAAATTTGATTCGGCCGAGTTTTTAAAGAATCTGCCTCATTTGCCGGGCGTTTATCGATATTTTGATAAAGACGGAAATTTACTCTACGTCGGTAAGGCAAGAGATTTGAAACGCCGCGTCTCCAGTTACTTCCAAAAAACTTTGGCGCCGCGTACCAAATTGATGGTCGACCAGATTGCGAGCGCACAAATCACGGTTGTGAACAGTGAAGCTGAAGCTCTGATTCTTGAATCGAACCTCATTAAGACGCAGGATCCGCGGTTCAATATTCTTTTTCGTGACGATAAGTCCTATCCGTACCTGAAATTAAGTTCCGGAGAGTACCCGAGATTATCTTATTACCGAGGCGCACTCGATAAGCGAAATTCATATTTTGGTCCGTACCCAAATGCGAATGCGGCAAAAGACACCATGTTGTTGCTTCAGAAGGTTTTTCAGCTGAGAACCTGCGAGGCTTCCGTTTTCAATAACCGTTCCCGTCCTTGCCTGCTTTACCAGATCGGCCGCTGCAGCGGCGGATGCTGCAAAAAAGTTTCTCCCGAGGAATACGGGAAATCGGTGGATCTGGCAAAAGAATTTCTAAGGGGAGATTCTCAAAAGGTTCAGGAAGACTTAACCCGCAGAATGAACGAGTACTCGCAGAAACTCGATTTTGAACGGGCCGCAGTAATGAGAGACCACTTGGCTGCGATTTCCAGTGTCGTTCATCAGCAGTCTATGGAAGCTGCGCCGGATGCTAACGCAGATATCATTGCCGCTGTCGCCTCTCAAGGCGAAGTATGCGTGAACTTAGCGATGGTTCGCGGCGGCCGTCATCTCGGCGACAAGGCATCTTTCCCGTCCTTAGGCCGGAATGCTGAATTGCCGGAGCTTGAGGAAGTCCTTGAGGCCTTTATTACCCACCACTACACGCAGATGGATGTGCCGCCTGTTGTCATTATCAATTTGGAGGAGCGTTCTCCTCGAATTGAAGAGCTTCTCAATACGATTGCCGATAAGAAAGTTAATGTCATCTATCGGCCTCAAAATATTCGCAGAAAATGGCTCGAACTTGCCGTTACCAATGCCAAAGTCTCACTTGGACGCCGGGTTGCGGAAGAGGGCAGCCAAAAGAGAAGAATCGGGGCACTGGTTCAGGAATTGGGGCTGGATATCCCCGAGTCCGAATATGAAGATTTTCGTGTTGAGTGTTTCGATATTAGCCATAGTTCCGGCGAGGCTACCCAAGCTTCCTGTGTTGTATTTGCCGGGAACCGCATGGACAGTTCACAGTACAGAAGGTTCAACATCAAAGATGTCACGGCAGGCGATGACTATGCG
>OGOD01001735.1_pt1 | contig 12523 bp, 9 predicted proteins | sample 1573631 | NCBI WGS metagenome assembly OGOD01 (sample SAMEA2581895, study PRJEB24529) | metagenome | biome: Human gut stool | place: China | collected 2011
AATCCTCCGTGAAAAGGGTACCATGAACGGCATGATAACCACAAATGAAAATTATCAGCTTGATGAGGTTATTCCTAAGATTAAGGAATACCGCACGGGAAATGTTGTCGACAAGGTCACCTGTGCCGAGAAGTATGTGCTTGACGGAGATGGTTATAAGGTTGCACTTATGGATTTTGGTGCTAAGAGAAATATTGCAAGAAGCCTTAATAAGAGAGGCTGCAAGGTTACGGTATATCCTGCGAGAACCACGGCACAAGAGATACTTGCCGACAATCCTGACGGAATTATGCTTTCAAACGGTCCCGGAGACCCGAAGGACTGCGGAACGATAATCGATGAGGTCCGTAAGCTCTATGAGTCCGGAGTTCCTATTTTTGCAATCTGTCTCGGACATCAGCTCATGGCACTTGCGACAGGAGCGGATACACATAAGATGAAGTACGGACACAGAGGGGCAAATCATCCGGTTAAGGATTTAAAGACGGGAAAGGTATACATTTCCAGCCAGAACCACGGATATGTTGTCGATGAAAAGACGATTTCCGCTGACCTTGCGGTTCCGAGCTTCTGCAATGTAAATGATGGTACGAACGAAGGACTTTCATATATTAAGAAGAATGTGTATACAGTCCAGTTCCACCCGGAGGCATGTGCAGGTCCTCTTGATACTGGGTTCTTATTTGACAGATTCATAGAGATGATGGGAGGTGCAAGATAATGCCTAAGAATAAGGATATTAAAAAAGTATTGGTTATCGGTTCGGGTCCTATTGTAATCGGACAGGCTGCTGAGTTTGACTATGCGGGAACACAGGCATGCCGTTCTCTCAAGGAGGAGGGCATTGAGGTAGTACTTGTAAACTCAAACCCGGCTACGATTATGACAGATAAGGATATCGCTGATGAGGTATATATAGAGCCTCTTACAATCAAGTCTCTTGAGCAGATTATCATAAAGGAGAAGCCGGACAGCATTCTTCCTACACTCGGAGGTCAGGCTGGTCTTAACCTTGCGATGGAGATTGCAGAGACAGGCTTCCTTGAGGAGCACAATGTAAAGCTCATCGGTACAACAGCACTCACAATCAAGAAGGCTGAGGACAGACTTGAATTCAAGACTACAATGGAGAAGATTGGTGAGCCTTGCGCGCCTTCACTTGTTGTTGAGAATGTTGAGGATGGTATTGAATTTACGAATAAAATCGGTTATCCGGTTGTTCTTCGTCCTGCTTACACACTTGGAGGAAGCGGCGGCGGTATCGCTAAGAATGAGGAGGAGTTAGTCGAGATTCTCTCTAACGGTCTCCGTCTTTCAAGAGTTGGACAGGTGCTTGTAGAGAGATGTATTGCAGGCTGGAAGGAAATCGAGTACGAGGTTATGCGTGACAGCGCCGGCAACTGCATCACGGTATGTAACATGGAGAACTTAGACCCTGTCGGAGTACACACCGGAGACAGTATCGTTGTCGCACCTAGCCAGACACTTTCGGATAAAGAGTACCAGATGCTCCGTTCATCTGCGCTCAACATTATAAATGAGCTTCAGATTACAGGCGGATGTAATGTTCAGTTCGCACTTCATCCTACAAGCTTTGAGTACTGTGTAATCGAGGTTAATCCAAGAGTAAGCCGTTCATCCGCACTTGCATCCAAGGCAACAGGTTATCCTATTGCCAAGGTTGCTGCCAAGATTGCACTTGGCTATACACTTGATGAGATTAAGAACGCAATTACGGGAAAGACTTACGCAAGCTTCGAGCCTGCGCTTGACTACTGCGTAGTTAAGATTCCGAGACTTCCTTTTGATAAATTTATCCACGCCTCAAGAAAGCTCACCACACAGATGAAGGCTACTGGTGAGGTAATGAGTATCTGCACTAACTTTGAGGGTGCACTTATGAAGGCTATCCGTTCACTTGAGCAGCATGTGGACTGCCTTATGAACGAGGATTATTCCGGATATTCAGACGAAGAGATTACCGAGATGTTAAACAGAGTAGATGACAGAAGAATCTACGTTATTGCGGAGGCGATAAGAAGAGGAGTTACCTACGAGACAATCCATGATATCACCAAGATTGATGTATGGTTTATAGATAAGCTTGCAATTCTTGTTGAGATGGAGAATGCCCTTAAGACACAGCCGCTTACCAAGGAGCTTCTCTTAGAGGCTAAGAGAATTGAGTTCCCTGACAATGTGATTGCAAGGCTTACAGGAAAGACCACAAAAGATATCAAGGCACTCAGAAATGAGTACGGTATCCATGCGGCGTTCAAGATGGTTGATACCTGTGCGGCAGAGTTCGAGGCGACGACACCTTACTATTATTCATGCTTTAAGAGTGAGAATGAGGTCATAAAGACACAGCCTGAGAAGAAGGTTCTTGTACTTGGTTCAGGTCCTATCAGAATCGGCCAGGGTATCGAATTTGATTACTGCTCGGTTCACAGCACATGGGCATTCAAGCAGGAAGGCTATGAGACAATCATTGTAAATAACAACCCTGAGACTGTAAGTACAGACTTCGATATTGCGGACAAGCTTTACTTTGAGCCGCTCACACCGGAGGATGTTGAGAATATCGTTGAGCTGGAGAAGCCGGACGGAGCTGTAGTCCAGTTCGGTGGACAGACGGCGATTAAGCTCACCAAGAGCCTTATGGAGATGGGAGTTCCTATTCTCGGAACAAGTGCAGAGGACGTTGACGCTGCCGAGGACAGAGAGCTTTTTGACGAGATTCTTGAAAAGTGTGCTATTCCAAGACCGAAGGGACACACAGTATTTACCGTTGATGAGGCATTAAATGCTGCTCATGAGCTTGGTTATCCTGTACTTGTAAGACCTTCCTATGTACTTGGCGGACAGGGAATGCAGATTGCGGTATCGGATGATGATGTGGTTGAGTTTATGAATATCATCAACAGACAGGTTCAGGAGCATCCTGTACTTGTAGATAAGTATATTGTCGGAAAGGAAATAGAGGTCGATGCCGTATGTGATGGCGAGGACATCCTTATTCCGGGTATAATGGAGCATATCGAGAGAGCGGGTATCCACTCAGGAGACTCTATTTCGGTATATCCTGCACAGAGCCTTAACGACAAGGTTATCGCAACGCTTGAAGATTACACAGGCAAGCTTGCAAGAGCCCTTCATGTAAAGGGACTTATCAATATTCAGTTTATCGTAAGCCATGATGACGTGTATGTAATCGAGGTAAACCCTCGTTCATCAAGAACTGTTCCGTATATCAGCAAGGTTACGGGAATTCCTATTGTTAAGCTCGCAACTCGCGTAATAACAGGTCACACAATAAAGAGCATGGGTTACACACCGGGACTTCAGGCTAAGGCAGATTACATCGCAATTAAGATGCCTGTATTCTCATTTGAAAAAATCAGGGGCGCTGATATCAGCCTCGGACCTGAGATGAAGTCCACAGGTGAGTGTCTTGGTATTGCTAAGCAGTTCAATGAGGCTCTTTACAAGGCATTCCAGGGTGCCGGGGTTAATCTTCCGAAGCACAAGCAGATTATCATTACCGTCAAGGATGAGGATAAGCCGGATGTTGTTGACATAGCACAGCGCTTTGAGAAGCTCGGCTACAAGATATATGCAACTCTCGGAACAGCCAAGTATCTGAACGAGAGAGGTGTAAATGCAATCAAGGTCAACAAGCTTGAGCAGGAGGCACCGACACTTCTCGACCTCATTCTCGAGCACAAGATCGACCTTGTAATAGACAGCCCGTCTAACGGTATTGAGCACAGCGGTGACGGTTTCTTAATCCGTCGTCATGCAATCGAGACAGGTGTCAATGTTCTCACATCACTTGATACAGCTCATGCGCTTATCACAAGCCTTGAGGTTCAGGATAAGCAGCACATGACTCCTATAGATATTGCGACTATCGGAAACAGATAGGCAATAACTGGTAACTGCTGGTTTGAAAATATAATTCTGGTTTCCTATTACAGGGTATAAAAATAAGAAGATATCATGGTCAAAAGTTCCAAAAGCCGTTAACGCTTATACAACTAGACTTTTGAATTTGGAACCCGCAAAGCATGAGGAAGTAGCGGTTTCCGAATATTAAAAGGACAATATCATTCAGATTAAATTATCTTTTTTGAATGATATTGTCCTTTTTTGTTGTCTGTTTGACTATGCCTGCATTTAGGTGTTATTTTAAACCTTATTTATCCGTGATAAGGCTGTGGAGCTCCTGAAGCGACCTTACCTCAGACGAACCGTTCTTTTTAACATAGGCTATTCCTTCAGCGGTTGCCTTTGCCGCAGCCATGGTTGTCATGTAAGGTATTCTTGCCTTGATGGCAGCCTTTCTTAAGTAGCTGTCATCGTGTACGCTTTCCTTGCCGACAGGGGAGTTGATTATCAAATCAATCTCGCCGTTGGTTATGGCATCGAGTATGTTAGGACGACCCTCGTAGAGCTTTTTAATCTTTGTGACAGGTAAACCGGCCTCGGCGATAAGGTCATAGGTTCCGCCTGTTGCGAGAGCCTTGAAGCCATCGTTTACAAAGCTTCCTGCGACATCGACAACCTCCTCCTTATCCTTGCGGTTAACAGAGATGAGGACTGTTCCCTCAAGCGGAAGCTTGGAGGATACACCTTCCTCTGCCTTGTAGAAGGCTTCACCATAGTGGGATGAAAGACCGAGCACCTCACCTGTAGAGCGCATCTCAGGTCCGAGTATAGGGTCAACCTCCGGGAACATATTGAATGGGAAGGCAGCTTCCTTCACACCATAGTATGGAATGTGTCTTTCCTTCATTGCCGGAATCGGAGATGGTCTTCCTGTAAGCTCACTTGTAATGATATCCGTTGCAATAGGAACCATTCTTATATCGCAGACCTTTGAGACAAGAGGTACTGTACGGGAAGCTCTTGGGTTAGCCTCAAGCACATATACCTTTCCTTTTTCAATGGCATACTGCATGTTCATAAGACCCTTTACATGCATTTCCTCGGCAATTCTGCGTGTATATTCCTTGATAAGACGTACATTTTCCTCTGAAATGTGTACAGATGGAATGATGCATGCTGAATCTCCTGAGTGTACGCCGGCAAGCTCAATGTGCTCCATTACTGCAGGAACGAAGGCATGTGTACCATCGCTTATGGCATCGGACTCACACTCGAGGGCGTTATTGAGGAAACGGTCAATGAGGATAGGGCGGTCAGGTGTTACACCGACAGCAGCCTTCATATAATCGCTCATGCTTTCGTCATCATATACCACTTCCATTCCGCGTCCGCCAAGAACGTATGAAGGACGAACCATGACAGGGTAGCCTATTTCATTGGCGATGCTGATGGCTTCATCCACGGTTGTCGCCATGCCTGATTCAGGCATAGGAATTTCAAGCTTATCCATCATGGCGCGGAATTGGTCTCTGTCCTCTGCAAGGTCGATTACGGCAGGTGAGGTTCCGAGAATTTTCACACCATTTTTCTCAAGCGAAGCCGCAAGATTGAGAGGTGTCTGACCACCGAACTGTGCGATGACGCCGAGAGGCTTCTCCTTGTTATATATGCTCAGCACATCTTCAAGTGTAAGCGGCTCAAAGTAGAGCTTGTCCGAGGTATCATAATCAGTCGATACAGTTTCAGGATTACAGTTTACAATAATTGTCTCAAATCCCAGTTTTTTGAGTGCGAGTGAGGCATGAACACAGCAGTAGTCAAATTCGATACCTTGACCTATTCTGTTAGGACCGCCGCCGAGAATCATGATTTTTCTGTTATTTGAAACAGGGTTCTTATCCTCGCCGTTGTAGGTCGAGTAGTAGTAGGCGTTGTTCTCGGTTCCTGATACATGCACACCTTCCCAGGCTTCATTAACGCCAAGGCTTGTACGTCTGCTGCGCACATCATCCTCGGAGACATCAAGAAGCAGGCTAAGATATTTGTCTGAGAAGCCATCCTTTTTTGCATTGGTGAGAAGCTCATCCGATGGAAGTGAGCCCTTGAACTTGAGAAGCTCCTCCTCCTCGTCAACCAATTCCTTCATCTGTGATATGAAATAATGCTTAACCTTGGTAAGCTCATATATCTCATCCACCGTTGCACCTTTTCTGAGGGCCTCATACATGATAAAGTGACGCTCGCTCGAAGGTGTAACAAGCTTTTTCAATAACTCTTCCTTGGAGAGCGTGTCAAAATTCTTGACATGTCCAAGACCGTATCTGCCGTTTTCAAGGCTGCGGATTGCCTTCTGGAAGGCTTCCTTATAGTTCTTGCCGATGCTCATGACCTCGCCGACAGCTCTCATCTGTGTTCCGAGCTTATCTTCCACACCCTTGAATTTTTCAAATGCCCAGCGTGCGAACTTGATAACCACATAGTCGCCGTCCGGGACATACTTATCAAGAGTTCCGTATTTTCCGCAAGGGATGTCACGCAGGGTAAGACCTGCCGCCAACATGGCTGAGACAAGCGCAATAGGGAAACCGGTTGCCTTGGAAGCAAGTGCTGAAGAACGTGATGTACGTGGGTTAATTTCGATGACTATTATTCTGTCTGTTACAGGGTCATGTGCGAACTGTACATTGGTTCCGCCGATAACCTGAACCTTGTCAACAATCTTGTAGGCCTGCTCCTGCAGTCTCTTCTGGCAGTCTTCGGATATTGTGAGCATAGGGGCACAGCAGAAGGAGTCGCCTGTATGCACACCGAGCGGATCAATGTTCTCAATAAAGCATACTGTAATCATATTGCCTTCGCTGTCGCGTACAACCTCAAGCTCAAGCTCCTCCCAGCCGAGAATGGACTCTTCCACAAGAACCTGACCGACTATACTTGCCTGAAGACCTCTTGCACATACGGTCTGAAGTTCTTCCCTGTTGTACACAAGTCCGCCGCCTGCACCGCCCATTGTATACGCCGGACGAAGAACAACCGGGTATCCGAGCTTGTCTGCTATGGCGAGTGCTTCATCGACAGAGTAGGCAACCTCGCTTCGTGCCATCTCAATACCAAGGGAATTCATTGTCTTTTTGAACTCAATGCGGTCCTCGCCGCGTTCAATGGCATCCACCTGTACACCGATAACCTTGACATTATATTTGTCAAGCACCCCTGCCTTGTATAATTCTGAGCAGAGATTAAGACCTGACTGACCGCCGAGATTCGGAAGCAGCGCGTCAGGGCGCTCCTTGGCAATAATCTGTTCAAGACGTTCAACATTAAGAGGCTCAATGTAGGTGACATCTGCAGTCTCAGGGTCGGTCATGATTGTTGCGGGGTTAGAGTTTACAAGAACAATCTTATAACCTAGCTTTCTGAGTGCTTTACACGCCTGTGTTCCCGAGTAATCGAACTCACAGGCCTGACCTATCACAATAGGTCCTGAACCAATAATAAGTACCTTATCAATATCCTTAAGCTTTGGCATGATATTTCCTCCCTAAATTTAGTAATTACATTATAAGCTAAAGTGACAGAGGAATAAAGCTTAATTTATGAAAAAATTATTTTAATTGCTTAGAGCTGGAGGAGTATATTTCTGCCATATCTGCTAAAATGTCTGCCTAGGGCATGTTACATATAATGCGGTGGGCAGAGAAAATCACAGGAGAAGCGCCTGCGCGTGCTGAAAAGTCTGCCCAAAACATGCCAAATATAATGCTGTAGGCAGAGAAAATCACAGGAGAAGCGCCTGAGTGTGCTGAAAAGTCTGCCCAAAGCATGTCAAATATAATGCTGTGGGCAGAGAAAATCACAGGAGAAGCGCCTAAGTGTGCTGAAAAGTCTGCCCAAAGTATGTCAAATATAATGACGTGGGCAGAGAAAATCACAAGAGAAGCGCCTGAGTGTGCTGAAAAGTCTGCCCAAAGCATGTCAAATATAATGCTGTGGGCAGAGAAAATCACAGGAGAAGCGCCTAAGTGTGCTGAAAAGTCTGCCCAAAGTATGTTAAATACGATGATATGGGCAGAGAAAATCACAGGAGAAGCGCCTAAGTGTGCTGAAAAGTCTGCCCAAAGTATGTTAAATACGATGATATGGGCAGAGAAACAGAAAAAAAGCAACTGAACATACCGAAAAGTCTGCCCAAAGCATATCAAATATGATGTAATAGGCAGAACTTACATGAGCAATAAAGTTAGCTTGGAGCGGCATGTGTTTATAAGGAAAATTCAAAATAACATTTCTGTAATGGTAATACCAATTTCCATGTGGTATAATAAGCGAAAAAAATAAGAGTAACTATTCAGAACCACATTCTCGAAACCGCTTCTATGAGGCTTTCATTTTGCATATGTGGTCACACTGCCATATAAAACTGTTTATATGCCCGAATGTAGGCAATCGCAGAACGCAGTTTTGCATGGTTATGAATGGTTATAGATGAAAATAAAAAGGTGAAAAGAAAAAGGTGAAAAGAAAAAGGTGAAAATAATGGGTGATTATAATAAGTTCGACAGTATAATATTTGACGTGGATGGTACTCTGTGGGATGTGAGGGATGCGGTAGCTCATGCGTGGCGCGATGTCATCACGGAGCTCACTGACTGGGAGATTAATTTTGACGGTAAGAGCCTTGGAGCTATGTTCGGAAAGACGATGGATACGATATTTTTCCATTTTTATCCGAACAGCACGAAAGAAGAATACGAGAAGATAACAGGTGTAATCTACAAGAGACAGAAAGAATATCTTATAAGATATGCGCCGGCATTGTATGAGGGTGTCGCCAGGACTCTGGAAAAGCTCTCACATAGATATAAGCTGTTTATAGTGACCAACGCGCAGAGAGGTTATATAGATACGGTTTTTGCGGTGCACGATGTGCAGAAATATTTTACCGACTGGATGTGCTTCGGTGATACGAATGCGTCGAAGGATGTGACAATAAGAAAAATTATTGAGAGAAATAATCTTAAAAATGCGGTCTATGTAGGTGACACGCAGGGCGATGCAGATTCTTGTGAGAAGGCAGGAATACCTATCGTGTATGCCGCCTATGGACTTGGAAGGGTTGAGAAGCCTTGGAGAAGCATAGACAAGTTTAGTGAGCTTGAGGATATTTTTCTTAGAGATAAAGCCTGCAATGAGGCACAGGAAAGTATATCAGAATGTAAGCTGTCTGAAGAAGATGGTGACAGGGAAGGCTGCATGCAAGCAGATGTATCAAAGGACGTTACACTAAAGTCTGATGACATGTCGGAGAAAAGTATCGCTGCCGGGAAAATCGATACTGTAATCTTCGACCTTGACGGAACACTGCTCTACACCATAGAGGACCTTGCAGCAAGCACCAACTACGCTTTACAACAGTACGGAATGCCGGAAAGAACGCTTGAGGAGGTGACGGCATTCGTGGGAAACGGTGTCGCTAAGCTCATAGAGCGCGCGGTTGTGCCGGGAACGGACAAGGAGCTTTTCGACAAGGTATTTGCGGAGTTTAAAAAGCATTATGCAGTCCATAATCTTGACCACACAAGACCATATCCGGGAATTGTTGATATGCTCACCGGACTTAAGGAGCATGGATATAAGGTCGCAGTTGTGTCGAACAAGCTTCAGAGTGCGACACAGAGCCTGTGCGAGCATTTCTTCGGTGAGCTGGTTCCACTTGCGGTCGGCGATAATCCTAGCATGGCAAAGAAGCCAGAGGCAGATATGGTGAATGAAGCACTGTGCCGGCTTAACAGAAGCCGCGCAAATGCAGTTTATGTCGGGGATTCAGAGGTCGATATTGAGACCGCGAAGAATTCCGGAATGAAGCTTATCATGGTTGAATGGGGCTTCAGGAAGCGCGCGAACATGGAAAAGCTGGGAGCCGGATGTTTTATCGATAAGCCGGAGAAGATATTTGACATTCTGAAAGCTGTGTCGGAACATCCTCGGCGTGCTGAGGCGGATAACAGAATTCTGCAATTGTTAAGGGATGAAAAATATATACAGCGCAAAGGATAATGTGACGGTTGAAGACATTATTGAATTTCACGCAGAATTTGAATATATTCATCCTTTTCAGGATGACCATGTTATAATAAGGACAAAGTTAGAGAAACCCAGTAAAATCAAGGGGTTAGCACTAATTTAGTCCTTATTTTTTTATACCTAAAATCGGTATATGATAAGGCAGCGCTGACAAATCAAACCGAAATCCAAACATTCACAAGAACAGGATAAGAGTTCGCTGGAAGTGAAGCTCGCAAGCTTAAAGCAGGATGAAATAAGACTTGATAAGATGTTTGAACAGACAAAATACCCGGCAGAGATAGAAGCCCTTGCCGTACAGCTTGCAGATGCTTTCATTGAAAGACTTGGACTTGTTGGTATTGACCAGTCTGTTAAGGAACTTACAGATTCTATCCGGTCTGAGCCTGTTAAGGGAGGTGCCAGATAATGGCAGATAAGATTCATTGCGTCAAAAAGACGCTGAGACTTACACCAGCTGAAAGCAGACTTCTGTCTGAAAAAGCAGAGGCTTTTCATATGAATGAGGCAGAATATTTAAGGCTTTTAATCAGCCAGACGCCAAACGATTACCCGGAAATCAGACAAGAGCTTAAACAGCTGATAAATGAGGTAAATCATATCGGTGTGAATATCAACCGGATTGTGCATCATCACAATTATGAGTTGTATTCAAAAGAGGACAGACAGCAGCTTATCGCATATATGAAAAAACTCAACAATACAGTTAAAGAGGTGGTGGTGCGGCTTGGCAATCAGTAAGATTCTTCATATGAAGGATTGCGGAAGCAGTTTTCATGGAAAGCATTGGAAGTCTGCACTTGAATATATTACTGTTCCGGAAAAGACACAGAATGGCAGGCTTGTATCAGCCATAAACTGCCAGGTGGATAATGCCTTTGAGCAGATGAAGGAAACAAAGAAAAAGTTCAACAAAACAGATAAACGGCAGTGCAACAAGTTGTACTTCAAAACTTGGACATTATGGTGTGTATACAACAACCATATCAGAAATGGAGAGTTTTTATGGTTCTTCTTCAATACAAGCGTATATTCCATAGTAATTCAAGGAGAATGCTATTATGAAAAGAAAAATTGGTATTGCTATTATGTTTGGATTAATTTGTATTAATATTTTAAGTGGTTGTGGACCATCGTCAAATGAAAAACAAACTGATTTTGAAGAATTAGAGGTAGATTATGTTATTAACGATGATGGAACATATACTTACAAAGACTTAAATTATAGTTATAAAATAGAGGTTTCAGGTATTGAAGGTGAAAAGCAGGTTGCATATGTTGTTTTAACAAATGATAAATCAATTAGTTTTGATGATGTAACCTATAGCTTGAAAAAATCGGAAATTAGCATTGATGAACCTCAATTTATAATACTCGGTTGGTATTAAGAGATCGAGCATAGACATAATGAATATTGTTAATGGGTGTGTTTTCTGGAGGTGTTTTGACAGATTGCACACCCGTTCGTAAGCCCCTAATATAAGGGTATATGTTCCCTTGGTCATATATTTGCCATAATAGTAGTAATCACATATGCCAGCATTTTACTCTATGATCCGGCGCTAGGATTTAGCAGTAGACCAGTATTTTACTACAATTATGGAGGTTACACTTATGCAGACTGTAAAACGAACTGCTGATGAGCAATACCGACTCATCATGGAATGCCGCAACAGCGGGCTAAGCGACAGGGTATCAGCTTATGAATTATGAGCCGGGAAGTGTGTTTAAGCTTAATGGCAAAGAATATGTGTTAAGCGAGAACCATACATTGGATATTCCATACGGAGAAGATTTGTGGTGTTTGGAATCTACGTCAAATTATAGATATGGAGAAATGATTGATTAATTTCTGAGAGTTTATCTATTTGTGTTGTAGCTATCAACAAAAAGGGATATTTACATCGTGTTATAGTACATGGTGTAGGTATCCTTTTTGCATATCTTCTATAATTGCTACATAAAAAAGTGCAAATGCACAAAAAATAGTAATGGCTATTGAAGTAAAAATAATTTAGTAGTAAAATAACATTACCAAAATACGTGCAACGCACAAAAACAAGGAGTAGCACTATGGAGATTAAGAGAGATTCATACCTTGAACAGTTAAAGATAAGAAAAGATAACGGAATGATTAAGATTATCACGGGAATCAGGAGATGCGGCAAATCATTCCTGTTATTTGTGTTGTTTAAGAAATATTTATTGGAAAATGGTGTAGATAATGACCACATCATTGAAATTGCTTTAGATGGCATTGAAAATGAGGAACTGAGAGATCCAAAGAAGTGTTATCTGCATATTAAAGAGCGGGTGGAAGATGACCGGAAGTATTATCTGCTCTTGGACGAAGTACAGTTTATGCCACGATTTGAAGAAGTGCTGAATAGTTTGCTTCGTATCAGTAACATTGATGTGTATGTAACCGGCAGTAATTCGAAATTTTTATCTAGTGATATTGTAACTGAATTTAGAGGCAGAGGAGATGAAATCAGAATTTATCCGTTGTCTTTTGCAGAGTTCTATGCGGCTTATGATGGAGATTATG
>OGOD01001741.1_pt1 | contig 12494 bp, 7 predicted proteins | sample 1573631 | NCBI WGS metagenome assembly OGOD01 (sample SAMEA2581895, study PRJEB24529) | metagenome | biome: Human gut stool | place: China | collected 2011
CTTTTATAATGGCTTGTACCACAATATTCGGGGACAAAAGTAAAAAAAAAGATTCGCCCTACCTTATAATATAAGGAGAAACTAATATTTTTTTGGAAAAAAATAGGTTTTGAGTAAATCTGCATTTCTTTTGTATGTGCAAGTATTATTAAAGAAATGTTCTATAATTAAGGGGAAATTAATATAAAACAGTTTTATTTAAATGGAATTTCCTATATTTACACCTTTGTACAGTATTATGTGGCTATTTATGAGAAAGATTCTATTTAAAATATATCTATTGTTTTTCTTTGTAGGTATTGCACAACCTATATTGAGCCAGTCTCCTTATTATTATTACAAACAACTCGGAATAAAGGAAGGACTCTCACAGTCGAAAGTACAATGTGTTCTGAATGATCATCGGGGGTATCTTTGGATTGGTACGGAATCCGGTTTGAATTGTTATGACCGTGACCATCTGAAGCAATATCTGCATCGGCCGGGAGATGAAAGAACGCTCCCTTCCAACAATATCACTTTTATCGCCGAGGACTCTTTATGCAATCTATGGGTAGCTACGATGAACGGCATTTGCCTTTACGACAGAGGGAGTGATAGTTTCAGAACTTTATCGAATAATGGTAAACCGATCTATGTTGCTTCCTATTTATTGGTTGAAGGAGGAATCTTACTGGGAGGATCAGGAGCTATATACAAATATGTCTATGCCACTAATAAGCTGGAACCTTTGTATTATGCGCAAGACCCTGTTTATTACAATCCCTTTTGGCAGATGATACGTTATGATGAAGAGAATATCCTGCTCAATTCACGTTGGCACGGCATATATTCCTTCAATATGAAGACGTATGAAGTGAAGAAAATAGAGTCGTTTACAGAAAATAACTATACCAGTATCTATCTGGACTCCTACAAGCGTCTGTGGGTAAGTGTTTATGGTAACGGACTGTATTGCTATCAGGGAGACCAGTTGATAAAACACTTTACGGCGTCAAATTCTCCTTTGACGTATGATGTCATTCATGATATCATGGAGAGAGATAATCAGCTTTGGGTAGCCACTGATGGTGGTGGAATCAATATAATCTCTTTAGATGATTTCTCATTTACTAATATTCAACAAAAACAGGATGATGTTCATTCCTTTCCAGCAAATACTATATACCGCCTCTATCTGGACCCGGCCAATAATATGTGGGCAGGCAGTATCAGAAGAGGGTTGATTGGTATAAAGAATGTGTATGCCTGTTCTTATCAGAACGTTCCTTTTGGCAATCTGTACGGATTAAGCAACCAGACTATTAATAGTTTCTTTCAGGATAGTGACGGAATAGTCTGGGTGGGAACCGATGGGGGAGGTATCAACCGGTTTGATCCGGTATCGGGTACCTTCAAACATTATCCTGCCACCAAATATGAGAAAGTTGTTTCCATTGTGGAATATACTCCTGACGAACTGTTGTTCTTCTCCTTTAATAAAGGACTCTTTATCTTTCATAAGCAAACGGGGCAGATACGTCCCTTTGTGCTGATTGACAAGGAAATGAATGATCAGACCTGTATCAATGGTTTTTCTGTCAATATCCAGCGGATAACGAAGACTAAAATTCTTTTCAGTGCCCAGCATATTTTTATATATGATATGGTCACCTGTAAGTTTGATATAGTGGCTACTATGGGAGAAGAGTACGAGCGTCATTCTCCACTGATAATAGCTACGAAAGGTGCAAAGACATACCTTTCCGATCTGAAGAATATTTGTGAGTATGATTCTTCGGAAGGGACTTTCCGGACGATTTATCAAGGACAATACACTATCAATGACGCCTCTATGGATCAGGATGGTATTTTTTGGCTGGCTTCTACCGAAGGTTTGGTACGTTATGATCCACGGACAGGGAAGAGTGAACTGATAAATACAAGCCTGTTTCAGGATGTAGCTTCTGTTGTTGCCGATAATCAATATCGAATCTGGATAGGAACGAGACGTCATTTATTTGTTTATTCTTCCCGTACCCATAATTTTACTACCTTGGAGGAAGTAGATGGAGTTTTGCCTAACGAATACATCTTTCATGCTACTCTTCTGGCCAAAAACGGAGATGTTTTTGTCGGTGGAACTACAGGCATGACGGTGATAAACTCTGCCGTTCATTTTGATACAGATGAGGATTATACGGTCGAACTGCTGGATGTATTATTAAACGGTCTGCCTGTCTCGTTATCCGAAGAGCCGCAGGAAGCGGCTGAAACAATTCAGATTCCCTGGAACTTTTCTTCCCTGCAACTGAAAGTTCTGCTGAATGAAAGCGATGTGTTCCGCAAGAATTTCTTTCGTTTCAATATAGAGGGGCTCGATCAGGAATTGGCGAGTTCCAATTCAAACTCTTTGGTTATCAATTATCTGCCGATAGGGGAGTATACGATTACCGCTTCTTATTATACCCGTGACGGAGGGTGGAGTATGAAACAACCCATTCTGCATGTTGTGGTTACTCCGCCTTGGTGGAAGACCGGTTGGTTCTATGTGGGATTATATATATTGTTGGGAGCAGTGGCTTATAGCATTGTCTACTACTTCTATCGCAAGAAGAAAGCCAAACAGAAGCGGGAGATTATGCGTCTGAAAAATAAGATGTATGAAGAAAAGATTAATTTCCTGACGAACATCAGTCATGAACTTCGCACTCCTCTTACACTGATTTGTGCACCATTGAAGCGTATTATCAATAAGGAGTCGGACAAGCAGGATGTGGAAAAGTTGTTGGTCCCGATCTATAAGCAGGCATACCAGATGAAGAGTATCATCGATATGGTACTCGATGTAAGGAAACTGGAAGAAGGAAAAGATATGCTGCATATATTGCCGCATCCTTTGAATGAGTGGGTGTGCTCTGTGGGAGATAAGTTCATCAATGAGTTTCATGTGAAAGGTATCAGACTCGAATATGAGTTGGACGAACAGATAAAAGAGGTACCATTCGATCAGAATAAGTGCGAGTTCGTTCTTTCCAACTTCCTGATGAATGCGTTGAAGTTTAGCGAATCGGGTACCACTACTACACTGATTACCACCTTGTCACAAGAGAAAGACTGGGTTCGGATCTCTGTCAGGGATGAAGGGATGGGACTGAATATGGTAGACACAGACTCTCTTTTCTCCAGTTTCTATCAGGGGGGACATGAAAAAGGAGGAAGCGGCATCGGATTATCCTATGCGAAGAGTCTCATCACACACCATAAAGGAAGAGTGGGCGCTTCGAATGCAGCGGGAAAAGGGGCAATCTTTTATTTTGAACTACCCTTATTCACGGATACTTGCGGACAGCTGGAACCGGCTTCTGTGGAAGCAGCTACAGGCGTGGAAGTGAATGAACCGGATAGAATCGATTATACCTTCCTGAAAAAATATTCAGTGATGGTGGTCGAAGATACTCCCGAACTGCGAAGTTATCTGAAAGAAACGCTGAGTAATTATTTTGCCCGTGTATATGTTGCCAAGGATGGGAAAGAGGGATTGGAACAGATCAAAGACCGATTGCCGGATATTATCATCAGTGATGTCATGATGCCCCGGATGAATGGGTTTGAACTTTGCCGGGAAGTGAAGACTAATCTGGATATCAGCCATATTCCTTTTGTCTTATTGACCGCCTATCATAATTCTCAGAATATGTATACCGGTTATAAGACTGGAGCGGACGCCTTTTTGCCGAAACCTTTCGAAATAGACGGATTGCTGGCATTGATTCATAATCAGTTGAGGCAGCGCGAACAGATACGGGCAAGATATAAAGATGATAAGCTCTTGACGCATAAGGAAGTGAGCTTTAGTAATGCGGATGAGACTTTCCTGCTGAAATTGAATACATTGATTGCGGATAATATGAGTAATCCGGAACTGGATGTTGCATTCCTTGCTACTAATATGTGCATCAGCCGTTCGTTGTTATTCAATAAAGTGAAGGCCATCACGGGTATGGGGATTGTAGACTATGTGAATAAGCAGCGCATTGAGCAGTCAATCGTGTTGCTTACTACTACTACCATGAACATTACTGAAATCTCCGAAGTGGTCGGCTTCTCCTCTTTGCGTTATTTCAGTAAGGTTTTCAAGTCTATTAAAGGAGAGATTCCTTCCGCTTATAGAAAACAGGATAAGTAAATCGCATTGATAACTTGGACTTAGGAACGTATACTAGAAATAAAAAAATAAATATTAGTCTCATGCTCTCATTCTGTATGAGGTAAATATCATATAATCAGAACGATATGTAATGAGAGATACTTCTTTTGCAAGGTATCTCTCATTGTTTTCTACGCAAAATGGCTTTAATTAGGCTTATCTCTCATCCTTTTTTGCTTATCTCTCATTCCCTTTCCTTGCGTAAGTAGGTAAACAGACTACCCTTTGAGGGTTAATATCTCATATATCAGTTTCAAATAACAGGTACTTTGTAGCTCGGATACCTTATATCTTTGTTATATCAAGCCTATATACTTCTGTTTTCTTACCGACATCTTCATCGTTCCACCCGGGTGAAACGATCTTGCCACTAGAGTGGAGAAATCTGTTCACTCTAGTGATGAGATCAGATCACTCGAGTGGAACGATGAAGATCTCCTATTAAAAATCTGATAACAATAGGTGAAAAGCACAACAGGATAGGGTCTTCTGCATAAGAGAAAGCGATATATCTCGTCTATTCCATCATTTCTCTGCCTACAACGTTTATGAGCTTTAAGTCATAGTTATCATTGTGGGCATCTTGAAATAATTGCCAGATCATCACGCCGGCATAGTCGTTTTCTTTGATGAACTTACATTTGTTGGCTATAGTAGGGCGGCCGTTATAATAAGTCTTGCCTATATTATCCTTGTCCGCTGCTTCATTTCCAAGATGTTTGAGTATGCCGCTATAGCGGATTCCACGAACGTCATCCACTGCGCCTTGCAGACTTTCCTCCCAGGAATATCCATAAAAAGGAAGTCCTCCCACTATTTTACTTTTGGATGCCCGACATTGTTCATTCCAGTATTTGAGGTCTTTCACAAAGTCATCGTATGAAGCATGCTGGACCGGTTTATCGGTAAACGCTCCCCGGTCATAACTCATCAGGTTGATATAGTCGAAGTATTGCTCCCATTCGGTTCCGTAATTAAGCCAGCGGCTGTTGACGGCACAGGTCATCAGCATATTTTTCTCTTTTGCCAGGTATAAACCTCTGGCAAAAACCAATAATGAGGGGAAATTCTTATCCCAGTTGTCATATTCCTCATAATCGATGTCGAAGCCGTCCAGTTTATATTCTTTAGTGAATGCAATAATCTGCTGTATCAGTTCTTTTCTGGCTTTCGGATCATTGATGGCGGTAGTGAATTCTCCCGGACTGTTCTTTGCTAAAGATATCAGAATCTTGACATTATGTTTGTGAGCCGTTTCACGTACACTTTCAATTCTCTTCCGGACAGGATTAATGTTTAGAGTGCCGTCTGCTTTTACCCTTGCAAAGCTGGCATTGATATGCGTCAGATATTTCCATTCTATCGTAGGAAATAAATTTTCAAACTCCCAGTCGTCAAGCGCAAGGTAGCCGATAACTACTTTCTGGGTGACTTCCGGTTGGGGCTGAGGCTGCGGTTGAGGCACATTGGGCTCCTGTGGGGTGTTGGTATTGGAAGAGGGTCCGCAACTAGTGAATAAAATGCTTACAGCCGTTAATAATGCGTATAATACATGTTTCATGTTTAATAAGTAAAAAAGATTTAATACCCGAAAACAAATAGAGGAATGAAAGTTTTGAATAGTCTCTATACTTCCATTCCTCCTTCTTTAGAAGTTCCTAAAAACCTTGGCTCCTACCTTAAAACCTATTTATCTAACTTGGTTATTTTTACCCAGTCAATTTCCATGATGGCAGGTAAGTTGGCATCATCGATAGGACCTGCCCATGAGCCCGGTCTGTCTCCTCCTAATCCCATGTTCAGGATGAGATAGAATGAAGAATCTTTTGTGAACGGCCATTGCTTCATTTCTGCTTCATTCTCCAGTTTCAGGTTTGAGTAAGAGAAAGTCTCCTGTCCATTGACGAAGAAAGTCAGTTTGTCTTCGCTCCATTCTAAAGCGTAGATGTTCCAGTCCTGATAATTGCAAGTTACTTGTGCGGTGTTGGACGGATCTTTGATGTTCAAATCATACGTGTAGTGAGTATGTATCGTATGGTGGATCGCGGATTCCTGTTTCACATGTTCCATGATATCGATTTCTCCGCAATTCGGCCATCCGTCATAGATATATTTCTTCGGCATCATCCAGATAGCGGGGAATGCGCCATTGGGGTAACTGGTGATTTTGGCTTTTACTTCCACCCGTCCGAAGGTGAAGTCAAACTTACCTTGCGTTTCGATACCGCCGGCTTTGTATTCATCACCTATTTTTTCGGCTTTCAGTATAAGTCTGCCGTCTTTTACGTAAGCCTGGTCATAACTTTCGGACATTTCGTCGTTCCAGTCGGAGCCTGCTTTCTGGCAGAGTACCCATTTGGTCGGGTCCGGATTGCCGTCTACATCGAACTCGTCCATGAAGAGAACGTCCTTCATGGTGTCGTCAAACTTGGTCAGTACGATAGTATAGGTCGTTGTTTGATTGTCTTCGGTGGTGACGGTCACTGTCTGCTCTTTTTTCCAGTTGTGTACAAATGTTGCCGGGTCCGGTGAGATGGTGGCTCCATCGCTCATTAGCGTATAGTCTACGCCGGTGATGGTATTGGCATCCTCGATCGTACCGATTTCCACTCTGTGGGTTGTCTGGTCTATTTTCCCATGATAATAGGAAGTCGTATTCGCTGACACATTATTTACTGCTACGGCAAAAGCGGTGAGCGGATATTTCTTTTCCGGAGTGATGTAATTGGTCTCATCATCCGAACAGGCAGCAGTGGAAAATCCGATGATTGCCATATTCAGTATAAGTAATATTTTTCTTTTCATCATAACTTTTTTGGTTCGTTCATTATTTTACGTTGGTAGTAAAGTACCTGCCAGTTTGTACAGGCAGGTACTTTTTCTTTGTCAATGTTACGTTGGCTATTCGCCCCACTTCAGCGGTTCGATGTATTCCCATTTGCGTAGCGGCAGTGTGCCATCGTTGCAGCGCACCATGATCTGTCCACCTTTCTCAACAAGAATATTTCCTGGTACTTTCCAGTCCTGGGTACCATCGGAGATAGTGGAAATGATAAACTCATCGTTGAGGTACCATTCTACCCTAATCCATGTACCGGTTTCATTTTCTTCTTGCAGGATATTCCATCCCAACTTATTGTCAGCATTCGTATCCAGTGTTTTCACCGTTCCGGCTGCACCGCTAAATACTTTCTGGCTCCATGGAGTAGTGCTGAGGTCACTCTTTCCGCCTGCCACGTGCCAACGGAATTCGGTCCACGGAGTGGCATTAATCATGAAGAACATATTCATGTTGCCGTTGAACGGTCCGATGTAGATATTATATCGTCCAGGCATCAGTTGGCTGCCAAAGTAATAATCTCCGCTCACCTCTCTGTTTTCTTCGTTCACGGTAGTTCTTGATGATTCTGAACTGGCTTGTTTGATTCGTATGGTAGTAGTCACCGGTTCTATTCCTTCTTCATCACTGAGGGAAGAGAGAATGATGGTTCCGTTGCGTACCGAAGAGCTAGTGCTGTATTCTGCTACATTGATAACCAAATCGGCACTTCCATTAAATTCGGTTTGCTCAAATTCATACCATGTTTCGTCTGACGGAATCTCTTTCGTAACTCCCCAGCGTGAATTGGCTACTACGTGAATAGTCAGCTTTCCGCCCACAGCTTCCACTTCATACCACTTGCCGTTTTCGGGCTGTGCGGGTTCAATCTGTACACCATCTTGGGTGATGTTCACTTCCTGTTGTTTGTCACCATTGCGGTCATATAAAGTTACCACTCCGTAACGCATGGCACCGGTATTGGGGGTTGCTTTCAGTTCCACTGTACCGTTTTCCATTCCGGAAGCTCCTTGACTGATGGAAAGCCACTCTTCTCCATCAGTCACCTTGGCTGTCCACTTTTGATTGCTAAGCACACTGAACACTTCGGGCACATTTCCGTTTTTTTCAATCATATCCACTCCTTCGTACTCTAAGTAGGCAGTACCTTTTTGAGTCAGTGTGAATTTTTTACCGGTCCAATAATCGCTCTTGATGTTAATGACCTCAGTACGATCGTCCAAGCTGGTATTTTCCTCACATTTGATGGTTACATCGTATGTCTTTTCCGGGTTATCACCCGTGGCTGGTGAAATGGCATACCAGTCACCTTTGTTTTCTCCGAATATTTCCCATGGATCGGTTGATTTCACCTGGAAAGTGACGCTCAGTTCATCGGTTGTGCCGTCGGCGGGTAGTAGATATGAGTCTTCTACACGGTAGCGCAGGTCGACAGCCTTTTGCTTCTCATCGTCATCACAGCTTTGCAACACAGGAACTGCTGCCAGTAGTGTGAAAAGTCCTAAGAAGGCTATTTTATGTAATTTATCAGATTTCATAAACACTTCAAGTTATTGTTTACACATTTATTCATAAACTTCATAGTCTAACGACTTAAAGACGATGGTACATTCCGGTGAGAATGGACCGCTGAATCCGGAATAGAATATTACGCCTTTATGTCCATCCAAGTCAAAGGCATTGTGTTTCTTACCGGAATAGTATACTTTTCCGTTGATAGAGAATGTTACGTTTACTTTTGTCGCGTCTTCCGGATCAACTTTGGTATCTAACTCAATGGTTTTGATGTCGTTCATGCTTTCTTCCAGCGTAAATTCTTCAGCTGTCCAGTCGTAGTGAAGTTTAAAACTGGATTTTGTTGTTGAATCTTGCGGATAAATTCTGATTTGTATCCAACCTGCACCGTTTGCTGCACCATTCCAGTGCCATGTGTCACCATTCAGGTAAAGGAATCCATCCGTTCCGGCAGGCATATTGACGCTTTCAAAGTTCCAAACGATTTTCCCCTTTCCATAAGAGAAGTTGGGCACATATCTATTTTGCGCATTGCTTCGTATGGTTGCATATCCTGTTTCCGGGTCAATATCTTCGGCTCCGTCTGCCCACATATTTCTAGGCTGTCTCACTTCAACGGGTACACCTTCAAATCCCGGAACATTGCTCTTGGGATAAAGCAACACATGTCCCACTCTTGTAATAAACAAATTGTTGTATCCTGCTTTAAGCGTCAGATTATTACCATCAGCTTCGGCACTTAGCCATTCCTTAAATTCGGCAGGAACCTCTACTTTCCACTCTACGCTGGAGTTGATTTCGATGTTTTTCTCTCCGCCCATGCCATTCAGTTGGTTGGTTTTTTCTTCTTCATTCTTGGGCTCGATGATGATACCGTCTTGTGTAATGGTGAATGATTTCTCCTGAAACTCTGTCTTGACAGTGATTTCAGCTGTTCTTACACCTCCTGTATTTTCTGGTATTGTGATGGTTATGGGAATTTTGTTGCCATCTTCATTACCATCGCCCGAAGCCGGAGAGATTTGTTCTACAAACTGTGTGGAAGGAATTATTTGGAATGGCTTGTTTGACACAATATTGAAAGAGATGGTTCCACCTACTGTCGGCACAATCTGGTCGTAAGGAATTACTACTAAATCTTCTTTCGAAGCCTGCTTGATAGTAACTACCTTGGTGCCTTCAACGCCTTCTGCCTTGATAGTCAGTTTGGCTGTACGTGCTTTCTTTCCTGTATTGTTTTCCATTGTCACCACAATCTCCGACACCAATGAACTGGCTGCACTCATCGAAGGAGTCGGCTTGCACCACTGCTGGTCGCTTTCAATCGTCCAGGGAGTGTTGGAGCTGATGTTGAACACTACATTGCTTGGAGAAGTTGCCAAAGCAGTATAAGACTCCAAAGCATCTATCTGGATATTGAGAGGACCTTCCGGCTGTGAGTCGATGTCAAACTCCTGGCATGCTACAAAACTGAATGTGCACAGTGCAAGAATCAGTTGCATTAACGTGTTGCTATATAACTTTTTCATATATCTTTTAAATATTAGATTAGACAATTAATTACCATCCTGTGTTTTGAGGATTTAAGTTTGTATTCTTGTATAGTTCGCTTTGAGGGATCGGATACAGATACATGCAATCTCTCCAGTTACGGGTTTCGTAAAGGTTCTTGTAGAAGTTGAACGTACCGTCCGCCTGCTTCTCGATCTTTACTCCGTATAGTTCCCGCTGGGTAGTATCGGCAATCTTCCATCTCCGTACATCCCAGAAACGATGATCTTCGAAAGCAAACTCTACACGCCATTCATTGTACAGGCGTTCAAGGAAATCTTCTTTTCCCATGGAAGGAATCAACGGCATATCGGCATTCTTTCTCACTTCATTGATGGCCCACAGAGCAGAATACTTATAAGTCTCATCTGTGTAATTGACATCATTGAAAGCGTTGACCATAGATTCCGCATACGTTAGTAATGTTTCCGCATAGCGGTAAATCACCCAATGATGCTTGCTGACAGCTTCTTTACCCGGTTCAAAGCTGGTAGCTTCCTGAATGTACTTGCGCAGGAAGTATCCTGTCGGTGAACCGCCTTGTGATACGATTCCGTCGTCGGCGCCACCTTTGAAGGTTTCAATGGTGTAGTCTTTAAACGACATTCCGTTGGCAAGAATAGCGCGGTAGAAACGTTTGTCACGATTCTCATAAGGTGATTGCGGGTCAAATGCAGGGTCTTCGCAAACCCATCCTGTGTTTTCTAGGGTTACTTTGTAACCGTTGACTGTCTCGAATGCGTCCACAAGGTTTTGTGATGGGTAATTGCTGTATGGGATAAGACTGGAAGTGCGTGTTCCCGCAGTCATGCGAAGCGGGAGATTAAACATTTCGAAGTCCGAATCATCACCATTGATCCTCATCAGTACAACTTCTTTTGAGTCGAGGTTGTTGGCACTCTCCTGGGGGTCGAGAGAGTAAAGCCCTGTGTTGATAATATCTATTGCTGCTTTGGCAGACTTTTTCCACAATTCGGTATCCATAGAAGGATTATGTAGCTTACTGGCAGCATATAGCAGTGCTTTTGACTTTACTGCCATTGCAAAGCCTTTGGTCACTCTGCCGATTTCCGCTCCCGGTTCGTTTACATAGCTGTCCGGCAAGTTATTGGCAGCGTCGTCGCATTCACTGACAATGAAGCTGATAACTTCGCTGAATGGTGTCTTGCCGATTGTGTTGGCTTCCTCTTCAGTCAGTACTTCCAATGGCATGGCGATGTCACCGTAGCGGCGTGCCAGTTCAAAGAAGTAGTGTGCCCGCAGCACTCTGGCTTCGTAAGGGAAATATTTCAGCTGCTTCATCCAGTTTGTATATTGTCCGTCGTGCTCATAGCGTGTGAAGTCCACTTGGGCAATCTCTGCTATAAAGCTGTTGGCAGCACGTATACCGCGATACAGGGTCCATGAATCGTCATAAGTTTTAATAGGCGACCAGTTACCGTTATTGGTATTCTGAATATTATCTGCATAGGCTCCGAATTCGCCGTCATCACTGGCACAGTCGCGCATGGAATATCTGTCTTCGGTGAAGAGTCCGCCGGAGGTCGCAAACAGTTGGTAGCCTTGTGGCATGTATGAGTATACGTGGGTAAGCATTGATTTGCTTGTACCAAAATACTTGTACATGTCTTCTTTTGTCTTCAGGTTGTTCGTTTCATCAAAGTCAAGGTAGTTGCACGAAGCAAAGACCAACGAAGACAAAATGGTTAAGAGTATGTATTTGGTTCTCATAATGTTCATTTGTTACTTTGCATTAAAAATTAAGTTTGATACCTGCCCAATAACTTCTTGTCGACGGATAAGCGATGCCAAGTTGTTCCGGGTCGGCAAAATGGAGATTGTCTAATGAGAACAGATTGGTGCCTTGTACGAATACTTTCAGGTCGGCAAAGCGAGTCTGCGATTTCGGGAAAGTGTAAGCTACCAATAGGTTACGAAGTTTCAGGAATGAACCGTCACGGTACCACAGTGAGCTGGCGCGATAGTTGTTCAGATTTTCCTGCGTAGTCAGTCTCGGCATGGTTGCATTGGCTTTATTCTCCGGTGTCCAGCTTATTTCTTCATTCAGGAATGTATTTGAAATGTTGCCATTGCTTACAAGTGGACTATAAAGCGGACTGTCACGCACAAATAGGCTAGTAAATCCGAGTTCTTCAGCATATTGAGCTAACTCAATTTGATTTTCAAATGATAATTCATGGTCTTCCGAATTGTCGAAAGGAAATGCTAACCCTAAGGTCAAGTGATCCTTTTGAAAAGTTCGTTGGAACCCATGATGGTGTTGGATTGTTGTCACGTCTATCCCTCCTAACTTTTAATTTAAAACACGAATCGTCTAACTAACACCTTATTCATTGACAGGGCTTTTTTGTACCTTTGCACCCGGAAAAAGCAAGGATA
>OGOD01001747.1_pt1 | contig 12462 bp, 9 predicted proteins | sample 1573631 | NCBI WGS metagenome assembly OGOD01 (sample SAMEA2581895, study PRJEB24529) | metagenome | biome: Human gut stool | place: China | collected 2011
CCACCGCAAGGTCATATTTTTGCAGATTCTGCGATAAATCAAGAATCGTATTAAAGACCTTTTCATCTTCAACCGGAAGCGGATTGTATAACACTACACTGTCAAATCCGAGTCCATCGACAAGAGGTACATCAAGTACCTGCTGTTTTGATGTCTCGACCACTATCCCATCCTTGTCAAAGTACATATAATTTCCTTTGTATACAATGTATGCTACAATACTCTTCTCATACAGGACAATGTCAACCTTGTCGGGATACTCTATTTTAATCTCGTAAGTCTCTATAAATGGTATGACAGCCTTTTCATAGCCATGTTTTAAATCGTATCCCAATTTCAATGAATTTATTGTGTCAGCATCTCCGAAAATATATTTTTTCAGCTCATCCTGCGTATATCTGTCCGTACCCTCAAAGCTTATCTGTTTTACTTTAAAATATTTGACTGCGGCATACCCGATTCCAAGTATGATAATCAATAATATCACTGACACAATCAGGATTTTACGCAGTATATGTCTTTTTTTTCTCACAGTACGTGACATTTTATTCTCCTTATCAGATACACTGTTTTGTTACCACAGCACCCAGTCTGCAAAGATTTTCCGGAAGATCTTCATAACCTCTTTGTATATATTCATAGCCATTGACTGTCACCGGGCTGTCTGAAAAAAGCCCTGCAAGAACAAGCGCCGCACCGCCTCTTAAATCCCCGGCTGTGACAACACCGCCATGAAGCTGTCTCCTTCCATACACATAAGCCAGTTTTCCATCTACGACTATATCCGCTCCAAGCTTATTAAGCTCATATGCCGTGTTGAACCTTGTATCAAATACATTCTCCTCCATTATGCAGAAATTTCCCGATACAGCCATAAGCGCAAGAAATATAGACTGCATATCTGTCGGGAACTCCGGAAACGGTCCTGTAGAAATGGCACACTCAAGCTTCCTTCTTCTGTCTGTATTGATAATGACACCCTCACCGCTATAATATGGATGAGCGCCAAGATATCCCATTATGCTCTCTATTCTGTCGCATTTAATATTAGGTATATAGACATTTCCTGTGCAGCCTGCAACAGCCGTAAGAACCGTCCCTGCCACTATCCTGTCTGCCGGAATGGTATAATATATATCATCCTGACATATCATCTTTGGAGGAGATATCATAATATTACCTATCCGCTCACCGCTTATATCCGCTCCGAGCATCCTCAGATAATCGCACAGATCCCATATTTCCGGTTCGGAAGATGCATTATAAATTCTTGAGATTCCTTTGGCAGCCATTGCTGCAATAAGTGTATTCTGCGTAGCACCCACACTCGGAAAAGGAAGCCTTACATCACTTCCTGTCAGTCCGTCTGACGGCACATAAGCATCGATTCCGCCTTCTTTGCTTACAACGACTGCACCAAGCCTTTTCATAGCACTCACATGAAAGTCCACAGGGCGCTTTCCTATGGCACAGCCTCCGGGCGGCGGCATCACAAACCGTCCAAAACGCCCAAGGCAGCCTCCCATGAGGATAACCGATGCTCTCATTTTCGTCACGCACTCGTTATCAAGTATACCATTTGATGCATCGGACGCATCTATCGTAATGACATGGTTTGAATATTCAACTCTACAGCCGCACATCTTAAGAAGCTCAGCCATAATATGCACATCCGCTATATCAGGGCAGTTCTCCAATATCGTCCTGCCTTTTAACAGAAGCGAGGCAGCCATTATCGGAAGTACCGAATTTTTCGACCCCTGAAGCTTTATCTCTCCAGCAAGCCTGCTACACGGATGTACAATGACAGCTTTTTTGTTGTCCTGCATACAATTCCCCCATTAAAGGTATACAAATTATTATATGCATCAGCCTTCCTATGATGTATGAAATAATACATGAAATAATATAGTTTTCTCACAGTATCATATGTAATACGTCAATAAACTAAATGAAAGTTCTCTTTTCTGTCTCTTTCGCTAATCATGCCGGTATTTAATATGTTTTGATACATTGAGCACAATTCCCATCTCCGCAAGCAGGAACATTACAGATGTTCCTCCATAGCTTATAAATGGCAGTGTAATTCCTGTATTCGGTATAACATTCGTGACAACCGCAATATTTAATATGACCTGAATAGAAATATGCGCCGTAACTCCGACAACAAGCAGAAATCCGAACATATCCGGTGAATGAAGTGCTATGACAACAAATCGCCATATCATCATTACAAAGAGAAGGATAAGGCATATTCCGCCAAAAAGTCCAAGCTCCTCGCAGACAACAGAAAATATCATATCATTCTGTGCCTCAGGTATAAAGCCGAGCTTTTGTATACTCTGTCCTAAGCCTTTTCCAAAGAAACCGCCCGAACCAAGTGCATACAATGCCTGAAGTGTCTGGTAGCCCTTGCTTGAAGCATATTCCTCAGGATGTCTCCAGGCAAGAATACGCATCATACGAAAGCCGGTCTGCTGATCAATCTCAACTCCTGCTGTTACCGGGTCAACATAATAATGTATGTATAGCATAAATGCAACCACAGCAGCCACGCCGACAACAGCCATAGCCGCAAACGGCCAGTATCTTTTCGCAGCTACAAAATAAATTACAAAACCTATTCCGAACACAATTATTGCGGAGCTCAGATTCTTAGTGATAAAAAGTATCATAGCTGTCGGAATTATCGTAATAAAGCCTGTAGCAAAAAGATTGCGCCATTTGTCTATAGCTTTGCCGACATATATGACATATGATGACACGCAGATAATAACGGCCAGCTTGCATATCTCTGCCGGCTGTATCGTACCAAAACCGACATTAATCCATCTTTTTGCATGGTTAATCTCAACTCCAAGAGGTGTCAGAATGAGAAGGATTGACAAAATAGCTCCGCCATATATAAACGGTGCCAGCTTATAATAAAATCTGTAATCGAAAAAGATACAGAAAATAAACGCAACCATACCTATTGCTGTAGATTTAATCTGTTTTTTCAGGTAGAAAGCAGGATCCGGCTTTGTAAGTCTCATTCCACTGTAGTAGCTGGTCGAATACACCATCACAAGCCCAAAGCAGACCAAAAACAGTATAATAACAAGCAAGGAATAATCAAAATATTTGGTTTTTCCGCGTTGCTTTGCCATCAGCATTCCTCCATATTTTATAATTCATTTACATACTGCTTGAACAGCTTTCCTCTCTCCTCGTAGCTCTTAAACATATCCCAGCTTGCACATGCCGGCGAGAGAAGCACTATCTGTCCTTCCTTCGCATCCTGACGGCATACCTCCACCGCTTCTTTAAGGCTCTCCACAAAACGTATATTTTCAAAGCTCTGCGCCCTCGCTGCAGCAGCTATCTTATCCTTAGTCACGCCAAGAAGCACAAGCTCTATTATTGTATCTTTGAACGCCTTTATCATTTCATCGAACTCTGAATGCTTGTCATAACCTCCGGCAATCAGGATTGTCTTCTTCGGCATAGCTTCAATCGCCTTGATTGTGGAATCAGGATTGGTTCCCTTAGAATCATTATAATATTCCACACCATCAAGAGTACGCACATATTCAATGCGGTGCTCAACAGCCTTAAAATTCCTTATAGTTGAAGCAATTACATCAGCAGGAGCTCCAAGCTGTATACATATAGCTGCCGCTGCCATAACATTCTCATGGTTATGTGCGCCGAAAAGCAGCATATCCCTCACATCAATGACATCAACTACCTCTGTCCCATCAGTGTACTTTATCATTGTACCTTCAAGGTATGTTCCATGGCTGACTTTGTGCTTTCTTGAAAAGTACACCGGTGTTGCTGTTGTCTCCTCTCCGAACTTTCTTAGCACTTCGTCATCATAGTTGAGCACAATAAAATCGTCCTTTGTCTGATTAGATGCTATGCGTTCCTTCACAGCCGCATAATTTTCCATCGTATAATGTCTGTTAAGATGATCCGGTGTTATATTTAAAATAGCACTCACTCTCGGTCTGAACCTGTGTACTGTCTCAAGCTGAAAGCTTGATATCTCTGCAACCGTTATAGATTCACTGTTCGTCTTAAGAACCTCAGACGTATATGAGTTGCCTATATTTCCGACAACGAAAGTTTCTTTTCCCCAGGCTTTTACTATCTCGCCCACAAGCGTAGTTGTGGTAGTCTTTCCGTTAGTTCCTGTAATAGCTGCCACTATACCCTTCTCATAATTATATGCAAGCTCAATCTCTCCCCATACATGAATTCCCGCCTCGTTAAACTTGTTAACAACAGGACTGTCTATAGGCACTCCTGGACTGATAACTGCAAGCTGTACACTGTTTAAAAGTCCGTCTTCAAGTGCACCTAACACAATCTCAGCCTTCACATTCTCAGGAAGTCTTGCCTCTATCTCACTCTTATCAAGCTTATCATTTCCATCATAAAGAATCACAGCTGCGCCAACCTTATTAAGAAGCTCGACTGCTCCGATACCGCTGATTCCGGTACCTACAACTATTACTTTTTTTCCTTCCAAATCCATATCAATGTCTCCTATGCTTTTATTCCCGTAACCCCATTGTCTTATAATATACCGCTAATCACCGGAAAATTCAACCACTTCCTGCCCTATGCCAAGGTATGGCAGTATATTTTCGAATACTTCTCTTATAACCGGAGCCGCTATGGTTCCTCCATAATATATTCCTTCCGGTTCGTCTATAATGCACATTGCTATCGCCTGCGGAGTGTCAGCAGGCGCAAAACCTATAAAGGACGCTATATATTTTCCCGAACCTCTCGGAAGCTTCTGCGAAGTCGCAGTCTTTCCGCCTATCCGGTAGCCCTCAATATAACATCTCTTGCCGCCGCCCTCTGCGACTACACTTTCAAGCAGCTGCTTCATAAGCTCACTCGTCTCACCTGAAACTGCATTTGGCACTGTATTATATTCAAATATTTTTGTGGTCTCACCATCTTCATTAACAGTCTTTACTGCAAAATGCGGAGTTATAAGTGTCCCACCGTTAATTATCGCACTGGCCGCACGAAGAAGCTGCAAAGGAGTTATCTGGAATGACTGGCCAAAACTCATCGTGGCAAGCTCTACTTCCCCGACATTCTCAAGCTTATGTATAATAGTCCCTGCTTCGCCTGGAAGGTCAACCCCTGTTCTGCTAAGCAGGCCAAGCTTTCCCATATAAGAAAAAAAATCTTTTGCACCTACTCTGCTGCCCCATGTGATAAAAGCAGGATTGCATGAATTCATAAGTGTCTGTGCAAAGGTCTGTGAACCATGTCCTGATGTCTTATGGCATCTTATTGTCCTGCCTCCTACAGTCATACTGCCTTTGCAATAATAACTGTCACTAAGACTTACCACACCTTTTTCAAGCGCTGCTGTCGCCGTCACCATCTTAAAAGTGGAGCCCGGCTCATATGTATCATTGATGCAGAAATTGCGCCACATCGTATTTAACAGATCCATCTTCTGTTTGTTTGTAAGCTCCGCTTCAGGTATGACTGTTGTTATGTCCTCTCCGTCTTCATTTTTCTGCGTAACCGTCAAAGAACTGTACTCATCAATCAAAGTATAAGGTGTATTAAGATTATATTCAGGCACATTGACCATAGCATATATTCTTCCATCCTGTGGATTCATGACAATTATTGACACTCTCTTGGCATTTTTTGCTTCGTAAGCCTTATATGCAGCCTGCTGTGCATATGACTGTATGTTATAATCCAGACTGATAATAAGATCATCGCCCTTGACAGGCTTAATCCGGCTCTCACCTTCCTCCTTAAGCTCTATTCCTCCTGCATCAGTCATTGTAAGTATCTGTCCGGCTTCTCCTGCAAGCTCCTCGTCATAGCGCACTTCAAGTCCAATAATTCCCTGATTGTCACTGCCCGTAAAACCAATCACCTTAGATGCAAGATTTCCAAAAGGATAATACCTTCTGCTATCCTCATCTACTTTCACTCCATCAAGTCCATATTCCCTTATCGCATCACCGACTTCCTTTGTGACATTGGTCTTTATACGCTCCATTGACGAAACCTTATTAACGCTCTTTGCCACCTTCTCTCTGTCCATATCAAGCTCGGTGGAAAGGACATCAATCACTCTGTCTGCATCCGTTATCTGTGCATGTACAACCGATATTGTACAGACAGTCTTATTAGATGCAAGGATAGTTCCATCCTCCGAAATTATTCTCCCTCTGGCTGCCTTTATCGGTCTTTCTCTCTCATGAAGCTCCTTTGCCTTCTGCCCATAGTACTCTGACTCAACAAGCATAATAACCGCAAGCCTCACAAGCAGTACTATGATAAGCACCGTTATCAGTATTACGCCAAACATAAGCTTGCGCTTCATTCTGCCTATATTTCTGCGCGGTTCCATAAAAAACCTCCATAATATAAGTTCTGCAAGACGGCACCGCATACTGCCGATGCCGATATTACATTTTATTATGGAGGTCTAAACGATATGCACTATATAATGATTAATTACAGCTCACATAATCTTACTGTGTAGATTCCTGCTCTGTAACACCTTCCCCTGATGTCTCCGATGAGCTGTCAGTTTCTACAGCGTTGCCGGCATCTTGGCTTGTCTCCTCCGGCTGCGTACTTTCCTCTGCCGCCGAAGTCTGCTCTGTAGTCTCCGATGATGTTTCTGGTGGCTGGGTTGCAGCTTCAACTGTCTCAGGGTTTCCTTCCTCATCTGTGACCGTCTCACCATTTTCATCTGTCACATATTCAACTGTCGTCTCAGGCTGTGTCTGATTCGGAAGTCCGCCTACATTTATCTCGTAAGATTCATCAACAGGATATATTTCAAGATATGGTATAAGGTCTATCATGATATCTCTTGCTAACTCCTGAGCCGCTCTTGATGTATCGAAATCTTCAACCTGAGCCTCATCAAGCACAACATAGAAAACCACCTGTGGGTCCTCAGCAGGCATAAAGCCTATAAAAGAAGTTACATAATGTTGCTTATCTCTTGGCTGTTTCTCGGCTGCACCTGTCTTTCCACCCACACTGTAGCCTGCAATCTTGAGGTATCCGCCTGTTCCATAATCTACTACATTTTTAAGGTAGCCTCTCAGCGTGCTTGATGTCTCTTCCGATACAGTCTTTCTTACAAGCACACTGTCATTTTGCACAAGCACTTCTCCGCCCGCACTCTTTATCTCCTTTACGAGATGCGGCTGATAATAGTTTCCTCCGTTGATAAGAGAGCTGAACGCCGCCATCTCCTGAACCATAGTTACATTGAGATTCTGTCCAAAGCTGTTAGTCGCAAGGTCAATATCGGTAACAAGGTCTTTTCTTATGACAAGACCATACTCTTCGGCAGGAAGGTCAACACCTGTCTTTGCACCGAAATTAAACCTGCTCACATAGTCATAGAATACATCCTTGCCTATACTTGCAGCCATCTGCATGAGTGCATCATTGCAGGACTCCTCAAGAGCCTGACTCACATTGAGAGTTCCATGACCTTCCGGATGCGCACAGCTTATCTTAGTTCCCATGACAACTTCGTGCCCGTCACAGTAATATTCCTCTGTGCCATCAAGTATGCCTTCCTCAATTCCACTCGCAATGGTAAATGCCTTAAAAACAGAACCAGGCTCATATATTGTTGACACACAATAATTGTTCCATACATCATACAGAGCATCGACTGTCTGCTCATTGTCCATCTGTGCAAGCTCTTCCTCTGTATAATATGCGGACAAATCACTTGGATTGTTTAAGTCAAATGTCGGATACTGAGCCATCGACAATATCTGTCCGTTGTTAGGATTCATAACCATCACTGATGTATGCTTCGATCCATATGCCTCATTAAATTCCCTTATCTTATTCTCCACAATTCTCTGTATATTGCTGTCTATAGTGAGAACAACCGTATTTCCGTTTATCGCCGGCTTTATTGTAGTCTCAATGTCTGAATCCTCACCAACATATCCATACTCTCTTCCGTTTGTTCCTGTAAGATATGAATTGTAATAGTTCTCAATGCCTATAACACCTGATGACTCTGTAGCATATCCTAACACAGACGCAAGCAGTGAATCATACGGATATGTTCTTATATACTCCTCTTCAAGCCATGATGAGTTATATTTGTTAGAGTCAGCCTCCTTAGCCGCCCTGTAATCCGTAATCTGCTCGTATGTAAGGTATCTTACAATTCTTTTATATGCGCAGTTCTTATTCTGATAGCTGTTAAATATATCCAAAAGCTCCTGCCTGTCCAGGTCAAAGCACTCTGCAAGCAGTTCAATGTTAGCTTCCCTGTCCGTATCATCCTCCCAATAAGTATTAGGATCAAGAATAAGATTGTACACTTTTTTAGAATATGCTAAAACTGTCCCTGTCCTGTCAGTTATATCGCCTCTCTTTGCAAGTATTGTCGCATTCTTGTATTTCAGGTTATCAAAAACCTTTTTTGAGTACTTGTCTTTGCTGGTTCTGCTTATATTTATCATTACAAACGTAAGCAAAGACAAGGCTGCCACAACGAGAACTGCCACTATCAGCAGTTTTACTTTCATCTTTCGTCGCAGCTTCCTTGTCTTTAATTTCTGAACAAAAGCATACTCTTTCTTACCGGATACCTTTCTCTCCGGCTGCTGTGTTCCATTATTATTCATAACTATATTTACTCCACGTCCTTATACTGGACAACATACTCGCTGTCTTCGCTGTCATAATTCACAATCTGATTCTGTGAAGGGTAGACCATTCCAAGCTCCTCTGTGGCAACCTTATAGATATAATTATAATCTATTGACGAGTTTATTGACATTTCCATATTGTCATTTTCCATAGTGAGCGTTGAAAGCTCCTTTCTCAGTGCTGCAATCTGTCTCGATTTCTGCGTCATATCAACATTAATAGAGATATATTTTGCAAGCACTAAAAATATAACCACCATAGCTACCGCCATTACAAATGTAAATGCAAAGCCAAAGCTTGAACTCAGCCCACGGTTTTTATCATTCTGTGTATTATGTGATACTCTATGCTCAGGCTGCTGCCTTACTTCCTCTCTTCTCTTAGGTAATGCTTCACTGTAAGCTGCCTGCTTGCGGGCAAGGTTATCGTTGATGTATGCAGTTTTATAGTTTCTGTTTTTTCTTATATCTGCCATTTAATCCTCCCGCCTTCTCTCAAAAACTCTCAGTTTTGAGCTCTTCGCTCTCTTATTAATCTCAAGTTCTTCATCAGTTGGCACAATAGGCTTTCTGGTGATGATGACACCCTTTGGCTTATTTCCGCATACACATACAGGGAAATTAGGCGGGCATGTACATACATCTACATTCTTCTTAAAACCATTCTTGACAATTCTGTCCTCTAATGAATGGAATGTGATTATGCTGAGCCTTCCGCCATCATTTAAAAGCTCTATCATGTCATCTATCGAATCCTTAAGTACGTCAAGCTCTTTGTTGACTTCTATTCTTATCGCCTGAAATGTCTGCTTAGCCGGATGTCCTCCTGTCGCACGGAATTTCATTGGAATCGCAGCCTTTACTGCCTCCACAAGCTGACCTGTTGTAGTGATTCGTCCAATCTCATTTCTCATGCGTACAATATGCTTGGCAATGTTCTTAGCAAACTGATCCTCTCCATAATCCTTTATAATATGGAACAATTCGCTCTCCGAATACTCATTAACAACAATCTCGGCTGTGAGAGTCTGTCTGTTATCCATCCTCATATCAAGCGGTGCAGCATCATCCTTATAAGTAAAACCTCTGTAAACATCATCAAGCTGATGCGATGACACACCTATGTCAAGAAGAATCCCATCCACTCTGCTTATGCCAAGCTCCTCTAGCACACTTCTCATATTGACATAATTGCTTCTGACTATTGTAACCTTATCCATAAAAGGTTCTAATCTCTTGGTTGCTGCCGCTATAGCTTCTTCATCCTGATCAATTCCTATAAGCCTGCCATTCTCACCTAAATGCTCACATATATGATAAGAATGCCCTGCTCCCCCTAATGTTCCATCTACATATATCCCATTTGGTTTAATTGCAAGGCTGTCTATAGTCTCATTAAGCAACACAGGTATATGTTCAAATTCCATATCTGTTCTCCTTAAATGCTGAAACCGAATTTTTCCATGTTGGCTGCGATTTCATCAATATTATTCTCATATTCCTTCTGGTCTGCTAAGTATCTTTCCTTATTCCATATCTCAATCTTACCTGCAGCGCCTGCAAGAATAGCTTCCTTGTCAAGCTCTGCATAGTTTCTAAGTATTGAAGGAATAAGAAATCTTCCCTGCTTGTCCACTTCACACGTAGCAGCTCCTGCAAGGAAGAATCTCACAAACTGTCTCGTCTCTTTGTTGGTTATCGGAAGTGTAGCAAGCTTATCCTCAAAACATTTCCAATCCTCATTCGTATATATGTATAGACATTTATCCGGACTCTTAGTGATAATAAATGTATCTCCAAGCTGTTCTCTGAACTTAGCAGGCATGATCAGTCTTCCCTTAGCGTCTATGGAATGACTGTATTCGCCCATGAACATTATTATCACTACCTCCTCTATTCTGTGCATTACTTGGGCAGAAACGGCGCTCTTCCACCACTTCCCGCCACAATTTTCCACTTTTCACCACTTATGCTGATATTTTATACCTTTACAATACTAAAATCAAGTATTTTCTATTCCAATGGATAAAATTACCAGATAATTATTTTTTCATGCTTTTAATTGAGAAAAATAATATCTGGAAAATTTTTTATATACAAAGATTAAGGTGCAAAAAAAGGCATCGCGGATTCGTATTAAAACGATTCCACAATGCCTCTATATCCGTAAATCTCTATATTACATTTTGCTATTGTGTTCTGCCTTGGTCTTTTTTATGACTGTTCTGTTATATATGACAAACACTGCGCCAAGCAATATAAGAACTATCGACAATACCTGCGAAGCTGCAATTCCTCCGAGTGCCTTTATCACAAGCTGGTCCGTTCTCAATCCTTCTATAAAAAATCGTCCGATGCCGTATCCCATAAGGTATATTGCCAATATCTCACCATCAAACTTCTTATGTCGCTTGTAGATACATATGCCTATGAACAGCAGCAGATTCCATACTCCTTCATATAAAAATGTCGGATGTACCTGAACATAGCTTACTCCGTCTATTGTGACGAGATGTTCTATAAGCTCCTGTGTAATTCCCTTTGCCTCTGATACAGGAAGCTGCATTGCAAAAAGTCCATCTGTATATCCTCCGAATGCTTCCCTGTTAAAGAAATTACCCCATCGGCCTATAATCTGTCCAATGATAAGTCCCTGCACTGCTGTATCAGCCATTAGCCAGAACTTAAGCTTTTTAACCTTAGTAAAGATAAAAAGTGTGAGTACAGATGCAAGCACACCTCCATATATCGCCAAACCGCCTGCTCTGAGATTAAATATCTCAAGCGGATGAGCGCTGTAATAATCCCACTCAAATATTACATAATATATTCTTGCTCCAATAATGGCTGCTATCAGCGTATAGAGGGTGAAGTCGACATAATCATCAACCTTCTGACCTGTTTTTTTTGCTTCACGGTATGCCACAAGAGCACCCATAAGCATTGCAAGTGCAATTATCACACCGTAATATGCAATCTCAATTCCAAACACCGTAAAGGATTTACCCGGATTAAGAGTCAGTCCCAGGTGTGGAAAACGTATTGTCGTATTCATAAATATCCTCCATCCTAAATTTTATCAGATTATTTTAACCCTGATATCAATAATACTTCTTTTATTCCATTATTACAAGTACTTGTTTATTTCTGAGTTCGCATTGCTTTTTTTAATCTGTTATGCTACTATAACTTAGTGCAAAACAAGCTTCTATGCCCATTTTGTGCGTTATTATCACATGATGAAGGCATAAGCTGACATTATGATTAAGTTTAACAGAAACGAGGAATCAATATGAAATTAGGTATTGTTGGTCTGCCGAATGTCGGCAAAAGTACACTGTTCAATTCACTTACAAAGGCAGGTGCCGAATCTGCTAACTACCCATTCTGTACAATCGACCCTAATGTAGGTATCGTCACAGTTCCGGATGAGCGTCTAAATAATCTTGCCGCTCTCTACAATTCAGCAAAAATCACACCTGCTGCCATCGAATTCGTTGACATTGCCGGTCTTGTAAAGGGTGCTTCTAAGGGTGAAGGACTTGGAAACCAGTTCCTGTCACATATACGTGAGGTTGACGCTATTGTGCATGTAGTAAGATGCTTTGAGGACAGCAATATTGTTCACGTTGACGGAAGTGTTGACCCTATAAGAGATATAGACACAATTAATCTTGAGCTTATATTCTCCGATATTGACATTCTTGAGAGAAGAATTGCCAAAGTAGGACGTGCCGCAATGAACGATAAAACACTTGCAAAGGAGAATGACCTTTTAAAG
>OGOD01001749.1_pt1 | contig 12450 bp, 7 predicted proteins | sample 1573631 | NCBI WGS metagenome assembly OGOD01 (sample SAMEA2581895, study PRJEB24529) | metagenome | biome: Human gut stool | place: China | collected 2011
ATACGCTCGGGCAGTACGGTTCCAAGGCCAAGGATGCCACTTATATCGATATGTCGGGGTGTTACCCTCTGACCAGATGTTATTTTGAATTCAATGAGGATGACGGTCTCTATTATCGTTCCCAGCATCTGTCCGGCAGTACGGACGGACCGCATATCGATGCATTGACCGGCAAGCAGCTGACTTTCAAGAATATTCTGGTACAGAATACCTTTTATGAAGAGTTGGGCGAGGGATACCTGGCATTCCAATGCCACGACACCACGAGAGACGGCTGGTTCTTTACGAACGGCCGGGGGATTCACGTGAATTGGGAGAAGACCTCCGATTACAGTGCCACGAGGTACTATGACGACAATGGTGATGAGATTGTCCTCAATGCCGGCAAGACTATGATCTGCATCGTGGAGGACGGCGATTCCTTCACGTTCCATTAGAGATGTAAATTGAAAGTTAGTGAAATAATCCCGTAGCCCTTGGCAGGGTATAAGAAACGCGGCACGCTCGTACTTTAGTACGATGCGCTCCTGTCGCAGAGCGTAGCGGTACATAAGCGGTCACAATACGACCGCAATGCGTCCCTTGGGACGCTATGGTACCGACGTCTGCTTACGGCACTGCTTATTCTTATACCCAGCCGGGGCTACTGGTTTTTTGAAAGCTTTCCAAAACGCAGAACTCCCGGAGTATGCGGTGCCATGTCGAAGATGTTTGTCGGAGGATGTTGATATTTTCTAGAAAAGTGCTGAAAGACAGGGGGAAAGCGGACACGATGTCCGCGTCAGCCGATTGTCGACATGGATGTCGACTGTAGGCGGCCCCGTCATGACGAGAACTACTCATCACTTTTCGTAGAAAATTCACATCCGGAGACCTTACATCGAGACATGTGTATCGCATGCTCCGGGAGTTCGTCTGGTTTAAGGCTCCCTCCGCTACGAACCATGCCTATTCATAAGATTGTCAGCAAAGAACGCTGTCAATCTTATTTCATAGACGGCTGTCGCCGTATAAAAATAGAGTGAACCAGCCTCGCTTGTGCGCAAGCGCCCATCGAGGTGTTCCACTCTATTTTTGCATGGCTCGTAGCTAGGCTAACTTTCCATTTACTTCAGTACCACTTTATCCAGATGCCAGATCTCATCCACATACTGCTGGATGGTTCTGTCGGAGGTAAACTTGCCAGAGCAAGCCACGTTCAGGATCGCGCTCTTAGCCCAGTTGTCTTCGTCGCGGTAAGCGGCTTCTACTCTCTTCTGTGCCTCTGCGTAGGACTTGAAGTCCTTGAGGATGAAGTAAGTATCCGCCTTGGCGGTGCACTGGGTGTTCAGTAGGGAGTTGTACAGCGGACGGAACAGTTCGGGATCTCCCGGTGCGAAGGTTCCGTTGATCAGCTGCATCAGTACCTTGCGGACATCCTGATCATTGTTGAAGATTTCCATGGGATCATAGCCACCATGGTTCTCGAAGTTAATAACTTCCTGTGCGGACAGACCGAAGATAAAGGCATTCTCTTCGCCCACTTCTTCTACGATCTCCACGTTGGCACCGTCCATGGTTCCCAGAGTCAGGGCACCGTTCAGCATGAACTTCATGTTACCGGTACCGGAAGCCTCTTTACTTGCGGTGGAAATCTGTTCGCTGACATCCGCTGCGGCAAAAATGATCTCCGCATTGGAAACACGGTAATCCTCGATAAATACCACCTTTAACTTGCCCTGGATCTCCGGATCGTTGTTGACCACATCAGCCACAGAGTTGATCAGCTTGATGGTCAGCTTCGCGCGGCGGTAGCCTGCTGCCGCTTTCGCTCCGAAGATAAAGGTTCTCGGAACCATATCCAGATTTGGATTGTCCTTTAATTTATTGTACAGATACATCACATGAAGGATGTTCATCAGCTGCCGCTTATACTCATGGAGACGTTTTACCTGTACATCGAAGATGGAATTTGGATCTACATCGATGCCGTTGTGCTCCTTGATGTATTTAGCCAGGCGTACCTTGTTCTGGTACTTGATCTCCTGGAATTCCTTCTGTGCTTTCTCATCATCCACCCATTTCTTTAAGCCTGCGATCTGTGGAAGATCTGTGATCCACGCATCTGTGCCGATCTTCTCAGTTACCCAGGAAGCCAGCAGTGGGTTTGCATGAAGCAGGAATCTTCTCTGGGTGATACCGTTTGTCTTATTATTAAACTTCTGCGGCATCATCTGATAGAAATGCTTTAATTCCTGGTTCTTTAAGATCTCAGTGTGCAGTTTTGCAACACCGTTAACAGAAAAGCTGCCGACGATGGCCATATATGCCATGCGGACCTGTCCATCATACAAGATCGCCATTCTGGATACCTTATGCTCATCGCCCGGATACATCTGACGGATCTGCTCCGTAAACCGGCGGTTGATCTCCTCTACGATCTGGTATACACGAGGAAGCAGTCTGGAGAATAAGTCGATCGGCCATTTCTCCAATGCTTCAGCCATGATCGTATGGTTTGTATAAGCACATGTCCTGGTGGTTACTTCCCATGCCTCATCCCAGCTTAAGCCCTCTTCATCCAGAAGGATACGCATCAGCTCCGGTACTGCCACAGTCGGATGGGTATCATTTAACTGGAATACATTCTTTTCATAGAACTTGCGGATATCATCATGGTTCTGTTTGTATTTTGCAACTGCTCTCTGTACACTTGCAGAAATAAAGAAATACTGCTGTTTTAAACGCAGTTCCTTTCCTGCATAGTGGTTGTCATTTGGATAGAGCACCTCACAGATATTCTTTGCCAGGTTCTCCTGCTCCACAGCCTTCTGGTAATCACCCTTATCAAAGGAATCCAGGTTGAACATATTGATCGGCTGTGCATCCCAGATTCTTAAAGTGTTGACTACATGATTGCCATAGCCCACGATCGGAAGATCGTAAGGAACCGCCATAACGGACTCATAGCCTTCCTGGACATATTTCTCCTTGCCATCTTCCCAGATATGTTTTACATAACCGCCGAATTTGACCTCGGTCGCATACTCAGAACGGCGGATCTCAAATGGATTGCCATCCTTTAACCACTCGTCCGGAACCTCTACCTGGTAGCCGTCCTCGATCTTCTGCTTGAACATACCATAACGATAGCGGATACCGCAGCCATACGCCGGATAGCCAAGAGTTGCTAAAGAATCCAGGAAGCAGGCCGCCAGACGGCCAAGACCGCCGTTGCCTAAAGCGGCATCCGGCTCCTGGTCCTCCAGCACATTTAGATCAAAGCCCATCTCATCCAGAGTTTCTTTGATCGGCTCATAATCCATCAGGTTGATGATGTTATTACCCAGCGCACGACCCATTAAAAACTCCATGGACAGATAATAAAGAGTCTTGGAATCTTCTTTCTCATACTCTTTATGCGTTGCGATCCAGTCATCAACGATGATATCTTTTACTGCATACGCAACCGCCTGATATACTTCCTGTGGTGTCGCGTCCGCAACCTTTTTACGGAACTGGCTCTTTAATGTATAAATAATTGAACGGCGAAATTCTTCCTTATCAAACTTCTTTTCCATGGTTGATAATTTCTCCTCTTCCACTGATTTATTTAATTTTTTTTACAACTCCCAGTGTGACGGTCTCGCCATTGATGTTCCATTCTTTTGTATAACCGTCCATCTGACCGATGATGATCTCATCTGCCAGCACATCTTTCTTGATCTGAACCTCAAATTTCTTAGTCAGCTCTGCTAACTTCTCATTACCGCTCTCATAAACAACGATATGGTCAGTCACCTCAAAGCCAGCTTCCTTACGCATGGTCTGGATCTTACTTACCAGCTCGCGGACAAAGCCTTCATCGATCAGCTCCGGAGTCAGGTTGGTATCCAGAACAACCGTCACATTCTGATCTGCCTCGCTGACATAGCCCTCTTTCTGGGCCATATCGATCAACAGATCTTCCTCTGTCAGAACAACTTCATTTCCGTCAAAGTTGAAGGTCAGTCTGCCCTCAGCCTTTAAGGTATCCATCGCCCGGTTGCCATCGATCTCATTCAGAGCCTTGCGGATATTGCCAAGCTGTTTGCCATATTTTGGTCCAACTGTCTTTAACTGTGGTTTAAAGGTGTAGCTGGTGAAATCACGGACATCGTCTGTAAATGCCACACTCTTTACATTTAACTCATCCTCAATGATCTCTACATAGAACTCAGACAGCTTGTTCGGAGCCTTGACAAACATCCGGCCGATCGGCTGACGGTTCTTGATGTTAGCGGTATTTCTGGCAGCACGTCCCATAACAACTACCTTTAATACCTCGTCCATATCAGCTTCCAGCTTCTTGTCAATGTGAGCCTCATTCACTGCCGGGTAATCACACAGATGGATGCTCTCCGGAGCGGTCTTGTCCAGGTTACGGACCAGATTCTGGTAGATAGACTCGGTCATAAATGGGATCATCGGAGCTGCTACCTTACATACGGTAACCAGAGCAGTATACAGAGTCATATAAGCGTTGATCTTATCCTGCTCCATACCCTTTGCCCAGAAACGCTCACGGCTTCTTCTGACATACCAGTTGCTCATGTCATCTACAAAATCCTGCAGGGCTCTTGCAGCCTCTGGAATCCGGTAGTTTGCCAGGTTATCGTCTACCTCTTTGATCAGGGAGTTTAACTTGGACAGAAGCCATTTATCCATAACTGGCAGCTTATCATAGTCCAGGGTGTACTTGGTCGCATCGAAATCATCGATATTGGCGTACAGAACGAAGAATGCGTAAGTGTTCCATAAAGTACCCATGAACTTTCTCTGACCTTCCTGGACAGCCTTGCCATGGAAACGGTTCGGCAGCCACGGAGCACTGTTGATATAGAAATACCAGCGGATCGCGTCTGCACCATAAGTAGCCAGTGCGTCGAACGGATCAACCGCATTGCCCTTGGACTTACTCATCTTCTGGCCGTTCTCATCCTGAACGTGGCCCAATACGATAACATTCTTATATGGTGCCTTGTTAAACAACAGGGTAGAGATCGCAAGCAAGGAGTAGAACCAGCCTCTGGTCTGGTCAACCGCCTCGGAAATGAAATCTGCAGGGAACTGCTGCTCAAAAAGTTCTTTATTCTCAAATGGATAGTGATGCTGTGCAAATGGCATAGAACCGGAATCGAACCAGCAGTCGATCACCTCCGGCACGCGTTTCATCTGCTTGCCGCACTTCGGGCACACGACACTGTGGTCTAAGTAGATACGCTTGCCGGAAACCGCACACACGATCGTCGTGTGCGAATGATCCTCGGTGATGTTGTTGTGGATCGTGATATTCGACGCCTCGTATTTCTCCTGCTTGCCGATGATCGTACTTTCATTGATCAGGTTCTTATCGCCGACGAGCGGCGCGGCTTCCGGCGCCTCGGCCGCCGGCGTGCGTTTCACCTGCACCGCAGCGCAGTCGCAACCGCACTTGTGGCAGAAGCGGGCTGTATCGGCGAGTTTATCGTAACCGCACTTGGGACATGTTTTCATGCTTGTTCGTTGTTTTCTTCGGTTTCACTATCAGCCTCATCCCCGGCAACGGCCTGCTCGACCGCCGAGGCGACCAGCCACCCGTGGCTCATGGTTCCCGTGACGACGACCTCCTGCCGGTCGAACGGCACGAAATAGGGGTCGTCGACCGGCACCGCGCCATCGCGGCAGAGCTTCACGACGCTCATGTCGTCGTCGCGCACCAAAAAGGCATAATGCCCTTCGGATTTCGACCCGGCATTCTGCAACCGGATCAGTATTACTCCCTGGTATCTCTCCATGGCCATACTCATTTGAGATCCCGCCCGCAGTTGGCGCAGAAACGCACGCCCTGCACGGCTACCGTACCGCAGTCGGGACATACCCGCCCGATGGACTGGGGAGCCTGCGCCTGGGGCTTCGCGGCCGCCTGCTGGTTGTTGCGCGTCGCATATTCGAGGGCACTGTCCTGCGTCTTGTCCACGCGGTCTTCCTGGCGTTCCATCCGTTCGCGGTAACGGTCGCGTTCGGCATCCTTGTTCTGGACGATGTGCCCGGTCATGGTCGTGGCCATATCCTTCATCTCGCGCATCATCTCCAACATACGGTCTTCGTGGCGCTGCGAGTCGGCGATACGGGCATCGGCGGCCTGCTGCACCTGTTCGGCGTTCTTTCCCGCCGAGAACGACTCGGCGAACTTCACCGCGGCCTGCGAATCGAGGTTCTCGCCCGCAGCCACGGCCATCAGCTGCTCGGCCGTCATCCGCGCCTTCTTGTCGAGGGCTTCCTGCTTCAGACGCTCCATCTCGCGCTCGTGATCCAAATCCATCTTCTTGTCCTCGCGGTTGAGCTCCTTGACCTTGCGCAGGCGTTCGATCTGGGCATCCATCTCGGCATTGTCCAGTTCCATCTCCGACTGGCGGTCTGCCCTCTGCAGCTCGCGCTCCCGGGCGCGGCGTTCGTCGGAATACTCGTCCTCGCGCTTGCGATGCGCGAGCGTCAGCTCCTGCAACTCCAGCCCCTGGCGCATCTGCTCCACGGCGACCTGCCCTTCGCCCGCCGTGCGGACTTTCTCGAACTCGATCTGGTCGCGCAGCTGCATGAGCTTGATCGCCTCGCCCCGGCGGTAACGGCGCTCGGCGACGTCGATGCGCAGGTTGTCGACGTCCTCTTCGCGCAGCAGCCCGGTCTTTTCGATGTCGGCCAGTGCAGCCTCCACCTCGTCCTCGCTGCGGGCATCGCGGATCCGTTTCTCGCGCGAAAGCACGGTGTAGAACTTATCCAGTTCGTCGTCGGCCAGCAGGCGGTCTTTATTGACCTGCTGCAACCCCTCATAGAGCTGCATGTCACTGCGTGCATCGGCAATAGCCTGCGAATTGGTCTCCGCAGCCAGGCGGTTGCGGAAATCGTTGGTGCGGCGCAGGTAGTCGAGTTCCTGCTCCGAAAGGTAAAGTTCGCGGCTCAGGCTGCGCAGGCGTTCCAGGTCTTCGTTCGAAGCCACCACTTCGGCCACGCGCTCCAGCGCAAGGCCGTAGAACTGGTCGCCGGAAGCGACGATCCTGGCCGCGATCGCCTCGGCGACCTCCGCCGGGATCGACGTGCCTTCGACCTGGCGATCCTGCATCACGGCCTGCACGGCATTCTGCATTACGGGCTGCAACTTCTCCGCAATCCTGCGGGTCGTGGCGACGGGCTCGTCCGTCAGGAAATATTCGGCGAAACGATTGAAATCTGCGATACGGAAAATCACGCGCAGGCCGACCTGCAAGTCCAGCAGTTTCGTGCGCACGGACATCGGCCTGAACTCGGCCATATCCTCGGCCGTTCCCGAACCGAATACCAGCGAGAAACTCTTGTCGAGCTTGAGCAGCAGCGAGAAAGCCTCGTGCCGTTTCATGCTCTCGATCACGGCATCGAGCGAGCGCTGCCGTTCGGGAGCGTCCTTGTCGTCGAACTTGTCCTTCACGCGGCGTCCCAGCAGGGCGTTTATCAGGAAACGGCCGCTGCCGGCCATCAGCCCCGCAGCCCCGCCCGTACGGCTTTCGAGTACGCGCTTGAGCTCGTCGGGATCTACGAAATCGTAGATGCCCCCGTGGATTTCGGCCAGCACCTTGCCGTTGGCCTTGATATACGCCGTCGTGCCGTCGTTTACGATCAGCCCCTGCGCCGAATCGTAGCGGATAAACTCCGATTCATTGACCCGGCAGGCGACTTCGCCTTTCTGGATATTCCAGAAAATCTTCTGTTTCACCGTGGCGAGCTCGCCGCCTCCGGCAGCCTGCCCGTCCGGCGCCTGGGGCGCCTGCGCAGCGGCGGGTTCGACCGCAGCGCCGCACGTCGTGCAGAACCTTGCGTCGGGCAGCATCGGGGCATTGCATTTCGGGCACACGGGGCCTGCGGGCGCAGCGGCGACGGGCGTACCGCACGTCGTGCAGAACTTCGCATCCTCCAGGAGTTCGGAATTACAATTCTGGCATTTCATAGTAGTCGTTCTATTTGGTTGATATGATTGATTTCACGTTTCCGTTCAGGTCGGCGGTCGCCGTATGGCAGCTCTTTATGGTACCGTCGGTCTGCAGGTAATTGAAGGCATAAAACTCGTCTCCGTTGCCGTATTTCATGCGGGTGACGGTCGACAGGCTGCGCGGTTCGACCCCCAGCTGTTCGTACAATTGCCGGTCGACAGCGGCGCGGATCAGCGACAGGTTGCGGTCGACGGCGCTGCGCACCCGGTCGAGCAACGAGGCCGGAGCGGCTTCATAGACGCACTTGCGTTCGACGACCGCGTTGACTGCGCCTTTCGCCAGCGCCTTGACCGCCCGGGGATGCGCCTTCGCCCCCTCCCGGCGCACGCCCACATGCAGGAACGGATCGCCGAAAAGGTTGAACTCGACGATCGTAAGTGCCTGGTGGGGCGTAAAGTAACCGTCGTTATAATCGAAGAAGCTCTGCCGTGCCATGTAGAATGCCTCGCCGGCCGTATACCCCTCGAGCAATTTGGCCATATAGACGTTCGTCAGGCGGTCGGCATTGTCCAGGTCGGCTGCTGAACTGCTCTTCGAAGCACCCCACGCGATGCGCGACGACCCCAGGTAGAGCAGCGTCATGTCGCCCATCGCCGCCAGCAGCATCGGCTCGCCGCGGCCGTAATCCTGGAATTTTCCGCCATAGCACGCCTCGGTCACCACCACGTTCGGTTTCTCGGCGGACGCCAGCTGCCGGGGCGTGACTGCCTCGTAACATTGCTGCTGGTAGGAAGCATAGAAACTGCATGCGGTCGGGGCATCGCTGCCGTGCAGGTTGAAATAGTAAAAGTCCGCACCCCGGTCGAAAACCTTGTCGACGATCGAACGCTCGACGCAGGGGCTGACAAAAAGGTTCTGCGTATAGATACGCTCATCGAGCCGCACGTCGCCCCGGAAGAGTCGATTGCGGCGGAAAGGCTCGCTGACCGAAGCCGAGGCCGAAAGCCACGTGAGGTCGGTCTGCCCGTAAGCCCTGCCCACGGCCATCGAACCGGGGGCTTTGGCCGCGCGGCGCAGGTATCCGGCCAGGTCGTCCAGCGACGCGTCATGCGCCAGCGGCAGGCGTCCCGTATGGAAATATTGTTCGTACTGGAAAATTTCGGCCGTCCCCAGCATGGGGTAAGTCCGCTCGCCCAGCAGGTAGGCATAAGGGATATCGGAGTCGATGTCCGTATCGCTGTAATCGGGATCGGAGATATACTGCGGCAGGACGGGCATGGGAATGACATCGGCGCCTCCGACGATGAACAGGTAGTTGGTTTCATCGTCGGCCGTGCTGCGCCCGAAACGGTAATAGTCCGCCAGCAGGTAACCGTGTTCGACCCACGAATCGGCCGGTGAAAGCGCCACGGCGCGGTTGCGCCCGGCCTCGGGGTTGAGGAAAACATAGTCGCCGGCATCGACGATGCGGTAACGGATGCCGTGTGCCGCCGATGCTTCGGCATAGGCGGCGAGCAACTTGCGCACCGCCGCGGCATCGGTTCCGAATTTGCGGGCCAGAGCCTGCAGGTTGGTGAAGATGACGCCCTCGGCCATAGGCCCCGCCGGCTCCTTCGAGCCCGCAGCCGCGCAGCTTCCGGCCCGGACAGCCGGGGCAACGGGTGCCGCATCTGCCGCCGGGGATGCCGTCACCGGACGGGCGGGGAGCCTGGTGCCGCATCCCCCGCAGAAAAGGTCGTTATCACCGCATTTCTTTCCACAATTGGGACAAAACATCGCGAATCGGTTTTAAAGGGTTAATCAATCCGGACGACTTGGGCCGGCGTACGCTTCAGGTCGGGCATCGCCTCGCCCACGCCGGCACCGATATAGGTCGCATCGCAGATTACATAGCGTTTGTTGCCGAGCTGCATGTAGTCGCCCTTCACCTCACCTTTGAAGCATACCGCCGTGGCGATATGCGCCGGATAATAGAGCAGCACGACATCCAGCCCCAGCAGATCCTTGACCAGCCGCGCAAAGAGGATCGAACGGTCTTCGCAATCGCTGTACGGATAGTAGTACATCTCCTCGGCGAAGAGTGTCCGCTCGACGCCGAACTGCGCTTCGTCGGTCTTGTAGGGGAAGGCCCTGTGCAGGTAGTGCAGCAGCAGTTCCGCCGCCTCGCGTTCGCCCTTCCCGGCCACTGCGGCGCGCAGCGGGGGATAGAGTTGCCCGCGCACCGGGGCGGTAAGCGCCGTGGCCGCGTAGATGCTCCAGTGGCAGGGCGGATAATTCGTATAGAAATCCATCAGGTTGCGGTTTACCGTCACCGTCGTCGAAACCACGCCGTCGAAATTGCGGACGGCGGGCGCCGCGGGTTTCTGCGCGAAGAGGGGCGGCGCGGGCATCGCCAGCGACAAAGGCCGCTCCCCGGGGATCGTGAAATTGCAGATATTGTACGACGCGGCCCGCGGGACATCGTCCAGGATATAAAATACCTGGCCGTCGATATTGAAATAGGGACGGGCATAGACCTGCCCGTCGGTGGCCAGCAACAGAAACAGCCGCCCGCCGCCGCGCGCCATGCGCACTTTATAGCCCGCCTCGGCCATCAGGAACGATTGCAGGACGACCGATTCGTTCGTTTTGGGGCCGCAGAATCCGTCGGCGAGTGTCCGCACAAGGTCGTAATAGCCCCAGTCGTTGAGCCCCAGCGCCTTTTTCAGCGCCACGCACTCCGCCGCCACGGCATCGTATGAACCTCGCGAAACACCTTCCCAAGCATTGGCCACGCTGTTCTCCTGCACCGAGGCGAGGTTGAAGCGGTGTTTCGCAGCCAGCGATACGGAACAGCCCGTGCCGTAGAACGTGAACTTGAAGGGACGCGAAACGTCCACCGCCGGAGCCGCGTCGTCCGTCCCCGCGGCGGGTTTCCGCCCCTGCTGCACACCGTTATCCCCGGCCCCCTTTCCCGCGGCGGGTTTGCCGGGAAGCATAGGTGTTTCCGCAATCCCGGGCGCATCGGGCATCTCCGGAGCCGGCTCGGGCAGGTCGACCACCTTGTCGTAAGGCATCCTGTCCTGCGTCGGCACAGAGGGCGCATCCGGGCGTTTCATAACGGGGATGTCGGGTTCCCGGCGTTCGGGCACGGGTACCGGAGCCTCGGCGCGGAAAGCCTCCCAGCGCTTGCGCATGAAGTCGGCGCACGCCTTGCGGTAGTTGTCCCGGAATTCGGTATAGGCCTGCCTGCGGCGCGCCTGGTATTCCAGCAACGCCTCCCGGCGGGACTGCGCCGGCAGGGGAAGCACGAAAAGCAGCGACAGCAACAGGGTCAGATAGCGTTTCATAGGCGGAACTGTTACGGGTAAAAGACGGCGGCTTCCCTCGTCCGAGGGGAGCGCCGTCTCTCGATTGGACATGGTGCCGGCCAACAGGGCTACTGCTGCGAGAAAGCAGCCATCTGCTCCTCGAAGATCTTTTTGAACTGGGCGCGGTCGAATTCCAGGTTGAGTTTGGCATCCTTGGCGATCGCATCCTCGATGGCTGCCTCCAGGGCAGCCTTGGGAAGCTGCATGCAGACATAGTAACGGAACGAGCCGTTGTCCTGGCGGAACATCTTCTCCTCGACGACCTGCACGTCGCGCAACTGCTGGCCGACGGCCGTGTAAGCCAGTTCCTGATACTGCGACTTGTGCTCGGCGGAAACGCCCGTATCCTGGTTCTTCACATAGTTCTCGATGACGAGCTTCACATCGGCCTGGATGGCCGCGGCAAGATCCTGGCGGCAATTCTGCATGGCGATCTTCTGCGCCGTACTGCGCTCGGTGCTCACGCCGTTCTGCACGGCACGGTAATATTCGGCATTGCTGCGGTACTGTGCGCCGCTGAGCGGAATAGCCTCTTCGACCATGCCCGCAGGGGCAGCGGGCCCGGAGGCCTTTTTCGACGAACTGCACGACACGGCGCCGGCAGCGAGCAGGAGAGCGATAGCTCCAATAAGGGTTCTTTTCATCTTTCGGATTATTTGGTTGTAAGTTTATAGTGCAATGTAAAATCGGCTTCGGAGGCCTTCCCGTCGGCGGGATTCCCAAATCCGATGCTTCCCCTGAGTACGTCCACCCCGTCGGTTGCGGGGCTTATCGAGCCTTGCGCCTCGAACGTTACGCTGCAATCGCCCCCGGCGAGCTGCGAGGGTTCGATCCTTTCAGCCACGATCCGGGCCCCGTCGGCCGGGTTAAACAGCACGATCCGCCGCACCTCGGCCGCCGTCCCGCTTACGCGCAGCTGCATCGTCCCGCGGATCACTCCGCCGGACTGTTCGATCCTGAGCGTGCCCTTGGGCCGGACTGAAACGGCGTCCCCGGCCGGATTGAAACAGATCGTCTGCGACACGCGCGCACCGCCGAACAGGTAGAGCACTTCGATCTTGTTGATATCGGTCGGCGAAGCGTACTGCGGATCATAGGAGAGCAGGTAGCGGCCGTCGCCATAGGGCTTGACGGCCATCTCC
>OGOD01001770.1_pt1 | contig 12363 bp, 10 predicted proteins | sample 1573631 | NCBI WGS metagenome assembly OGOD01 (sample SAMEA2581895, study PRJEB24529) | metagenome | biome: Human gut stool | place: China | collected 2011
TAGACGGCTTTCGAATCAATCCGATAATTTTTTCCGCCATATTTTACCTCCACACCCGCATCCGCTAACATTTTTCTTGTGATGCGGATATAGGAACCGTCTGTTTTCTCACTTGTGATGTGGATGTCTAATCCCTGCGGTATCATCGGTGAGATAAGCAAAAGTGCACTTAAAAACTGACTGCTCCTGTCTATGTTTAAATCAACAGCCTTAGGCTCATTTATTCTTTCTATATTTGATGATTTTTTCTTAGGTTCATCTGCCTTATCATTATTTAATTTTACTTTTCCTGATATATCAGTCCTGTTTTTTTCAGGTTCATCCGAATATATCTCAGCTTTTTCTTTAACATCTCCGACAGAATTTCTTCCATATAAGATACCTCTTACTTTCATTGGGAAAGTATATTCTTCACCGAGCCATGTAAACTCTGCCCCAAGACTTTCAAGTGCCTCAAGCAATTCACGCATAGGTCTTTTTCTCATCTGGTCTGACGAATCAAGCACATACTCGCCATCCCCCATTGCCGTAAAAGCCGTAAGAAACCTTGCCGCAGTTCCTGCACTGCCCACATATATCCCGGCAGTTTTATTTGGAATATTTCCTCCATGCCCCTCGATTATGACAGTGCACCTTTTCTCATCAGCTTCAACTTTAAATCCCATACTTTCAAGTGCCTTTAAAAAGTGAACCGAGTCCTCACTAAACGCTGCTCCCTCAAGCCTCGATGTTCCGTCTGCCATCGCAGCGAGCAGAAGTGCCCTGTTTGTCATGCTTTTTGAACCTGGAACTTCTGCCACTATATCTTCTTTTAAATATTTTTTTACTTTGTAACTTGTCATTATCTTAATCCTTGTTTTTATGATGTTTAATGTATTGCATTATTAATATTTTCCAAATAAATTTTTAATCCTCACATCATTTTTATTTATTAGAAATTGCTATCTTATAGTGTACGATACAGCAAAGATTTAGTCAAATTATTTCTTTATAGCTATTATCTTACATAATTTCTCCACCGTTTTTTCTATATTACTCTCTTCGACACCGAGATAATTCATCACAAATATATGCTCGGTTCTGTTTTCTTTCAGATGGTAAAAGCCCGACAGCGGTGACATTTTTATCCCCTCTTTTGCTGCCCGTCTTACAAATTCTTCATCACTGTATTTCGTTTTTATCTCCATCAAAAACTGCAGCCCTGCATCCTCTTCATGCACTGTAACATATTTGTTGAGTTTACTTTTCTTTATAGCCAAAAACAGTTTTTTTCGCTTGTCCGAATAATATTTTCTCATTCTGTTTATATGCTTCTCAAAACACCCCTCGTCTATAAACTTTGCAAGCGTGTACTGTTCAAAATTTGACACTGTACATGAATAGAAAAACAGCGTTTTATAAAATTTATCCAACAATTTTTCCGGCAGTACCATATAACTAATTCTGACTGTTGACGAAAGTGTTTTTGTAAATGTATTTATGTAGATGACTTTCTCCGACACATCTATACTTTGCAATGCAGGTATTGGCTGTCCGTTCAGCCTAAGCTCACTGTCATAATCATCTTCTATTATATATCTTTCTTCATCCTGATTTGCCCATCCTAAAAGTTCATATCTCCTGCTTATCGGCATTACTATTCCTGTCGGGAAATGATGCGACGGTGTGATATGAAGTATGTCTATCTTTTTTTCACTTATCTGCGATGGAATAACACCGTACTCATCCATTCCTATATAATCCTGTTTTACACCGTGACACCTGTAAATTTTTGAAATCTTATCGTATCCGGGATCTTCAACACCATATTTCTTGTCCATTCCAAGAAGCTGTATGATAAGACCATAAAGATACTCAGTACCCGCTCCGACTATTATCTGTTCGGGGGCAACTATCATTCCCCTGAACTCCTTAAGATGCTTTGCTATTGCCCTTCTAAGCTCCATAGCACCACCACTTGGTGGATTTGTCATAAGTGCATTTTGCTGTTCTGATAAAACCTGCCTTATCAGTTTTGTCCATATGGTAAAAGGAAACATATCGGAAATCATTCTGTTTTTTGTAAAATCCGCAATATATCTTCCCTCTGTCCGAGCCTGTGAAATTGCAAATTCCTCATCAATCCTGTCACACATTTTTTCTTTCACAAGATTTATATGCTCAACACCATTTTTAATAGAAGTCTTTTCTCTCTCATTTTCCATTGCACTACTGTCCCAGATATAACCACTTTTAATATCAGAAACATAATAGCCTTTTTTGGCAATCGAATATATATATCCCTCGGCAAGCAACTGGGCATATGCATTCTCAACCGTAATGACGCTTATACCCAGATTTTTTGCAAGACTTCTCTTTGACGGAAGTTTTTCATTTTTCTCCAAGACCCCTTTTTTTATATCATTTTTGATACATTTATATAAATGTTCATAAAGTGAATCTGAACCTATATCTGCAAATGAATATGTAAGCATATCTGTTAATCCTTTCAAACTGACCTTTTTGAATATGTTTATTTTGCCCGTACGGACAGCGGTATTGATAAACAATGTGTTTATCAGGCACGAATCAATATGGGGCGTGAGCTGGCAAAAGAAACTAAAGAGATCCATCCGGATATTGTTATTTCTGTACCTGACTCCGGTACTGCGGCAGCTGTTGGTTATAGCTTAGAGTCAGGTGTACCTTTTATGGAAGGATTAACGAAAAATCGTTATGTTGGCCGTACTTTTATTCAGCCAACGCAAAAGCAGCGTTTAAATGCTGTTCGCTTAAAATTAAATCCAGTAAAGAGTGTTGTTGCAGGCAAGTCCGTTGTTATGGTTGATGATTCTATCGTTCGCGGTACTACCAGTGGTAAGATCGTCAAATTACTTAAGGATGCCGGTGCAAAAGAAGTGCATGTCTGCATCAGTTCCCCTCCTGTAACGGACCCCTGCTATTATGGCATTGATACTTCTGTGCGAAAGGAATTGATTGCTTCCACGCATACAGAAGATGAAATCTGCCAGTATATCGGCGCTGATTCTCTACACTATATTTCGCTGGAAGGATTAAAACGTTCTTTGAGCAGTATGGATCCTGAAGGTATGTGTTATGCTTGCTTCAATGCAGGTTATCCCGATAATGCGGAAGAAACTATCCGTCAAGGTTCGAAATATATTTTTGAGAACAAATAATTAGGAGGTCCCCATGAGCGAGCAAAGCAAAAAACAAATGACTTATGCCGATGCGGGTGTTGATATTGATGCTGGTAATCGTGCTGTTGAATTAATGAAAGAAAGTGTTCGTGCGACTTATCGTCCTGAGGTTATCGGAGATTTGGGCGGGTTTGGCGGTTTGTTTGCACTGAATTCTGGAAAATATGAGGAACCGATTCTTGTTTCCGGGACTGATGGTGTTGGCACTAAGTTAAAATTGGCGTTTATGGCCGATAAGCATAATACTATCGGTCAAGATGCCGTTGCAATGTGTGTTAATGATATTTTAGTGCAAGGTGCTGAACCTCTGTTTTTCCTTGATTATATTGCTGTCGATAAAGTTGATGCGGAGAAAGTTGCAAATATAGTGCAGGGTGTCGCCAAAGCCTGTCAAGAATCGGGTTGCGCTTTGATTGGCGGTGAAACTGCTGAAATGGCGGGGTTTTTTTCCCCAGGCGAATATGATATTGCGGGTTTTTGTGTAGGTGTTGTTGAAAAAAGTAAAATGATTACCGGGGATAAAGTTGCTCCTGGTGATGTACTTTTAGGATTGCCTTCCAGTGGTGTGCATTCCAATGGTTTTTCTTTGGTTCGTAAAATTTGTTTCGAAGTGATGAATTATGATATGAGTACTGAGATTCCGGAATTTGGCTGCAGTTTAGGTGAAAAACTGCTGACACCAACACGGCTCTATCCTAAATCCTGTCTGCCTCTGATCGAAAAATTTGATCTTCACGGTATGGTGCATATTACTGGTGGCGGTTTCTACGATAATATTCCACGTATCCTGCCAGAAAAATGTGATGCGGAAATCAATGCCGCAGCTTGGGAAATACCTGTGGTTTTCAAAAAATTGCAGGAGTGGGGCAATGTGCCCTGGGCAGAAATGTACCGTACGTTCAATATGGGGATAGGTATGGTTTTAGTAGTTGCTCCTGAAGAAGCGGATGCCGTGCGTAGTCATCTTACTTCTGTAGGTGAACCTTTCTATGAATTAGGAAATGTTGTTGCCGGTAATAAAAAAGCAATTATGAAAGGCGGCGTTTTCAGTGAGTAGCCGTAAAATTGGCGTCTTGGTCAGCGGTCGCGGCAGCAATCTGCAATCCGTATTGGACAGGATAGCCGACGGCTATTTACCTTTGGAAATTGCTGTTGTTATCAGTGATAAGGCTGATGCATATGCTTTGGAACGTGCAGAGAAAGCTGGAATAGCTGCTGTAGCAATTCCACGTAAAGCATGTGTTTCTAAGGAAGAGTTTGAAGGCAAGATTGATGCAGCTTTGCGCGCTCATGGTGCAGAACTTGTTGTTTTAGCCGGTTTTATGCGGATATTGAGCGGGAATTTTGTTAATAAATGGACACAGAAAATCATAAATATCCATCCGGCACTTTTGCCAAGCTTTCCAGGCCTTGATGCCCAGGGGCAGGCTTTGGAATACGGTGTGAAGATTGCTGGCTGTACTGTACATTTTGTCGATGAAGGAACAGATAGTGGTCCGATTATATTACAGAAACCTGTGCCTGTTTTAAATGACGATACAGAGGAATCTTTAGCAGCACGAATTTTAGTTGAAGAACATAAGGCGATGCCGGAGGCTTTACGTTTGTGGGCGTTAGGCAAGCTGGAAATACAGGGAAGGCGCGTTATCGTGCATCCTTGAGATGAGGTGATAAATAATGAGAATCAAAAGAGCGTTATTGAGTGTATCTGATAAAACCGGTATTGTGAAGCTGGCCCAATTTCTACATGACATTGGAGTAGAGATTATTTCAACCGGCGGAACGATGACTGCTATCAGAGAAGCCGGAATACCTGTAACTTATGTCAGCGATGTGACTGGTTTCCCTGAAATTATGGATGGTCGTGTTAAAACTTTGAATCCTAAGATCCACGGTGGTATTTTGGCTGTACGCAGTAATCCCGAGCATATGGCAGCTTTGGAAAAACATGATATAAAACCGATAGATCTAGTGGTTGTCAATTTGTATCCCTTTAAAGAAACAATTGCTAAACCAAACGTTACAGAGGCAGAAGCGATAGAAAATATTGATATTGGCGGTCCGGCAATGGTGCGTGCCTCTGCTAAAAATTTCCGTGATGTAATTATTGTTACTAACCCAGCCCGTTATACCAGCCTGATTGCTATGCTGCAGCAGTATGGGGACGCAGACATCAAAACACGCAAAACATTGGCCAAAGAAGCCTTTAACCATACTTCCGAATATGATGCTATGATCTGTGAATACCTGACCAAGCAGTTGGTTGAAGGTAAATAAGATGAAAAGGTTGATGAAATAATGCGTTTATTATTAATCGGCGGCGGCGGACGTGAACATGCTCTGGCCTGGAAGTTGGCGCAAAGCCCTCAGGTGGAAACGATTTATGCGGCACCGGGAAATCCTGGTATCGCTTTGCTTGATAAATGTGAATGTATTGATTTACCATTGCAGGAATTAGAAAAACTTGCTGATTATGCTGAGGCTAACTGTATTGATTTAACAGTTGTTGGTCCGGAAGCAAGTCTTGTTGAAGGTATTGCCGATGTTTTTAAGGCAAGAGGTCTGGCATTGTTTGGTCCCAGTAAGGCGGCTGCAGAGCTGGAAGGTTCTAAAGCTTTTTCTAAACAGCTGATGGAAAAATACGGGATCCCTACAGCTTTTTTTAAAGTATGCGAGGATATAGAAACAGCCAAGGCTTATATCAAAGAAAAAGGCGCTCCGATTGTTGTTAAGGCGGATGGTTTGGCAGCAGGTAAAGGCGTAGTTGTTGCTATGACTGAAGCAGAAGCATTTGCTGCTGTTGACGATATGATGGGAGACCTTAAATTTGGCGGTGCCGGCGCACGTGTGGTTTTAGAAGAGTTTATGGAAGGCGAAGAGGCATCCTTACTGGCGTTTACTGACGGTGATACTATCGTTTCCATGATTGCAGCACAGGACCATAAAAGGATAAACGATAATGATGAAGGGCCAAATACTGGTGGTATGGGAACATATGCTCCTGCTCCTGTTATGACTGATATTATGCGGCTGAAGGCTGTGGAAAAGGTTTTAAAGCCGACTATTGCAGCAATGAAGGCAGAGGGAAGACCGTATCAGGGTTGTTTATATGCAGGTTTGATGATTAACGGCGACGACATTAAAGTAGTTGAATTTAACTGCCGTTTTGGAGATCCTGAAACACAGGTTATTATGCCGCTTCTTGATGGTGATTTGGCAGAAATAATGCTGTGCTGCGCTACAGGTACTTTAGCTCAGGCTGATATCGGCTGGTATGATAAAGCTGCTGTATGTGTTGTTATGGCTTCAGGTGGTTACCCTGGAAGCTATAAACAAGGCTTGCCTATCAGTGGCTTGGAAGAGACTGCTGCAAGGGAAGACGTTGTTGTTTTCCATGCAGGAACTAAATGTGCTGATGGCCAAATAGTTACTGCTGGCGGTCGTGTGCTTGGTGTCACAGCCGTTGGGAAAAATATCCGTGAGGCGAAAGATAAGGCTTATGAAGCTGCGGGAAAAATCAGCTTTGCTGATGCCCATTATCGTAAGGATATTGCCTGGCGCGCATTAAAAAAATAATAATGACGTCCCAATGCTTTGGCACTGGGACGTTTTGTATAACTTAAATCAGCTTAAAAAGCCTACAAGCTCCAGATAAAATTTAGAGAAAAGGAAGATGAATACAATGGCATTTTATTATGATGAACCCGCTCATGCTTTTAGTGAATACCTGCTTGTTCCTGGTTATTCCTCAAAAGAATGTGTACCGACGAACGTTGATTTACGTACTCCTTTAGTAAAATTTAAAAAAGGTGAAGAATCAGCGATTACATTGAATATTCCTCTTGTTTCTGCTATCATGCAGTCTGTTTCTGATGATAAAATGGCGATAGCGCTTTCCAAAGAGGGTGGTATATCCTTTATTTATGGTTCCCAGACTATTGAAAATGAAGCTGCTATGGTGGCGCGTGTAAAAACACATCGTGCCGGTTTTGTCAGCAGTGATTCTAATATCCGACCAGACAGCACTTTGGCAGATATCGTTGCTCTGAAAGAAAAAACAGGTCATTCTACGGTAGCGGTTACTTCTGACGGCACTGTGAACGGCAAATTGGAAGGCATTGTTACCAGTCGTGATTATCGTGTCAGCCGTATGGATTTGAATACGAAGGTCAGCACTTTTATGACGCCAATCAATGAAATGATTGTTGGCGGCAAAGAGACTTCGCTGCAGGAAGCAAATGATATCATTTGGGATAATAAACTGAATACATTGCCTATTATTGATGATGAAGGCCGTTTATTGTATATGGTTTTCCGTAAAGATTATGCTACTCATAAAGAGTATCCTTTAGAGCTTTTGGACAGTAAAAAACGCCACGTAGTATTGGTTGGCATAATTTCCCGCGACTATGCTGAACGTGTACCGGCTTTGGTTAATGCCGGTGCCGATGTGCTTTGCATTGATTCTTCAGAGGGTTATTCTGAATGGCAGAAATTGACTTTGGATTGGGTTCGCGAGCATTATGGAGATACAGTAAAAGTGGGCGCTGGCAACGTTGTAGATGCAGAAGGCTTCCGCTATTTGGCCGAGGCCGGTGCTGATTTTGTGAAGGTTGGTATCGGCGGCGGTTCTATCTGTATTACCCGCGAACAAAAGGGTATAGGTCGCGGTCAGGCAACGGCTTTGATAGAAGTTGCTAAAGCTCGTGACGAATATTATAAAGAAACGGGAATTTATGTTCCTATCTGTTCTGACGGCGGTATTGTTTATGATTATCATATGACTCTGGCATTGGCAATGGGTGCTGACTTTTTAATGCTTGGCCGTTATTTTGCCCGGTTTGATGAGAGCCCGACGAATAAAGTAAATATCAACGGTAATTATATGAAAGAATACTGGGGTGAAGGATCGAATCGTGCCCGTAACTGGCAGCGTTATGATATGGGCGGTGCATCTAAGCTTTCTTTTGAAGAAGGTGTTGATTCTTATGTTCCTTATGCCGGTACGTTAAAAGATAATGTAACGCTTACTTTGAGCAAGGTGCGTTCTACTATGTGTAACTGCGGCGCTCTTAACTTGGACGATCTTAAGAAAAACGCAAAAATGACCTTGGTTTCTTCAACTTCGCTGGTTGAAGGCGGTGCTCATGACGTTATTTTGAAAGATAATAATATGAACAACTATGTGAAATAAGTTCTATAAAGCTGATAAAATGTTATGTGCATTGTATACATGCTGATTTATATTGACTTCTTGCGCATAGAACTGTAAAATTAACACATAATTTATTTGATGGAAAGGCGTGTTAGAAGAATGAATTTGAAAAAATTAGTTACAGCTGCTGTATGTACTATGCTGATGGCTGCAGTTGCTTTTACTGCTGGTTGCGGCGGAGAGAAAAAATCTGACAAAAAAGTATTGAAGGTTGGCATGGAATGCGCTTATGCTCCTTACAACTGGTCTCAGACCAAAGCTGACGGCGGTGCTGTAAAAATTGCAGGCAGCAATGAGTATGCTTATGGTTATGACGTAATGATGGCTAAGAAGCTGGCTGATTCTATGGGTGCTGATCTGGAAATCCATAAAATCGAATGGGATGGTCTGGCTCCCGCAGTTGTCAGCGGTAAGATTGACGCTGCTATTGCAGGCATGTCTATTACTTCTAAACGTAAAGAAACTGTAGATTTTACAAAACCATATTATTATGCAACGGTAGTTGCTCTGGTAAAAAAAGATTCCGAGCAGGCTAAGGCTCAAAGCGTCGCTGATTTAAAAGGTTCCGTAGCAACTTCTCAGCTTAATACAATCTGGTATGACCAGATTGATCAAGTTCCCGATGTAAAAAAATTGCCGGCTATTGATACGGTACCTGGTATGATTGTTGCATTGACTTCCGGAAAATGCAATCTGATCGTTACTGATATCCCTACTGCAAAAGCTGCCGCTTTTGCTAATCCGGAATTGACTGTCTTGAACTTTGAAGAAGGAAAAGGCTTCAAAACTTCTCGTGAAGATGTTGAAATTGGTATCGCTGTGAAAAAAGGCAATACAGAGCTTGTTAAGGCAATGGATGCTGTTTTGGAAAAAATGACTGCTGCTGATTTTGATAAAATGATGGACGAAGCTATTAAAAAACAACCTTTAGCTCAATAATAGTTACCGGTTATGCCTAAAGGGACGGCAATTATGCCGTCCCTTATTTTCCTTTTTTACCGTATTATTCTTTTGCGAATTAAGGGATATCTGTGCTATAATAAATAACAGTGTTTTATCAATTAATTATGTTAGGTGGAGGAACTTATGACAACAATGCCCGAGTCATTTTTTGGATGGGTGACTTTTTTACTGCATCAATATGGTGATGTTCTGTTAAAAGGCGCTTGTGTGACCTTACTTTTGGCTATTGTCGGCACTCTGATCGGTTGCGTAATCGGTCTTGTTGTAGGTATTATCCAGACTATTCCCGAGGATCCAAAGGCAAGTGCTGCCAAAAAGGCTCTTGTAAAAGTGACTCAATTGGTCTTGAATGCTTATGTAGAACTTTTCCGCGGTACGCCGATGATCGTACAGGCTATGGTAGTATATTATGGTGCTATGAGTATGTTTAACATTGATATGTCACCAATGTTTGCCGGTTTTTTAGTTGTGTCTATCAATACGGGCGCATATATGGCGGAAACTGTACGCGGCGGTATTGAATCGATCGATCCGGGTCAGCGCGAAGCTGCTGTGGCTATCGGCATGGATCATTTTCAGACGATGCGCTGTGTAATTCTGCCGCAGGCCCTGCGTAATATCATGCCTCAGATCGGTAATAATCTGATCATCAATATTAAGGATACATCGGTTTTGAATGTAATTTCTGTCACAGAGCTGTATTTTGCTTCAAAATCGGCAGCAGGCGTATATTACAGGTACTTTGAAATATTCTTCATTACCTGCGTTATTTATTTTATTATGACTTTTACCGCTTCAAGACTTTTGCGCTGGTGGGAAGGGAAAATGGATGGACCTAAGGATTATCAACTGGTGTCTTTTGATCCCATGCAGGATCCATGTGGTCATTTTCCTGTTAATGTGGCCGGTAAAAAGAGAAAGGACGGTAATTATTAATGACTGCTGAACAAAGTAAAGAATTGTTATTATCCGTCCAAGGGTTGAAAAAGAATTTTGGAGAACGTGAGATATTAAAAGGTATTGATTTTGATGTGCACAAAGGTGATGTAGTTTGTGTTATCGGACCTTCAGGCAGTGGTAAATCAACATTAATCCGTTGCGTCAATTATTTGGAACAACCAACTGACGGAGTTATCAGCTACCGCGGTGAAAATGTTTTGGAATGTTTTAAGAATCTTCCCTTATACCGTACTAAAGTAGGCATGGTTTTTCAACAGTTTAATTTGTTTAACAATATGACTGTTTTGGAAAATTGTGTTGTAGGTCAGGTTAAGGTACTGGGGAAAAAGTCTGAAGAAGCAAAAGCAATTGCCATGAAATATCTGGAACATGTTGGTATGGCAAGCTATATCAATGCAAAGCCGCATCAGCTTTCCGGAGGTCAGAAGCAGCGTGTGGCTATTGCCAGAGCTTTGGCTTTGGAGCCGGAAGTATTATTGATGGATGAACCTACTTCTGCGCTTGATCCCGAGATGGTAGGCGAAGTTTTAGCCGTTATGCGTGAACTGGCAGAAGAAGGTTTGACGATGGTGATCGTTACACACGAAATGGCATTTGCCCGTGAGGTTTCCAGCCGCGTTATTTTCATTGATCAGGGTGTGATTGCTGAAGATGCCAGCCCGGATGTTATTTTTACCGCGCCTCAGAATCAGCGTACGAAGGATTTCCTGAGTAGGTTCAGTTTAACCCGTTGTTAGCAGGAAAAAAACCCTTCTGTGTAGAATTTACATGGAAGGGATTTTTTATTGAAAAAGCTTGGGAAGGATTATCGGTATGAAAAAAATTTGTTTTGTTTTAGCTTTGTTCGTAATATATTTTTTACCGTTTACAATTACAGAAGCCAGTATGGGGAGGAATACGCTGCTGTTCGTGCCTTTAGATAACAGGCCGGTTTGTTTGGATTATGCAGTGGAAACTATGCAGGCAGCCGGATGGAATGTGGAAACGCCGCCATTAGAATATATTGCCAGCAGTGATCATAGCGGTAATCCTGATAAATTGTATGAATGGCTGGCGGCGCGATCCGCAACAGCCAATGCGATCGTTGTTTCATCAGATGCGCTGATCTATGGCGGACTGGTTGATTCGAGGACGCATCATCTGCCGAAAGACGTTTTAACAGAGCGGGCAGAACGTTTATTAAAGTTGAAAGCGCAGGGTGGTGACCCCTTTGTTTATGTATTTACAACTATCATGCGTTCTCCCAAAGCCAGCAGTGCTCCTGTAGAACCTGCTTATTACGCCGAATGGGGACCAAAGCTGTTTAGAATGGGAGCCTTAGAAGATAAACTGGATTTAAAAGAAATCAGCAGAAAAGAACGTAAAGAACTGGCAGCGTTACAGGCGGAAATACCTCAAGCTGTTCAAGATGACAGAGCGCAGCGCCGCAATTTGAATATAGCAACTACGGAACTTTTGCTGCATGGCGTAGAAAGCGGTAATTTTGACTATTTACTGATTGGCCGCGATGATACGGCACCATATTCACAGGCCCATAAAGAAGCACGCAAAATGGACCGGTACACACAATTAGCTGTTGCCGTAGCCCAGGAAGCAGTATCAGATTCTGGTCTTGATATCGAAAATGAAGATTTGAACAGAATCGGTGTTATTTTTGGCGCCGGTATCGGTGGTATCCGTACATTCGAGGAAGAGGTAGGTAACTATGCCTTGACCGGCAAAGAAAACGGTCCTAAGTTCAATCCGTTCTTCATCCCCAAGATGATCTCGGATATTGCTGCCGGACAGATTTCTATTATGTATGGTTTTCACGGTCCCAACTATGCAACTTGTTCTGCATGCGCTACTTCCACGAACGCTATTGCTGACGCCTTCAACCTGATCCGTCTGGGTAAGGCTAACGTTATTGTGAGTGGTGGTTCGGAAGCTGCAATCACCGTTGGCGGTGTAGGCGGTTTCAATGCTATGCACGCATTATCAACACGCAATGAATCTCCTACAACTGCATCTCGTCCGTTCAGCGCA
>OGOD01001780.1_pt1 | contig 12319 bp, 9 predicted proteins | sample 1573631 | NCBI WGS metagenome assembly OGOD01 (sample SAMEA2581895, study PRJEB24529) | metagenome | biome: Human gut stool | place: China | collected 2011
GCGGAAACAGTGTATCCGGTGACGGCGACCTTGTGGATGGGTATGATGCAACTGTTCAGGGACAGGCAGATATGCTTCGTGATATATGTGAGGCAGCAGATGAAGCCGATATAATGGGTGTGTTCTACTGGGAAGGAACATGGATTCCTGTAGGACCTGCTGATGCTGACAATTCTGAACTTTGGGAGAAGTACGGAAGCGGATGGGCAAGCAGTTATTCAGGTTCATATGACCCGAAGGATGCCGGCAAGTACTATGGCGGCTGTTCATGGGATAATCAGGCAATGTTTGATTTTACAGGACATCCGCTCGATTCACTCAAGGTATTCAGAGAGCTTAGGTATGGTGCAACTGCACCTCTTGCGGTTGAGAAGGTACCGGATGTTGAAGTATCATGTAATGTTGGCAGCACACTCACACTTCCTGAGACAGCACTTGTGGTATACAATGACAAGACAGCCAACAAAGAGGTTCCGGTTATATGGAATGAGGAGCAGATTGCTGCGATAGATACGAATGTTGGCGGTACATATCAGGTAGAAGGAACATTACAGGATGAAGAGCTTGATGAACAATATACAACCGTAGTGGCAAATGTTGAGATTGAGCTTGTCAACTTTGTTGTAAATCCAAGCTTCGAGGATGCTGACACATCAATGTGGAAGGTTACATATAACGGCAAGAAGAATCCTACAGATTATCAGGTCAATGAAAAGGATGCCAAGTCAGGTCAGACAGCGTTTCATTTCTGGTCTGCTGATGATATGGATTTTTCAATAGAGCAGGAGGTTATGGAACTTGAACCGGGAACTTATGAGCTTTACGCTTTTTCACAGGGCGGTGATATGTCAAGTTCGGCGGTGCTTGAGTTGTATGCAGTTGCTGATGGTCAGGAATATACACAAAGCTTCGAGCTGACAGGATATGCTGAATGGAAGGAGCCGACTGTGACAGAAATCAAGCTTACAGATGACAGCATGGTTATCGGAGTAAGAATGAAATGTAATGGCGGAAGCTGGGGAACAGTTGATGACTTTACGCTTAACAGAATCGGAGATTAGTAATAATAAGGTTCATTTTTTGGCGGATGATGGCAGAATATACAATATTGCGGTTGATATTTTACGGAGCTGTCATTTAGATGAACCGCTTGAAGAATAATCATAAACGATATGGAGATTAAGATATGGAATATAAGGTTTTTGTACAGGAGTTAAAAAAATATATAACAGGCAATTCTGACTGGAAGATATCCGAGGAAAATTACAGATTATATGAAGATGGATATACCTCAACAGATAATGAGGAGCTGTCATTTATCCGCCATACTAACATAAAGTATAATCATATTGAATCGGATGTTCTGGTGGGAGATTTTATTGATTTAAAGATAGCGATAAACAATGGTGGTCACACTTCATGCAGATTTTCTGTGAAGTATCTATATGATGAATATACGGCTGGCGGATGGGATGCAGTGGAGCACATTGTGAGTGAAAATATTAAGATGGCTTCCATAACAGATATCCGTGAAATAACAAATAATATAGCGAATTATTCATTTATTCATAGTCATCTGATTATAAGACCGATTAATTTTCCTGATAACAGATACGAGCTTAAAAATTGCATCTATAAGCAGGTTGGAGATATCGCACTTGTGCTGTATGCACTGATTTACGATGATGAAAAAATGGGTGTTGTGACAGCGAAGATACCGAAGGCTGCCTTTGATGCATGGAATAGGGATATTTCTGAGGTATGGCAGGAAGCTGTAAGCAATACGAATGTATGGGCACCGCCGCGAATGTATATGAAGCCTTCCGAGGTTAAAAATGCATCCTATGAGAAGGGAGCTTTCATGGCATTAAATGCTGTGCAGGAGAAGATGAACTCCCTGTACGTGCCTACCGTGACGACAACAAAGCAGCAAAATGGAGCTATTGCCATGTTCTATCCGGGAGTGCAGGAAAAAATAGCGCAGGTATGCGGTGGAAGCTATTATGTTGTGTTTACAAGCATTCATGATGCACGTATTCATGTGAAGGGAGCAATGTCGGCACGTCAGATATTACAGTCATTAAAGGATGTGAATAAGAAATTCAACAAGCCGGAGGAGATTTTAAGCAGAAAAGTTTTCTACTATGACAGCGAGAAGAAGGAATTAGAAATGCTTGAATTATAAGTAGTTTATGTCAAATCTTTAATTAAAGGGAATGTAAATTAGTTTTTGAAGATTTACAAAGTAAAATAATGGAATAATTCACTTGACAAAAGTGGTCTGTAGTTATAGACTAAAATTAGAGGTCGGTAACTACAAACCACTTTTTGCTTAACTGTAAAATTTATACCTGGTTTATTGGCTGACCGGTTTGAAACCGGAATTTTCAGTAAGCAGTTGTATTAACAATAGTTAAAAAGGAGAATTTTGTATGGAAAGTCTCAAGTTGTGTGAGAGCGATTATCGCTTTATGTGTATTATCTGGGATAATGAGCCGCTTGCGTCGGGTAAGCTTGTGGAGCTGTGTGGAAGTGAACTTGGATGGAAGAAGTCCACAACCTATACAACCTTGAAAAAGATGTGTGAGAAAGGCTTTGCAAAGAATGAGAACACGGTAGTCACAGCTCTTGTGAGGAAGGAGGATGTGGTTGCGTATGCAAGCGACCATTTTGTAAAGCACACGTTTGGCGGTTCACTGCCGCAGTTTTTGGTTGCTTTTCTCGGAGGCAGGAAGATAAGCGAGGAGGAGGCAGAGGAGCTTAAGAAGCTGATTGACGAACATAAATAAAAATGAGGGAGTGATGTATTGGAGAAGGTATTTTTAAGCATTTTAAATATGAGCCTGACAGCAGGGATTATAGTTATAGCTGTACTTATTATCAGATTATTCCTGAAAAAACTGCCGAAGAAGTATTCGTATTTTATGTGGAGTGTTGTCGGTTTCAGGCTGATTTGCCCTGTGTCGGTTGGCTCGGTGTTTAGTATTTTTAATTTGAAGTTTTTTAGCGGAATGGGTATTACGGGCAGATTGGATAATGCAGAGGATAAGATATCACATTTGATAAGCACAATCGGTTCTGTTTTTTCAGGTGCGGCTAAGACCGCTCATATGCCGGGCATGTCAGATATAACCGGTATTAATAAAGTAAATACAGTCACGGATGCTGTTGGCACAGTGGCGGATTCAATTAATGAGACTGTGTCGGAAGCGGGAAATGTGATTGCAGGTATGGCACAGAGTGTAGCCGACAATGCAGCGGCAGGCAACATAGCAGATGCACTTGCAGGTACAGTCAATGGTATGGCGGCAGGTACGATGACAGACCCGATGACCGGTTCTGTAACTCATGGAGTAACAGATGGCTTCACATCAGCGGCATATTCAGGCGGTCAGGTGGTATGGGGAGATGGTTTATTTAAGACTATGATGGTAATCTGGATTGTCGGAATGGCAGTCATGCTTATATATGGAATAGCTGCATATATAGTCATGGCGCGAAGAGTTGACAATGCAGTATGGATTAAGAGTAATGTCTACCGCTCCGACAAAATCACATCGCCGTTCGTGCTTGGCTTCTTTAAGCCGAGGGTGTATATGCCGGCTTTTATTGAAGCTGATGCGGCTGAATATGTACTGCTCCATGAAAATTACCACATTCAAAGGCGCGACTATATAGTAAAGCCGATAGCATTTATTATTTTGTGTGTGCATTGGTTCAATCCGTTAGTGTGGGCAGCTTTCTACATGATGGGAAGAGACATGGAGATGAGCTGTGATGAGGCTGTGCTTGCCAATATGGTGGTGGAGCAGGGACGCATAAAGGATGGCATGAGCGAGTGTGAGGTTGTGAAGGGATACTCCTATGCACTGTTAAACTGTGCATCGCATGGAAGCTTCAATGGATTATTCCAGCTTGGCTTTGGTGAAATGTCAGTTAAGAAAAGAATTAAGAATGTTCTAAAATATAAAAAGTACGGCGGGCTGATTACGGCAGCAGTGCTGCTTGTATGTATATTTGTGCTTGCGGCATGCGGAACTAATTCTAAGAATGATGATGCGTCAGATGAGAGCTTAAAAGAAGCACAGATTCAGTGGCTGATAGAGTCGGACATTAATTTTACATTGAACACCTGGCCTGAAAATCAGCAAAACGGTATTACAGAGCCGGAAGTCAAGATAGTGAATGATAATAAAGGTAATTCGATAGTAGTATGGGATGGTCTGAATAAAAGCTTGGATAAAAATATTATTCCGGCAGGGATATATGAGTACAGCAATGGAATTGATATCGATGGGGACGGTGAGGATGAACGAATTCTAAAATGTCCTTATACCAACAATCTTAATGAATATAAGACTATAATATTAGATAAACATAACAATAATCTTGTCTGCATTGAACTGCCGCAGCGGAGCATAGTAACAGCGAGAGCATTTGATAATTTTATTTTAAAAATCAAGGTTGCTTATGAAGATAAGACAAGAGTATATGATTGCAGCAATCCCGGCAAAAATATTTTTTTAGAGGAACTAAGAGAATCCCTTGTCGGTACTGTATGGGATGGGAACGGAAGGATTATCAATCCCGACAGCGAAGATGGGCTTAGAAGGTCGGTTGCAATGGGACTTGGGAGAGAACAGAATATGGGCTTTGTGTATCATGAAGGGAGTACTGTACCGGACGAGCTTTTCTATAATGTGAATGTGTGGATCAATGATGAGTCAAATATTAAGTTCTGTGCATTGCTTAAGTATAAGCCATATGAAGGAAGCATGATATTTATAAACGGTGATGTGTTAGACATGCTTGAATCTGGTGAAACAGGGTCATTGGGAGCGAATTTTGAGTGGGCAGAGAGTGAAGCATCATCGGAAATTGAGCTTGACCTTAGTGATACGCCAAGAAAATGGACTGACCTGAAGCTTGACATGGCAAAGCAGTACCATGACTTTGAGCCATGTGCAGCGAATATAGACGGTGAATGGATTAAGGCACTGTACAACAAGGAACAGGATGTGCTTATTACACAGGAGAGTGGCGCATATGGGATATATCATAATGGGGAGTATCTGTCTGTGACTGTAGAGCTGCCGTTTCCGACAGAGAACAATGTGACAATTAAGCTTGTGGATGCAAACGATGATGGGAAAGATGAATTATATATAAAAGCGTATTTAGGAGGCAGGGAAAGGAATCAGCTTATAGGGCTTGAGCCGCTCACGGCGCTTGTTGATTCCTACAGCTATGGGATAGCCGGAGTAAGTGACTATGTGAAGGAATACAGCCTGACGAATGTATGGATTGCTGAGGATGATATGGTTCATGTGGAAGCAGAATTTATTATGAATGACGGTGAAACTTACCGCACAGAGTGCATTGTCGCCGGTGCTGACAGGGAAAGACCGGAGGACTTTGAGATTTCACCTGTATATTTTGACACTGATATTTTGATGGAACATCCGTATTCTGTAAAACAGGATATACGTTTCAGAGTAAATCAAGGCTCTATGACTGATGGAAACGGCTATATATTTATGTCTATTCCGTTAGAATATGATGAGGAGAGTAATCACTATACAGAGCGGGGAGATGTCGAGCTGTATTATAAGGAAATAAACCCGGCTGACTGGGGATAAGGAAGGTGAGAATTTGGAGAGTATATTTTTAAGGATACTGGATATGAGCATCACGGCAGGCTGCGTAGCTTCTATAGTTGTTCTTGTAAGGCAGTTATTAAGGAGAGCTCCGAAGAAATATTCATATCTGCTATGGCTTGTGGTTGCATTCAGGCTTGTATGTCCTTTCTCGTTTAATTCGGATATAAGTATTTTTAATTTGAGTGCATTCAGATTTGTGAATTTGCAGCAATATGATACTCAGGGAAACGAAACGGACAGCACAGCAGGCACATATACAGATGGTAAGAACAGTGTTTCTGATATGAAAAACCATGCCGGTGCTGTATCGAACGTGAGTGATAATAAAGCATCCGGAAATGTCGGAGACAATTCTGACTTATCCGGGGAAATTGTATCTGACAAAGCAGGAACACAGAATCCATACAGTAATCAAAGCAATGCAGATTTATATACAGAAAATACCATGCTGAATGCCATATCAGACAAAGGTATACCGGATAAAAATGAATCCGGACAAAATGTATCTTATGCGAAATCACATAGAGTAATGCATCTGAAGGGAGATATGCTTACAATACTCACTTTTATATGGTTAGCCGGCATGCTTGTGATGGCTGTATATGGAATAATCTCATATATAATTCTTGACAGAAGGCTTGCCAAGGCTCTGAAAATAGATGATAACGTGTATCGTTCTAACAGGATAAACACACCGTTTGTCATGGGATTTGTGCATCCGAGGATATATATACCATGTTTTCTCGATAATGCATCGATGCGTTATGTCACAGCGCATGAGAAGTGCCATATAACAAGGCGTGATTACATAGTTAAGGCTGTATCATTTGTGCTCTTGTGTATTCACTGGTTTAACCCGCTTATATGGGCAGCATTTTTCCTGATGGGCAAGGATATGGAGATGAGCTGTGATGAGATGGTTGTTGAAAAGATGCTGAGAGCAGAAAAAAATGGCTCTCGCGATATATTAAAGGTTAATAAGGATTACTCGTATGCACTGTTATGCTGTGCATCGTCAGGGCGTTTTCTGGCGCCGGGGCCGCTCTGTTTTGGGGACATTTCGGTGAAGGGGAGGATTAAGAACGTGTTAAATTACAAAAAACCAAGAAAGTTTATGACGGCAGCGGCAATAATACTGTGTATGGCTGTGCTTGCCGCGTGTAGTGCCAATCCGAAAAATACTGCCGGTGTAGATAATACGCCGCAGGAAGAAAAATCGGGTGAACAGAGTATTGAGACAGTGTCTTCAACGGAGGATGCATCTAAGCAGCCGGAAAGTGATGCGGCAGATAACAATGTAACCGGTGATGACGTTTTAAAGAATAGTTCAGAAGATAATAAGGAAACGGATATAGTTATAGATACCGGAAATCTTGATGATACGATTTTTGATGCATGTGTGACATATCATATGGATCCGCAGGAAGTTAAGGATTTGATTGACAATGCTTCGGACGAGGAAAAGATTTCAATTTATACACAATGCAGAATGTATAGTGAGGATGAGCTTGATGAGTGGGCTGAAAAAATGGCAGCGTACTATGGAGACGGATGGCATACGAGAATGTCGGGTGATAGCATAGTTAACATTGTAAGTACAGGAACAACATGGTATAAGTATGAGCTTACAGGTTACGATGCAGATATTGTGCCGGACTTGGATATGAAGCCTGTCTATCCGGTGCCTGTGGATGATGCAAAAATCATGGCAGGATATGGATATATTAAGAGTGAATCGGGCAGTGGATTTCATTTCGAGGACGATTTTTCTGTAGAACAGGGAAGTGATGTCAAAGCTGTTGCGGATGGAAAGGTATTACTTGCGGGCTGGGAGGGCATTCATGGTATATCGGTTGTCACTCAGAATGATGATGGATACATGACAAGCTACTATCATCTTAGCACAGCCGATGTCAATGTAGGCGACAGGGTGGCAGCAGGTGACGTGATTGGACAGACGGGACAGAGCGGAAATGCGACAGGTCCGATGCTGTCATTTGCGGTGAGCTACTATGATGAGGAGACAGGTATTAATTTTATAGAGCCGACTTATCAGGAAAGCCCATACACTGAACTGGATATAGAGTACACTAAAAATCCGGACGGAACATACAGCTATGATGGCAATACTTATGAGTAAAAGCTTCAGGTAGCAGGATATGAGAGCAATGCGCGTGTTACATATCTCGTTCTGACCAATGACTTAGAGACAGACTTTGATGTGTGGTATATAGACTGATAGGGTCGCAGGCTTATACAGGGGTACCGGAATTTGTCATAATCGGATGGTATTATTAATTCTGTGGGACAGAGGGGTCAGGTCCCGGTGTCCCATTTTGGGACACACGGACCTGACCCCTCTGGCCCATTTTTTACATAAACAGTATATAACAGTTGACAACAGATACCAACTGTTATATACTGTTTATGCGTTAAGGAATATTTGTGGCGGAGCGCTGCGCCATGAATGATTAAATTTTATAGAAAAATTTCAGGCATTTTGATGAATATTTGAGTCTGATGTGTTAAATGTGTCTGAAATAACGGAGATAAATATGCATATTATACTTAACAATTCTTCCATGGTACCGATTTACGAACAGCTCATGGAGCAGATTAAAAACGAAATAATTTCCGGAGGTCTAAAGGAAGGTGAGGCTCTTCCGTCTGTCAGGACACTTTCGGGAGAATTAAGGATAAGCGCCCTCACGGTCAAGAAGGCATACGATAAGCTTGAGGAGGAGAATTTTGTAAATACAGTACATGGTAAGGGAACCTTCGTTACAGCAACGGACAGAGAGCTTGCGATTGAAGCAAGACGACATGCCGTGGAGGAGGATTTCTGCCACGCTGTTGAGAAGGCCAGGACTGTAGGGATGAGCGATGAAGAGATTAAGGAGCTGTTCAATATAATAATTGAGGAATGATGGGTTATTTTTGGCTGACAGGAAAGTAATCAAGAAAAGAACTTCGCCTTGGATGGCACGGAAAGGTGGATTATAGACATGGTCAAAGCGGATAGTCTTATAAAGCAATATGGGAAATTTAATCTGGATGTATCATTGGAGGTTCCGGATGGATATATCACGGGTCTTGTCGGGAAGAACGGAGCAGGCAAGAGCACAACAATCAAGCTGATATTAGGGCTTATAAAGCCGGATGCGGGAAGTGTGACAGTGTTTGGAAAGAACGCAAATGAGCTTACCGGAAAAGATAAGCAAAGGCTTGGCGTCACGCTCTCAGGCGCAGGTTTTTCTGACTATCTTAATATTGAAGACGTAACGAAGATTTTAAAGAAAATGTACAACGGATTTGATGAGGAGTGGTTTAAAAGCGGCTGTGTGAGTATGAACATACCTGCCGATAAGAAGCTTAAAGATTTTTCGACAGGCATGAGAGCGAAGCTGCGCATGCTTATTGCGCTCAGCCACAGAGCAGAGCTTTTGGTGCTTGATGAGCCAACGGCGGGACTTGATGTTGACGCAAGGAACAGACTGTTAGATATGCTTCGGGATTATCTTGAAAAGAACCCTTCAAGCAGTATACTTATCACATCACATATATCCGGCGACCTTGAGGGGCTGTGTGATGACATATATATGCTTCATGACGGCAGGATTGTGTTGCACGAAGACACTGACGTACTGCTTGATAAATATGCCGTTATTAAGGTTGATGAAGCAGCTTATGAAAAAATTGATAAAAGCTATATTCTTAAAACCAAAAAGGAGAGATTTGGTTACTCATGCTTTACAAACGAGAAACAGTTTTATATTGAAAATTATCCGGGAATTATTGTTGAGAACAGTGGAATTGATGATTTAATCCTTATGTATTCAGGAGGTGAAAAGTAATGGCAGGACTTTTTGAGAAGGATTTAAGACTTCTTATTAGAAATAAGCAGTTTGTGATTGTGATTGTATTTATGGCATTTATGTTCAGTCTTTCCGGGAATCTGAGTATGATTCTGCCTTATATGACGGTCTTTGGGACGATTTTTTCGGTGAGCACGATAAGCTATGATGAAGCAGATAATGGCTATATGTATCTTATGACACTCCCGATAACCTATAAGGATTATGTGTGGGAAAAATATCTTTTCTGCACTATCGGCGGTATTGTTACAGGTGCTCTGACAATGATATTTTTCATTGCCGGGACAGCAGTGAAAGGTGAAGCGATAAATGCAGGCGATATTTTGATTGTCATGCTGATAGTACTGCCGTTGATTATTACTATAGAGTCATTTATGATACCTATACAGTTAAAATTCGGCAATTCAAAGTCACGCAGTTTTATTATGCTTACGTTTGGAATTATAGTAGGCGGCGCATATGTAATAGACAGGTTTGTTACAGATTTAGGGCAGCTTTTGGCAGAGGCAGGACATTTGCTTGAGAATGTATCTTCGGTGGTGTGGATAATATCAGTGTCTGCAATCACGGTTATAATTTTTGTCATATCGTTTCTTTGCAGTGTAAGGATTATGGGGAAGAAGCAGTACTAGTGGGACAGAGGTGTCAGGTCCCGGTGTCCCATTTGGGACACACGGACCTGACACCTCTGTCCCATTTCATATTTGCAATTATGATGTCTGCATGATATGATTACGTAGGAAGATAATTTGAGAGCAGATATGATAAGAAAAAGCATAAGTATTTGTAAGTATATTAATCAACACGGCCAAGATAGATAAGGCAGCTGGTTGATAATTTACATCAGGAAAGGAACATTAAGATATGACTGAGGAACAGGCAAAGCGGATAAAGCGAAAAAAGAAGAGACGAATGAGAAAAATATTATCGTGGAGCATAGTAATATCCACGCTCTTAGTTATTATTTTTGTGGCTGCATTTGTGATAAGCATTATTTCAAAGAATGCAGGAGGCAGGAAGGATGATGCGATAAGGCTTCCGGTTGTATCAACAGATGCGGATGCTTCATCGGGAAGCATTGTAGACGCAGACACAACAGGCACAGGTCAGTCGGATAGGGCATCAGAATCCGCATCAGAAGGGATTTCATCAGGTGAAAGCTTCACAACAACTGAATCTGTTAGCAGCACAACAGAGAATAGTGCAGCTTTGGCGGAGAGCACAGCTGATACGACGACGGTTGAGACTACTACAGAGAATGCTGCATCGGCACAGAATGCTACGACAGCCTCGGATGTGACGGAAACCGCAACATCCCAGGCAGCGACATTGCCAAGTAATGTGTCAGGTTCACAGTTAAATGCAGCAGATTTTGCAAATTATTCGACAGAGAAGGTTCCTTATGGTTTCGGGGCGGAGGTGGATGCCGACAACAGACCGGACGGATGCACATGGTACTCGAATAAATTCGGCAATTATAAAGCACTTTTCATAATGCCTAAGAGCAGCAATATATATCTTACTTTTGATGAGGGATATGAGTATGGCTTCAGCGGAGAGATACTTGATGTGCTGAAGGAAAAGAATGTGAAGGCGGTATTCTTTGTGACTCTTCCGTATGCGCGCGATAATCCTGAGCTTGTCAAAAGAATGATTGATGAAGGCCACATCGTTGGAAATCACACGACAACACACCCATCAGGCGGTTTGCAGCAGTACGATGCACAAAAGCAGATAGACGATATCGACCAGGTAACACAGTATGTGAAGGAGCATTATGGGTACAGCATGAACCTGTTCAGATTTCCGGAAGGGTCATTCAGCGAGCAGAGCCTTGCCATTGTAAATGCGCTCGGATACATGCCTGTATTCTGGAGCTTTGCATACAAGGATTGGGATGTAAACAACCAGCCGGATGTCTCAGAGTCACTTACAAACGCCTTAAATAAGGCTCACGGAGGTGCGATCTATCTTCTTCATGCCGAGTCGGAGACGAACACTAAGATGCTTCCAGACCTTATTGACGGCTTAAGAGCTAAAGGATATTCGCTCGAATTGCTAAATTAAAAACAGAAACGTCCGATATACATTACAGAAAAAGACAGCTTTGCAGAATTATAAGCTTTAAATTCCGCATGGCAGATACTACACGGATGTATGGGATGGATGCTAAGGACAGCACGGTTTTTGTGCTGTCCTTTTTGTTGGCTGGGACAGGGGGTCTGGTCCCTGTGTCCCAGAATGGAAGGAGGATTTTATGGTTCAGAATGTATTTGACAAGCTCGAAAATGCGTTTAGCAGGTATAAGGTGAATGAAACGCAAGCATACACAACGGTGGATAATTCAAAGCAGGCCGATTATTCATCAAGTATGAATATGTTAAAGGTTGCTGTTCAGGATTTCCTTGACCCGACAGCAGGGATGACGGATGCACAGAGGGAGAGATTTGTTAAAAAGCTATATGCCAAAATACAGAGCGGGAAGAAGCTTACGGCGGATGAGATGGCATATCTTAGAAAGTATGACCCTGTTACATATATGAAGGTTGCACGCATACAGGCGCAGAGGGAGGCACTCGAAGCTCAGCTGAAAAGCTGTAAGTCCAAGGAGGAGGTTCAGAAGGTCTATACGGACGCAGTGATACGTGTGCCGGAGGATGACCCGGCAAGGGAAGAGCTGATGGCGGCATATGCTGATGCGTATGATGAGTTTAAGAAGTCGGATGATTACGGAAGCCTGCCGCAGAAGGATGACGATAGGGACAAAAAGGCTGGGACAGGGGG